>Ga0101944_10000631_pt1 | contig 97464 bp, 83 predicted proteins | sample DewCreD2012metaG_FD_75245 | JGI IMG/M metagenome (GOLD analysis project Ga0101944, IMG submission 75245) | Hot spring sediment bacterial and archeal communities from British Columbia, Canada, to study Microbial Dark Matter (Phase II) - Dewar... ... | reverse complement strand
CAAGCGATTTAATCTGACGCGTGAAGTTGGCGATGTTGGCCTCGGTGGTGACGCGCGGATGCTGGCCGGTTTTGACGGCGTATTGCTCGGCGGGCAGGCCGAAGGCGTCCCAGCCCATCGGATGCAGCACGTGGAAGCCACATGCGCGGCGGTAGCGGGCCAGAATGTCCGTGGCGGTGTAGCCCTCGGGATGCCCGACATGCAGCCCCGCGCCGGAGGGGTAGGGGAACATGTCGAGGATGTAATACTTGGGCGGCAACGCGGCAGCGGTGGCCGGGCCGGCCAGTTGATGCCGTTGGGCGAACGGATGCGCGGACGGGACTTCCTCGCCCGGATTCCAGGCACGGAAGGTTTGTTCGGTTTCCCAGGCCTGCTGCCATTTGGGTTCGATCAAATGAAAGGGATACTGACGCCGCGACATAGGCCCGGGAATTTCGCGGAACGCGCCCGGCCCGGCAATGCGGAATTCCCGCGTGTTTCCCGGTTGCGGACGGTTTGCGGCCCGTGGATACTGCGGCGCGTCGGAGCGTAGCTCAGCCTGGCTAGAGCACTTGCTTTGGGAGCAAGACGTCGCAGGTTCGAATCCTGTCGCTCCGACCATTTCCCTTTTTCCGCCCTCCGCAATCCCGCCCCCTTCCGCCCGCTTGACCAACGGCGGACATGGGACACATTCCCCGCCATGCCAACGAACGTGCTGGGGGGAGAACTGCAATGCTGCTGCCGCGCACCGCGGACCGGATTTTACCGTGACGGCTATTGCCGCACCGGGCCGCAGGATTTCGGCCAGCACACAGTCTGCGCGCAGGTGACGGCGGAGTTTCTGGAATTTTCGCTTCAGCGCGGCAACGACCTCGTCACGCCGCGCCCGGAACATCAGTTCCCCGGCCTGCAACCGGGCGACCGCTGGTGCCTATGTGTGCAACGCTGGCAGGAGGCCCTGCTCGCGGGCTGCGCGCCGCCGGTGATTCTCGAGGCCTGCCACATCGCCGCGCTCGAATTCGTCCCGCTCGAAGCCCTCCAGGCCCACGCGCTGCAAGGAAGTTGAGGTGCGCTCCCGGCTGGCCCGGCGGATGCCGACGGATTATCCTCCCGCCATGAACCCGCCCTGCTGGTCCGCGCTGGCCGTGTTGGCTGGAATTCTCGCCGCCGTCCTGTTCGCCGGGATGGCTTGTCGCCCCGCGCCCCTGAACCAGCCCGAATCGAACGACCTCTTCACGCTGGCCCGTCAGCGGATGGTGCGCGAGCAATTGAACGGCGGGGACCGCTCCGTCACCAACCCGCGCGTGCTGGAGGTCATGGCCCGCGTGCCCCGGCATGAGTTCGTTCCGGTGGAACTCCGCGCCCGCGCCTACGACGACGGCCCGCTCCCCATCGGTTACGGGCAGACGATTTCGCAGCCTTACATCGTGGCCGTGATGACCGAGAAACTCGAACCGCGCCCGGGCGATCGCGTGCTCGAAATCGGCACCGGCTCGGGCTATCAGGCGGCGGTGCTGGCGGAACTGGTGGCGGAGGTGTTCACCATCGAAATCGTCCCGCCGCTGGGCCGCGCGGCGGCGGCCACGCTGCAACGGCTGGGTTACACCAACGTCAGTGTGCGCGTGGGCGACGGCTATCGCGGCTGGCCCGAAGCCGCGCCGTTTGACGCCATCATCGTGACCTGCGCGCCGGACGATGTGCCCGGGCCGCTGGTCGAGCAATTGAAGGAGGGCGGACGAATCATTATTCCTGTGAACGCAGGTCTGTATCAGGAACTCATCCTGTGCCGCAAACGCGCCGGCCGGCTGGAGCGGGAGGTGATTTTTCCGGTGCGCTTTGTGCCGATGACCGGTGAGGCGGAGCGGCGGTGAGGCTCAAGGCGCTTTGTTCCGATCACGAAACCGGACGGCCCGGTCAGGGAAATCGGTGAACACGCCGCCCACGCCGGCCTGGTGGAACAGCGCTTCCAGCACCGCCGTTTCGGAGGGAGCGCCCGGCGGCGGGGCGTCGGCGCGGAGCGTGTAGGGAATGACTTCCAGGCCGGCGGCCCGCGCCCACCCGGCCAGCGGAGCAACGGTCGGGCGGCCTTCCTCGTTCCAACGCACCACGGCGGCGATGGGCGGGCCGAGGCCGTTGGCGACCGCGGCCATCCCGCGCAAGTCCGGTTCCTCGATTCGGCGGGCCTCCTCGGGCGTGAGCAACTGCAGCAGGCGGCCGGGGTAATTCAATTCGCGGCGGAGGCGGCGCACTTCGTTGGTGTCGAAGCACTGGAGCATCACGCGGTTCGAGGGAAAGGCGCTGGCGTGGCGGGCCAGCACCTCGAGCACGGCGCGGCTGAGGTCATGGCCCTGGCGGCGGTGCCAGGCGGGGGCTTTGATTTCCGGGCACAGGCCGGCGGCGCGGCCCGAGGTGCGGTTGAGGCCGGCAATGAATTCAATTTCCTCCGCGAAGGTGTGCAGTCGGAACAGGCGCAAACGGGGGGCGAACCGCTGCGGAAAGGCGGGCAGCCTGCTCCCGGGGAGCACCCGTTCCTGCGCGCGCAACTGGCGCAGTTCGGCGAGGGTGAAGTCGAGGGCGTAAAACCGTCCGTCCTCGCGCTGGCGGCCAGGAAACCGTTCCGCCACGTCGGTCACGGCGTCCAGGTAAACGTCGTGCAACACGATGACCTCGCCGTCGCGGGAGAGCACGAGGTCTTGTTCGAGGAAATCGGCCCCCTGCGCGTGGGCGAGGGTTTTGGCTTCGAGGGTGTGCTCGGGCAGGTAGCCGCCGGCCCCGCGATGCGCGATGATGACCGGGGCGGCGTTGGGTTCGGCACAGGCCATACAGGCCGCCGCGAGGAGGGCGGTCAGTGGCCGGGTCAATTTTCGGTGCATGGGGTGCCGCTCAATATCGCGAAAAAGCGAAACGACGACCAACACCAATCTTGTCCGGGGAGCGCGGAGCGCGGGGTTCACGCCGCCGGCTCATCTGCGGGGATTCCGGGGCTTGCGCCGCATCGGCGTGGTGGCAGTTGCAGCGGCCCGGAGGCTGGGCATCCACTTCGATTTTGACCGGTCGGCGCTGGTTCACCGCGCGGGCGGCGTGATGGTGAGCGGCAGGTTGACCACCAGCGGCTGGTCCGGCGCGACGAGCAGGTTGGCGACGCGGTAGGTGAGGGCCGTGCCGTCTCCCACCGGGGTGTTCGGCGGGGCCGCCTTGAGTTCGAGCAGGGCGGTGCGCTGGCCGGGCAGGGTGAGGCGTGCGGGGGCCGTGCAACCGGCCGGGGCCGCGACGAGTTCGAGTTGATAGGCCACTTCGGAGGCGTTGCTGACCTGGACGAGCACGGCCTTGCGGGGCGGGAGTTTGACGGTCGGGCGGTCCAGGGTGACGGAACGCTCGAAAATGGGCCGAAGATATTCTGCGCGCCCGATGAGGCGGTTGGCGGCATAAACGGCGGTGCGGCGGGCGAACAGGGCCTCCTTGAGCGCGGCGGGCGAGCGGTCGCGGGCGAAGACGAGCGTGACGGGGCGGTGGTCGCCGGTGTGCAACTGGTAGTCCATGTGCATGGGCTGGTGGATGTCGGAGTTGCTCAACAGCGCCAGGTTTTTTTCCAACGCCCAGCGGTGCGCCTCGGGGTAATACGCCCGCCCGTTGACGACTTCGATGCCGTGCAGTTTGCCTGCTTCGAGCAACTCGGTGTGCTCGGGATGCCAGCGGACGACGCCGTTGCTCAACTGGCGCTCCCACCCGGGATGATTCCAGAAGATGAACGCGCCCTGCTGATGGGCAGCGTCAATCGCGTCACGCCACAGCTCGGTTTCGAGCGGCGTGGCGTTGGTGAGGAAGATGGCGTTCAGGTGGCCGGGCGGCATGGCGCGGGTGATTTCCGAGCCGGCCACGACCAGCACCTTGAGCTCGTCCCCCAGCCCCTTGGCGATTTGGTGCGCGCGGTTGTGGTTCTTGACCATGTCGGCCTTGTGGGGCTGGTGTTCGATGTGGTCGGTAATGGCAATCGCGTCCAGCCCCTCGCGCCAGGCCTCCTCGGCCCGGACCGTGGGCCAGACCAGGCCATCCGAGAAAACGGTGTGGATGTGGAAGTCGCACTTGAGGGTGACGTAACCGGGAAGCTCCGGGAGGGCGATGGCTTTGCGCCAGCGGGGCGCTTCATGCGCGAGCGCGGATGCCGCCAGCACAACCAGGGCGGCGGCGAGAGCGATGAGTTTATTCATGGGCAAAAGGGGGCGGTTGAGCCGGGAATCACCGGACGCGCGATGGCGGAGCGGACGGTCGCCTGCGGGTGAATCGGTGGGGAAGCGTCCGCCACCAGGAACGTGGCGCTCGGTTCGTGTCCATGCGTGTGGTTCACGGGCCGGACCGGATCAAGTGCCGGGTTCGCGGTTGTTCGAGTCCTGGCTGAAGTTCAGGACGTGCAGATACTCGCGTTTTTTGATCCAGCGGGCGTGGCCGTCCGCAAAGTTCATGTTTGTGCCCTCGGCACCGTGGTTGTCCTCGGGGTCGGGCCAGTTGTTGTTGCGGCTGCCCAGCCCGCTGCCGGTGTCGTCGCCGTCCAGCATGAGCAGGACGCCGGAGGGGCCGGGGCGCTGGCCGAGGGCGGCGGAATAGCGGGTGATGACCTTCGAGTTGACGGACTGCTCCGTTTTTTTGACCGCGACGGAGACGCCGTTGATGACTTCGGAGAAGGTGCCGAAGACCTCGTAGCTGGTGCCGTTGGCCCGCTTGTTGACGGCGTTGTCCACGAGGTCAATGACGTAGGTCTCGGTGGAGAAGGGCTTGCGTTCGGTGTTGGGCCGGACGGTGTGCCAGGTGGCCGGGCAGGTGTAGCTCTTGAGCGGCGCGATGTAGTTCGGATGCAACCAGGTCAGGTCATCGTCCGAGCCGCTGCGGTCCGAGGCGCTGGTCGGCGTGTAACCGGTGGGCGCCCAACTGGGGGCGGTGAGATGGCCATTGTTGTCCTGGGCATAGAGGGTGGCCCCGAGGCCGAGCTGCTTGAGGTTGCTGATGCAGCCGATGCGCTGGGCCTTGGTCTTGGCCTTGCTCAGGGCGGGCAGGAGCATCGCGGCCAGGATGGCGATGATGGCGATGACCACCAACAGTTCTATCAGGGTGAAGCCGGAGGGGCAGTTGCGGCGGAGTGGTTTCATGGCGTTGCGGTAACAGGGCGGCGGGGTAACAAGACCGGGCATTTCATGAACCGGGCGGGAGCCGGCAAACGGCCCCCGCCCGGTCTGATTCTCGATTACGGATAAACCACGCGGTAGAACGCGGTGCCAGGCAGCGGCGCGTTGTCAGGGAACGTGGCTGTCCCGTTGGTCGCGACCGTCGCGGTGCCGAGGGGGAACCACGGGCCGGTCGCGGCGGCGGCGCGCTGGACCGTGTAGGTCATGTTCGCCGTGCCGGTGAAGAGCACCTGGACGACGCCGGGGCCGGGCACGGGCGGCTGGAGCACGGCGGGAGCCGCCACCGCGCCGGGGGTGTAATAGACGCGGAGCCGCGGCCGTTCCGCCTCGGGTTTGAGCGGGTTGACGAGGCTGTTGAAGTCCGACGACCGGCTGAACCAGCCGTTGGCACCACCGGGCCACGGGAGGATGGCCCAGCCGTAGTTGGTGCGGAAGCCGCTGGCCCACGCCTGAACATCGGAGGTGACGAGGAACGAGTTGAGCGTGCCTTGCACATCGGGATTCAGGCTGGGATCGCCGGCCACCGCCGTCGGGGTGATGGCCGCCTCGATGCCGTCGGCCTGCACGCCGTCGAGCCAGGTGTTCCAGGTCGTGGTGGCCGGATTCCACGGCTGGAGCAGCGCGTGGAAGGCGCCGCCATCGCCCATGGCGTCCGGGCCGGTGCTGAACAATTCCAGCACAGCGGCGTGAATGAGCGCCCCGGGCGGAACCTGATTGGCGCCCGTGCCGATGATGTCCTGGAACCAGACCAGCCCCTGCGTGGTGTTGGTTCCGCCCGCGTCGGCGAAATCCACGCCGATGGAGGCGGCCGTCGCAAAGTTCAAGTCGGGATTATGCTGCTGGAGGTTGGCGTCCTGCGTGCCGGTGTAGCCGCCCACGCCCTGCTGGAAGCTGGCCGTGGCATGAGCGGCGGGCAGCCAGAACACGCGCAGACGCGGACGCAGCCAGACGTTGGGGGCTTCCGACGGGCTGAAGGCGGTGCCATCCGTGCGCAAGGGCCAGCCTTTCATCACCCAGCCGTGGTTGGTTTCGCCGTTGACCCAGGCCTGGACATCGGCGGTGACGCCCACGGAGATGAGGCCCACGCCGGTGGCGCCGCTGCCGTCCTCGACGCCCAACTGCGATTCATAAACGGAACGGGATTCGACGTCATCCTGCTGCACCCCGTCGCCCAGGCTGTTCCAGGTGTCGTTGTCCGCGTCCCACGGGATGAGCATCCGGTGGAAGCGGGCGCCGTCGCCGGTGTTGTTCACGTTGATCAGGAGTTCCGCCGCCACCACGGTGGCGTTGCTGGGCACCTGCCAGAAATTAGTGCCCACGAAGTCGTCGAAGCGGAGCAGCACCTGGGACTCGTTGGGCGTGCCGCCGTCGGGCCAGTCCATGAGCAACCCCTCGGTGGCGTTGCGGCCAATGGGCCACGGCTGGTTGGCGCCGACCTCTGAAAGGGCGATGTCTCCCGCGCCGAAATACTCACCGTAGCCGTTGTCGCCGCCCTCCTGATATTGGGTCAGCCGCAGCGCCCCCACATGGACCAGCTTCAAGGCTTCCACCGGCCCGCCCAGGCCGTCGTCCAGCGTAAGGCGGACGCTGCGGGAGGCGAGCGAAGCCCCGGCGGACGGCGTCGAGAAGGTCAGGTTGCGGGCCAGTTGTTGAACGGCGGGCACGGTGGCGTTGGTGTTCAACGTGATGACCAGCGGTGCCAGGCCGGTGCCCCCGGTCCAGGTGCCGATGGTGACACCACCGTAGCTGACCACCGGGCCGCTGACGGCGATCTGGCCGGGACCGCTGCCCGTGGAACGAATGCCGAGGATGTCGGCGGCGGCGCCATTGGTGGCCAGCGCCACGGTGAGCGAGCCGCCGTTGAAGTTGACCGCGTCCACGTCTTCGACGCGGGCCTGGCCGTCGAGACCGATCGGCGGCATGCCGAGGCCGAAGAAGTTGTCGCCCGAAGGCAGCACAAACGAAGTTTCATTGTCGAGGCGGAGGCCGGAGATCAGCCGGGCGCCGGCAAAGTCCGCATAGAGCGGATCGGCGCTGGCCACGAGGTTCGTGATCAGGAAGGTGGTGGAGCCGTTGACGATCAGGTTGTCGGTGCCGAAGACCGTGACCACCTGCGGGATGTTCCAGTTGGCGGGGGTGAAGGTCAGCACGCCCGGGGTCACCGTGGCCACGGCGGGATCGCTGGTGGTGACCGTGATGGTCACGTTGGTGTCCGGCTCGGTGGCGAGAACAACGGAGTAATTGGTCGAGCCGCCCTCGCTGACGGCCACGGACAGCGCGCCGTAAAGAATGGCGGGGGTGTCGTTGTCCAGATTGAGGCCCGTCACGTTGGCGGCGTCGAGACCCGCGTAGTTCGGGTCCGCACTGACGGCGGGGGCGGTGACGAGGACGAACGGCCTGGCCCCGTCCACGCGGAAGTCGTCCACCCCGGTCACGGTGACGGTCTGCGGCGTGCTCCAGTTGGCAGGTGTAAAGGTGAGGCTGGCCGGGGCCACCGAAGCCTCGCCGGGCGTGGCGGAAGTCAAGCCCACGGTGACATCACTCGCGGGCGCGCGGTTGAGAAACACATTGAAGGTGGCGATGCCGCCGGCCTCGGTGGTGCTCAACCCGTTGGTGGGTGTGACGGTGATGCCGAACGTTTCATCGTCCACGTTCACGGCGTTCAAGGCGGGGACGGTCAGAACCGCGTATCGCGTGTCACCGCTGACCACCGGGGCGAAGACGATCGTGTAAGGCTGATTGCCGTCGGCCACGGCGTCATCCTGGCCGGTGAGCGTGACGATCTGGGGCACGTTCCAGTTGGTCGCGTTGAAGGTGAGCGAGTTGGTGGAAAGGACGCCCTCGGCGGGGTTGCTGCTGCTGAACGTGAGGGTGACGTCGTTGGTCGGGGCCAGGTCCAGTTCGACGCTGAAGCTGGCCGTCAGGCCGAACTCGGTGGTGACCAGCGTGTTGGTCGGGGTCACCGCCACGCCCGCGGTGGCGGCGGGAATATAGACAAACGAGGCGACCGGCTGGTTGGTGGCGGCCTCGAGCTGCGGCGGGAACGGGTTCACGTCGCGATGCTCGATGATCCACGAGTTGCCATCCGCCTGGTAGCTGACGGTGTTGTCAAAACCCGAGGCGCTGGTGCCGGACGTTTCGGAGGAGACGAGCAACACGCCCGCGCCGGGAGCGCCGGTCGGAATCGTCAGGCGGTAGCGGCCGGGGGCGAAGTTGGTGACGGCAAACTCCGGCGTCGCGCCGCTGTGCAGCAGGATGACGGCATTGGTGCCGGTGGCATCCAGGCCGAAGCGGCCCGAGACCACCAGGGTGTTCGTCTTGGGAATGAAGACAAAGGCCACGGGGTCCTGTTCGAGGGAACTGCCGTTGCCGAAATTGTCCTTGCACCAGATTTCCCAGGTGCCGGTGGCGTTGACCTGGGCGGTGGCGTAATTGCCCTCGTTCTTCGCGTGATTGACGAGCAGGACGCCGGAATTGGTCGAATAGATGCCGAACGCGGTGAGGTCCACGCGGGAGCGGCCATTGCTGATGCCACGGAAATGCGTGCCAAGAATGAGACCGGGCGACGCGGTCAGCAGGTTGTTGGTCGCCCCGTTGACCGCAGTGGCGTTGCGCGCCCAGCCGCACAGCCAGTCCGTGTAGCGGAAGAAACCGACGGCGCAGTTCATGTTCACCTCGGCGCGGCTGGAGGTGAGGTCCTGGACGACGGCCCAGTATCCGCTGGCGCCGCCATCGAACGCGGGGGCGGCGTAATTGGGCTGTTCGTCGGGCAGTTCGCCGTTGTCGCGGCCATTCTCGGAAATGGCCACCATCGGCAGGCCGTTGGTGAGATCGTCCGCCCCGTCGTCGCCCACCTGGAAGTTGAAGTCGCCGCGATTCGAGCCGGTGCGCACCCGGAGGTCGTTGATGGACAGCGTGGCGTTGACGGTCACGGAGTTGACCGTGTTGCCGGTGTCATTCTGGATGACCTGGAGGTTGGCGGCGGCGATGCGGTGGGGCGGCGGCTGGGCGGCGTGCGCCAGCGGGGGCTGCGCGAGCGCGGCGGCGGTGAGGCAGGCGAGCAGGCTGCGCAGGGTGGTGGAGCCCGAGTGCCAGGGGCGCGGGGGGGTGGCCACCGGGACGACCGTGGCGGGGGGCAGGACTTCAGGTTTCATGTTCGAGGGCGGAATGAGGCGTTTCAGGTTTTGGTTTGGCGCTGTCCCGGGCGATGCCGCGCCCCGGCGGCGGGAGCGGCGGCGGCGCGGACATGGCACCGGGACGCGCGCCGTTATACCCCCGGCCCGGGTGTCAACAACTGACGTTTCCGTTGCGTTGCGATGACGCGCGACGCGGAATTGTGACGACTTCGCACCGCAGGTTACGATTGGGTTGCAGCCCTCGCGTCCAACGCCGCCGCCCGCCGCAGAAAGAAGCAGGCCGCCCCGCCCATGGCCGCCAGGGCCGCCACCGCCACCACCCAACTGGCGACGAGGAACAGGTCCAACACCGGGGTTCCCGGCGGCAGCCACCGGCGACCGAGCATCACCGCGACGTAACCCAGATAGCCGAACGCGTCGGCGAGATACATCAGGTAGCCGATGTTGCCGCGCTCGCGGGTCATCGCGATGAACCGCTCGAAGACCGTGGTATGCACCGCGACGTAGGGCACATACAAACCCAGCCCCACGAGCACGATGAAGGGGAACGGCGGCAGCGCGCCCGCCGCCCGCGCGGTGAGGGCCAGCAGGATGAGGCCCAGCCCGGCGCCGGCCAGCGCCAGGCTCAGGAAGAAGGCCCGGCGGTTGTCGCGCACCAGCACCGCCAGCCCGTTGCAGACCAGCACCCCCAGCGCGACCCACAATTCCGAGCGGGTGAACATGCCGGCGTCCACGGTCACCCCGAGGCCCGCCCAGATTTCCGGGGCGAAGTCCGCGCGCAGGCTGCGCAGCACCGTGATGAGCAGGTAGGCGGCGGCGACCGCCACCAGCCCGGGCGCGTAACGCCGGAACAACGCGCCCCGCTCCGCGGCGTTCATGGGCGACCGCGCCGCCCGCGCCGCCACGTCGCGCGCGTCCGGGGGCGGGATGCGCTGGAGCATCCCGACGAAGCCCGCCAGCGGCAGCAGGAACAGCCCCCCGGCGGCGGCGGGCATCCACGCCTCCGGCACCCCCGCGCCGAGCAGCCATGCGCCGATGGACTTATGCACGCCGTCCGCGACGATGAAACTCGCGCACAGCCCGGCCACGAACGCCTCCGTCATGCGCCGGCCTTCCAGAAAACCCAGCACCAGCCCGAACACCATGCCGAGCGGCAGCCCGTTCAGGAAGAGGCAGAAGGCGTTCCACGGCGGCGGAATCAGGCCGAACAGCACCAGCGCCAGTTCCGCCACGCCCACCAACGCCAGCAACAGGCCGCTGCGCCGGGCCGGGGTCATTTCGGCGATCACCTTGATGCCGACGAATTTCGACACCGTGTAGCCGAGCACCTGCGCGAGAATGAGCCAGCCCTTGAACCCCTCCGGATGGGGCGGGCCGTCGAATGTGGCGGCGGTGAAGGGCTTGCGGAAGGCATACATGCAGGCATACGCGCCAAACGCCGCCACCACGCACCACACGGGAAACCAGCGCCCGCCGGGCAGGGCGCGCGGCGGCGGCGCGGATGATTCCGCCGGTTTCATGGCTTCACCGCCACGCGCAGCCACTGACCGCGCCGGGCCTCGGCCAGCGCCGCGTTGATTTCCGCCAGCGGAAACGGCGGGGAAACCACCCGCTCGACGGGAAGCCCGCGCCCGTGCTCCTGCAGGAAGCGGATCGCCCCCGCCAGATGACGCGGGCCGTAATTGTGAAAGCCCCGCAAGGTCAGGCACCGGCGCAGCACCAACTGACCGGACAATTCGAGCGGGGTTGTGGGATGCACCATCCCGAGGAAGGCGTAAAAGCCGCCGTTGCGCAGATGCCGCACCCCCTCGGGCACCACGGCCGAAGTTCCGGCCACTTCGAACACCGCGTCCGCCGCCCCGGGCGGCAGCACCGTGCCGGCGGTTTGCCGCGCGGGCACCCCGCCAAACAGCGGCGCCAGCTCCAGCCGCGCGGGATTGGTGTCCACGACGATGACCCGCCCGACGCCCCGCGCGCGCAGCAGGGCGCAGCCAAACAGCCCGAGCATCCCCGCGCCCTGGATGACCGCCACGCGGCACGGCGTCGGCAGCCACTCGGTGGCGTTCACCATCGTGGCCAGCGCACAGTTGGCCGGCGACACCAGCGCGTCCGGCAGCTCCTCGGGCACCGGCACGATGGTGGTGCCGGGGCGCAGCAGGATGTGCGTGGCATAACACCCGTTCAGCCCGCAGCCGTTGGTGATTTCCGCGTGGCCGTATTTGAAGAGATGCTCGCACTTCTGCGGGAGGTCCCATTCCTGGCAAGGGCGGCACTCGCCGCAACTGTCGGCGATGGTCCAGGAAACGCGGCGGCCCACCAGGCCCGGATCCCGGCGTTCGCCCGCCGCGATGACCCGCCCGACGCCCTCGTGGCCGAGGATGGACGGACACGGCTCGAGCCGGCGGCCATCCACGGTGTGGAGATCGGAGGCGCAGATGGTGGCGAGGGAAATCTCCACCAGCAAATCACCAGGGCCGCAGTAGGGCAGCGGCATTTCCGTCAGTTCGAGCGGCTGGCGGGGTTCATTGAAAATGGCGCAACGGGCGGTGCTCATGTTACCAGGGCAGGCTGAAGGTTTTGACGTGGCTGAAATGCTTCACGGACTCGTGGATGCCTTCCTTGACGCCCAGGCCGCTGTCCTTGATGCCGCCGAAGGGGCTGCATTCGGTGCGGAACCCGGGCACTTCGTTGATGTTCACCGTGCCGCAGCGCAGCGTCTTGATGGCCTTGAGGGCGCTGTTCAAGTTCGTCGTGGCCACGGCGGAACTCAGGCCGAACTCCGTCGCGTTGGCCAGGGCCAGGGCGTCATCGAGGTCGCGCACGGTGAGGATGGGCGCCAGCGGACCAAAGCTCTCGCACGTCACCATGCGGCAGTCGCGCGGCACATCCGCGATGACGGTCGGCTGGAACAGCGCGCCCTGCCGGCCGCCCCCCGCGACCACCTGCGCGCCGTCGGCCACCGCGGCCGCCAGCACGCTTTCGAGATACGCCGCCGCCGCTTCATCAATCACCGTGCCGACCCGCGTGGCCTCGTCGAAGGGATCGCCGCAGACGTATTCCTTCGCCTTCGCCGCGAGCCGGGTGGTGAATTCCGGGGCGATGCCGTCCTCGACCAGGATGCGCTTCACGGCGGTGCAACGCTGGCCCGAATTGCGGAAGCTGCCCTCCGCCGCGAGCGTCACGGCGAGGTCGAGGTCGGCGTCGTTGAGGACAATGAGCGGGTCGTTCCCGCCGAGTTCGAGCACGAGCCGCTTGTAGCCGGCGGTGGCGGCGACCTGCTTGCCCACGACGACGCTGCCCGTGAACGCGAGCATCTCGATGCCCTCATGCCGCGTGAGCGGCGCGGCCACCTCGCGCGTGGGGCCGAGCAAGACGCTCAGCATCGGGCCGGGCAGGCCGGCGGCGTAAAGCAGCTCCGCGAACTTCAGCGCGGTGAGCGGGGTTTTCTCCGAGGGCTTGAGCACCAGCGGCGTGCCGGCGGCGATGGCCGGGGCGACCTTGTGGGCCACCTGGTTGAGCGGGTGGTTGAAGGGCGTGATGGCGGCGGCGCAACGCAACGGCTCGCGCACGGTGAAGATTTTCCGCGCCTTGCCCTGCGGGGAAACGTCGGCGGAAAATATCTGCCCATCGTCGCGCAGCGCCTCCATTGCGGCAAAACGCAGCACATCGAGCGTGCGCCCGACCTCGTAGCGGCCCTCGCGCAGCGCGATGCCAGTTTCGCTGGTAATGAGCCGCGCGAACTCCTCGCGACGCGCTTCGAGGGCGGCGCGGGTCTTTTCCAGAATCTCGCCGCGCGCATGGCGGCTCGGGGTGGCGGTGAACGCGCGGGCGGCGGTAACGGCGGCTTCCACGTCGGCGGCGGCGGCGAGTTGCACGGTGCCGACTTCGGCGTGATTGAAAGGATGGCGCACGCGCAGAGTGCCATTGCTGGCAACCGGCTGGCCGGCGACGAGGCTGGAGAGGTTCATGCCTGGAGTCCGTTGCAGAGGTAATCGAACAAATCGAAATTGCGCGGGTCGCCTTTCGCCCTCGCGGCGTATGGGGCAGTGAGCGGCGCGCTGAAGAGGAAGGGCACCATTTCCTCGTAACGCCCGCCGTGCGAGCGCAGGCCCTCCTTGATGAGAGTCAAGTCGTGCCACTCCGGCCTGCGGCCCAGGGTGAGGTCGCGCCCGGCGCACACCACGAAATCGCCCATGCGATCGGGCGGCAGTTCAAACAACCGCGCGGCCGTGGCCTGGTCATGAACTTCAGTCACGCCCGGCAGGGCGCGGACGAAGTCAAGGATCGCGCCCAGCGGCGTGGCGCCGTCGCGCGGCAGATGCACCTGCGCGAACGAACCGAGGGCGCCGTGATGAACCAGGTGCGGGTCGGTGATGGGCAGGATGACGCGGAAGCCGGGGCCGAACCGCTCGTTCAACACCGATTCCAGGAAAATGACCTTGGGCGAACCGTCGGGGTTTTGTTTGGCGTTCATGCCATGATCCGCCGTGATGCCCACCCGCGCACCCAGCGCGAGCAGCCGGCCCAATTCCGCATCCACGGCCGCGTAAAACTCGAGGGCTGGCGTTTCCTCGGGAGCAAACTTGTGCTGCAGGTAATCCGTCGTGCTGAGGTAAAGAAAATCGGCGCGGCCCGCTTCGATCAGCCGGACGCCGGCCCGCAGCACATAGAGCGACGCCTCTGCGCTGTAGATGTCCGGCTGCGGGCCGACCAGTTCCAGCGCATCCGCGATGCCGTGGGTCGGGGCGGCGGCCCGGCCGGCAAATTCCGAGGAGAACGCGATCCCACCCGCCTCGACCAGACCGGCGGCGAAGAAGCCGCGCAGCTTGTCCTTGGCCGTGACGACCGCAACCTTGCGCCCGCCAGCCTGGGCGGCGGGAAAAATCGTTGGGGCGCGCAGGAAGCTGGCGTCATTGGTCATCACCTCGCGATCCGCGGCGGCATCGTAGAAGAAATTCCCGCCGATGCCGTGGACGCGGGGCGGCGCGCCGGTGACGATGGAGGCGTTGTTGACGTTGGTGAAGCTGGGCATCTGCCCGCGCGCCAGGCCGCGATACCCGCCCAGGCAAAGTCGCCGCAAGTGGGGCATGCAACCGTGGGTCAGGGCGGCGTCGAGGTATTCATCGGAGCAGCCGTCGAGACAGATGCCCACAAGCGGCCGGTCCGGCGGCGGGGCGTAGGTCCGCGAGTTGACGGTGAAGGAAGTCATGGAGAACGGCAGTCTGCTCCGGCGCAACGGTTCACGGCGCCAGTCGCACACGGTAGAGCCGGCCGCCCGGCGCGGGCGGGCCGGTGAGGCTGCCGTCATCCGTGAAGGATTGGGTGGCAGGCGCGCCCCACGGGGCGGGATTGAGTTCCGCTCCGAGCGGACGGGCAATATCCGTGAAGACCGGCGCCCCGGAGAGCGGGCCGTCCGCGATTTGCACGCGGTAGCGCACGCCGCCCACGGCCGACCAGGTCAGCGTGGGGTGGCCGTGGGCGTCGCGCTGCACGCCCAGCAAACGGAAGGCGGAGGCGGCGTTGGTCGGGTTGGTGTGGGCGCGGTATTCCGCAAGGTTGGATGCGCCGTCACCGTCCTCATCCTGCCACGCGTCCGTCAGGCCGTGGCGGGTTTCCCAGGCATCGGGCAGGCCGTTGGCGTCGGCGTCGGGTGGCGCGGTGACGGTGAGATTGCAGGTGGCCGCCGCGCTGAAAAGCTGCCCGTCCGTGACGCGAAAGGTGAACCGGTCCGTGCCCCGGTAGCCGAAGGCCGGCTCGTAGGTGACCTGCCCGGTCGCCGCCGCCCAATTCACCAGGCGTCCCTGTTGCGGCGTGGTCAACAGGTGAAAGGTCAGCGCATCGCCATTGGGGTCGCTGGCACGCAACGCCAGCAGGGTCGGCGTGTCGCCGGTGACGCTGCGGCTCTGGTTCGGCGCGGCGGGCGGCTCGTTGGCCACGCGAAAGCGCCACACGGGACTGGTGGCCGTGTTGCCGTCGGCATCGGTGACGGTCACATACCATTCGGCGGTGACGCCGTTGGTGAGGCCGGGCCACGGCAAGGCGAGTTCCGCCCCGGCGGCAGGGAGGTTGGTCGCCAGCGGCAAGAACGGGCTGGCGGCGGGGCCGGTCAGACGCATGTCGTAGGGCAGCGCGAACTGGCTGTCGGCGTCCGTCTCGAACTGCCCGTTCCACGGGGAGTAGGTGAAAGCGCGGATGAGGTTGTTGCCGGGCGAGAACGTGTAGTAACGCAGCCAGCCGTCGCCGCCGTTGGTGCGGGACTGGTAATCCGTCAGAATCGAATACACGGTGCGCCCCTGATAAATGTCGGTGCGCTGGCCCTCGCCCGCGATGTGGCCGCAGAGCAGGAGGAACAGGTTCGGGTTGCCCTTGAGCGCGTTGTAGATGGCCTGGCCCTGCGCGCTGAACGTGGCATTGAAGCCGGTGTTGACGATCCAGTGGCTGGTGACGATGGCCCGGTGATGCGGGTGGGCCTTGAGCAGATTGTCCGCCCACGCGAGCACCGCCGCCTCGGGCGTGGTGTCGTATTCAAGGTGGATGACGATGAAGTCCATCCCGGCGGCGGAAAAGAACTGGAAGCTGTTGTTGTTGTTCGTGCCGTAGTGCCCGCCGTAGTAGTCGTAGCCGAGGAAATGGTTCACGCCGAAAAACTGGTTGAAGAACGTGGTGTCGGCGGTGTTGCCGCCGCCGATGGGCGTCTGGTCGTGGTTGCCGACGCCGAGGCCGTAGGGAATGCCGCTGGCCAGCAGGGTCGTGGCCGGGTTCTCGAGGCGATAGAGCGCATTGGTGGCGGCGCGCCACTCGACGTTGTTGCCGCCGTTCTGGCCGCGCTGGGTGATGTCGCCCAGGTGCGTCACGAAGCGGATGTTCAGGTTGGTGCGGTTGGCCACGACCCAGTCGGTCTGCGCCTGGAACATCGCGGGCGTGCCGCCATTCATCGTGGCGGAATAGAACTGCGTGTCCGGCAGGGCCACGATGGTGAAGTCGGCGTTGGTGTTGGCCGCCGGGGGCAGCGCGCGCCCCCAAATCGCGACCCGCGAGGGGCCGTTCAACCCGGGTGGCACGTTGACGCGCAACATGGGCGCGGCCCCCACGGTGCCGTCATTCTCGGGTGCCAGACGCGCCGGGACGGGCAGCGGGATGAACACGAACGATGCCACCGGCTCGCTCCCCACGGCCTCGAGCGGCGGCGGGATGCCGGGCAGGTCGCGGGACTCGATCATCCACCCGTCGGCGTCGGGCTGGTAGCTGACAAGGTTGTCGCGGTTCAACAGGCCGCCGCCCTCCGCCGAGACAATCAACACGCCGCTCGCGGGCGACTGGCCGGGAACCGCCAGCCGCCAGCGGCCCGCGCCCGTCGGCGTCACCGTGAAACGCGGGGCCGCGCCGCTGTGCAGCAGGATGGCGCCCGCGCCGTTGAATTTTCCCGAAACAACCAGGTCATTGGTGCGCGGCACGAACACAAACGCCACCGGGTCCTGTTCCGTGCCCGCGCCGTCCGTGCCGTTGTCTTTCACAAAGACCGTCCAGGCGCCGTTGGTGGGGTCGGCGGCGGAGAGGGCGAAGTTGTCCTCATTCTTCCCGTGCGTCACCAGCAGCACGCCGTCGGTGGCGGAATGGATGCCCAGCGAAGTCAGGTCCACGCGCGAACGGCCGCCGCCCAGGTCCACAAAATGCGTGCCCGCCACGAGTCCGGGCGAGCCGGTGAAGAGGTCGTTCGCGCCGCCATTGGTTTCGCCCGAGTTGCGCGCGTAGCCGCCCAGCCAGCGATGGTAGGGGAAGAAAGCCGCCGCCACGTTGAAATTGTATTCCGCGCCGACGGGAGCGTTGAAGACGGGGATGAAGAAGCGCCCGGCGTTGCCGCCGGTGCGCGCGTAGTCCACGGCGCAGGTGCCGAAGTTCGCGCCGGGGAAGGCCGCCTCGCCGTTGTCGCGTCCGTTTTCCGCCACGCTGGACAACAGCACGCCCGCCGCGACGTCCTCCGCGGGACTGTCGAGGATTTGCAGGTTGTAATCCCCCCGGTTCGACCCGCCGCGCAGCCGCAGACCGCCGCCGCTGACGGGCAGGGTGACCGCGACCGACTCGGGCGTGTTGTTGGTGTCGTTCTGGGTGACCACGAGCCAGGCCGCCGCCACGCCGTGGCCGTCCGGCGCCCGAGCGGGCGTGTCGCCCGCCCCCAAGCCCAGCACAACCGTTCCGATCAATCCGATGCGCGTGCAGCTTCTCATCGCGCGCAGCATGGCAGAGGGCGCGTTACAAAACGGCGGCGGTGTGTGAACGCCCGGTGAACTTTTGTCACCGCCGGGCAACGGTCCGGTGACGGCGAACCTCGCCGCGTCGCGACCCGCCGGGATTCCAAGGTTGACCCGCCCCCACGCCGTCGGGGCGCGCGCGGCACGCCGCCTTCGCTTCAGCCCGCCCGGGATGCCCGATCCTCCACCAATCAGACCGCCAGCAGGCGGGGCCGGCCCGCTTCCACGACAAAGGACTTCGCCGTCAGCAGAGGCGCTCCACGCCGCGTGACGAACGGCACCACGCGGTAATCCGTCCGCCAGGTTTCCGGCGTCAGTTCGCACCGCACATAGCCGCGTTGCGCGTTGAAAAATTTCACGAACGGATTCTCCGCCAGGATGGCTTGCGTCTGCTTGCGTTCCTCGCCACCGTCGCCGCCCGAGGAAATCGAAGTGCCCACAAATTCAACCGCCACAGGCGGCTGCTCGGCCGCGTCGAAGTCGCAAAGCAGTTCATTGGCCCAGTTGGAATGGATGTCGCCGGTGAGCACAACGGGGTTGCCGACCTTCCGCTCGCGCAAGTGGCGCAGCACCCGGCGGCGGTCCGCTTCATAGCCTGGCCACTGGTCCATGCTGACCTTCACCTCCGGGCCGGGCGCGCGGTCCACCCGTGCCATCATGACCTGCTGGGCGAGGACGTTCCACCGGCCCGCCGACTGGGCGAGGCCATTGAAGAGCCAGTCGCGCTGGGCCGCGCCCAGAATAGTGGCGTCCGGGTTCATGACCTCGGGACAAGGTGCCTTCAGCTTGTCACCGCAGGGCTGGTCGGTGCGGTATTGGCGGGTGTCGAGCACGAAGAATTCCGCCAGTCGGCCAAACCGCGCGGCACGATACAACGGCAGGTCCGATCCCCGGGGCAGGGACGAACGCCGCAGCGGCATGTGCTCGTAGTAAGCCTTGTAGGCGTTGGCCCGGCGTTGCAGGAAGGGAATCACCGCAGGCGCGCCCTCCTCGGGGATGGCCCCGGCGTAGTTGTTGTCCACCTCGTGGTCGTCCCACGTCACGAACCACGGGGCCGCCGCGTGCATGGCCTGAAGGGCGGGATCGGTCTTGTAGAGCGCGTAACGGTTGCGGTAGTCGTCCACCGAGAAGATTTCGCGTTCGCCATGCCGCCGGACACCGCCATCCCGGGCGCCGTTCTCGTAAATGTAGTCGCCAAGGTGAAACACCAGATCAAGCCCCTCCTGCGCCATGTGCTCGTAAGCCGTGTAAAAGCCGGCCTCGTAATGCTGGCACGACGCAAACGCCATCCGCAGCCGTCCGGGGTTGGTGTCGCTGGCGGGCAAAGTGCGGGTGCGGCCTTTCGGGCTGACCTCGCCACCGGCCTTGAACTGATACCAATACCAGCGGTCCGGCCGCAGGCCGGATACCTCGACATGCACGGAATGCGCCCAGTCGGGCTGCGCCATGGCCGTGCCGCGCTGGACAACTTTGCCCATCGCCTCGTCCTCGCAAACCATCCAGTCCACCGCGACCGGTTCGGCGGGCAAGCCCCCGCCGTTCAACGGGTCGGGAGCAAGCCGGGTCCACAGCACCACGCCGTCGCTGGCCGGGTCGCCGGACGCCACGCCAAGAGAAAACGGGTAGGCGGAAAAGACGGGCTGCTGTTTGACAGCGCCCCACGCGCGCCCCGCCCAAACGGCGGCGGCAGCAAGGGACGCGGTGGCCAGCAGAAACGAGCGCCGATTCTGGCGCGGCGAATCATGGATGAGATAGAGGGGTGGTTTCATGATGATTGGTGTTCGAGATTGCGGAAGCGGGGGCAGCCTGGGTGCGTTGGCGGCCGGCGGTGGCGCGGGCTTCAAGCTGCCGGGTCAAATCCAGTTGGCGGCGGGCGGCAGGGTAGTTCGCGATCCCCGCCAGCACCGCGTCAAACGTCGCCTCCGCCTCCGCCCTCCGGCCCGCCTGTTCAAGGATTTCCGCGCGGAGCGTCAGCCACGGTTCCTTGACCGGATACCTGGCCACCAGCCGGTCCACCCGCGTCAACGCGGCCTCGAAAGCGCCCCGTTGGCGGTCATACTCCACGGCGGTCAACAGCAACGGCGAGGCGACGTCGTTAGTGCCCAGGCCCTCGTCCAGCCCGCGCACCGCCTCCGCGAATTTCCCCTGACCCGCCAGGAGCCGCGCCCGCGCCAGATACAAGTCCGGCCCGGGATGGGAAAGCGTTTGAAGCGCGCGCGTAAAATCCGCAACCGCCCCCTCGACTTCGCCCGCCGCCGCGCGACAGCGGGCGCGCAGCGCCCAGGATTCGGGCGGTGGATTGGCGGCGTTCAGCACGCGCTCGATTTCGGGAGCCGCCTCGCCAAACCGTCCGGCGTCACACAGCACGCGGGCGCGCTCGAACCGCACGGCCTCCGGGGCGCCCAGCCGGGCCGCCTGGTCGAGATCGGCCAGCGCCTCCGCGAATTGGGCGTGACGACGGAAGAGCTCGGCCCGCTCGCGCAACCGCTCCGCACTGGGGCCGTGCCGCCGCATCTGGGCCGAGAGGCGGTCAATCTGCTCGGTCAACTCGGGGTGCGCCTCGCCGGACGGCGCGCCCCCCAGGAGCGCAAGGCCGAGCAACAGGGGCAAAATGGGAACCGGGTTGAGCTTCACAAACTTCACGGCGAGGAACGGCGGGAATGATGGCCGGCCACGGAGAACTTTCCATGACCCGGCGGTGACATTCCGGTCAAAGCCCGGTGAAGCGAAGGGGCGGGGGGAAAATGGTGGTAGGAGCAGGATTCGAACCTGCGTAGGCGTAAGCCAGCAGATTTACAGTCTGCCCTCGTTGGCCACTTGAGTATCCTACCACCCGGTCTGCGCGGGGCCGGAATATAGCCCGAACCGCCCGGCCCTTGTCAATCTGCCGGGCGCTCCCTACGCTGCCCCAATGTTCGATTCGCTCAGCGGCAAACTCCAGAACGCCTTCCGCAACCTGCGCGGCCTCGGCAAAATCTCCGAGGCCAATGTCGGCGACGCGTTGCGCGAGGTGCGCCTGGCCCTGCTTGAGGCCGACGTGAATTTCAAGGTTGCCCGCGACTTCATCGAGCGCGTGAAGACCAAATCACTCGGCGCCGAGGTCGTTCAAAGCATCCAGCCCGGCCAGCAGATCATCAAGTTCATCCACGACGAACTCGTGGACCTGCTCGGCTCCACCAACGCCGGCCTCAACCTCGGCGGCAACCCCGCCTGCCTCATGATGGTCGGCCTCCACGGCGCGGGCAAAACCACCTCCAGCGGCAAGCTCGCCAAACTCCTGCTCAAGCAGGGCCGCCAACCGCTGCTCGTCGCGGCGGACGTCTATCGCCCGGCGGCCATGGACCAGATCGCCACGCTCGGCCAGCAGCTCGGCATCCCCACGTTCGTGAAGAAGGGCGAAACCGACGTGCTCAAGATCGCCCGCGAAGCACTGGCTCACGCGAAGGATACGAACCGTAACACGCTCCTCTTCGACACGGCGGGCCGCTTGCAGATTGATGAACCGCTTGTGCAGGAACTCGTCCGGCTGCGCGACCTCATCAAGCCGCAGGAAATCCTCCTCGTGCTCGACGCCGCCACGGGGCAGGAAGCGGTGAACGTCGCCACGCACTTCGATCAGGCGCTGAACATCACCGGCGCCATCCTCACCAAGCTCGACGGCGACGCGCGCGGCGGCGCGGCCCTCAGCCTGAAGGCCGTCACCGGCAAGCCCATCAAGTTTGCCGGCGTGGGCGAAAAGCTCGACGAGTTCGAGCCGTTCCATCCCGAGCGCATGGCCTCGCGCATCCTCGGCATGGGCGACGTGGTCAGCCTCGTTGAAAAAGCCGCCGAAGCCGTGGACCTGGATGAAGCCAAGCGCATGGAAGAGAAGATGCGCAAAGGCGAATTCTCGCTGGAGGATTTCCTCGATCAGTTGCGCCAGATGAAGAAGCTCGGCCCGCTGGAGAACATCGTGAAGATGCTGCCCGGCGGCGCGGAGGTGGCGGCCAAACAGGACCTCTCGAAGGAGGAAAAGAAATTCCGCCGCATGGAGGCGATGATCTGCGCGATGACGCTCAAGGAACGCCGGAATCCCGTGCTGTTGAACGCCAGCCGCCGCAAACGCATCGCCGCCGGCAGCGGGACGAGCGTCACCGAATTGAACACCATGCTGAACCAGTTCTTTTCGATGCAGCAGATGATGAAGAAGATGGGCAAGATGCAGAAAATGATGTCCCGCATGGGCGGCGGCATGGCGGGTATGTTTGGGCGGCGGTGAACGGCCAGACTTGCCCCGGCACGCCCTCCGACTAGATTCGGCTCAACAATATGGATGCCACGCCGCTGCTCACCTCCGTGGTGGCCGCGCTGGCGGCAACCCGCCTCGAGGCGGTTCTTATTGGCAACGCGGCGGCGGCGATTCAGGGGGCCCCGGTTACAACGGTGGACTTTGACTTTATGTTCCCCGCCACCCCGGTCAACCTGGCCAAATTGAAGCGCTTTGCCGGCCATCTCGAGGCGTTGGTGCTGCGCCCATATTATCCGGTGTCCGCGTTTTACCGGGTGATGAATGATGACCGGGGACTGCAGGTTGATTTCATGCCCGTCATTCACGGAATCAAGTCCTTCAACAGCCTGCGGTCCCGGGCCGGGAAACTGGAACTGGCAGGCCACAGCCTGTGGGTGGCCAGTCTGCCCGACATCATCGCCAGCAAACGGGCTGCCGCCCGCCCGCGCGACCTCGCCGTGCTCGAAGTTTTGGAGAAAACACTGCGTGAAAAAAAACGCCAAGCCATGCCGCGAGCGTGACGCGCTCCTGACCGCACTGCGGCGCCAGAGCGAAAGCGCGGAACTGGACCTGATCCGCCGCCGCCTGGCGCTGCCAGTCGAAAAGCGGCTCAACTTTCTGCGGGTCCGCCGTCCCGGGGGAGGATCCCACCTTTGATTATGCGTCGTGTTGGCCCCTTTCACCTGCGACTTGCCGCATGGAGCCTTTGCCTTGCGGTCAGCGCCACCGCCGCCGAATTGGACCTCATCCTCCGGCATGGCCGCGTGGTGGATGGCACGGGCAGCCCGGCGTTCTTCGCGGATGTGGGCATTGCCAACGGCCGCATCGTGGCCGTCGGGGTCATCACCAACAGCGCCGCGCGGGAGCTGGACGCGCGGGGGCAGATCGTCGCACCCGGATTCATTGACCTGCACACGCACGCCGACAATGTGGCCCGGCATCCCAAGGCGGAAAATTTTGTCCGCATGGGCGTCACCACCATCGTTGTCGGCAACTGCGGCGGCTCCGAGCTGAACGTTGGCAAACTGTTCCGCGAGCTGGAGGACACGAAGGTTTCCGTCAACGTCGCCACGCTCATCGGCCACAACACCGTTCGGGAGTCAGCGATGGGCGGCTCGTTTGACCGGCCGCCGAACGAGGCCGAATTGAAGCGGATGCGCGAACTTACCGACCGCGCGATGCGGGACGGCGCGTGGGGATTGTCCACGGGGTTGATTTATCTGCCGGGAACGTTTTCCGAGACGGAGGAAATCATCGAACTCGCGAAGGTGGTGGCGGAACATCGTGGCGTCTATGCGACGCACATGCGGAACGAGGGCGCGGGTATTTTTGCGGCCCTGGCCGAGACCATGCGCATCGGGCGCGAAGCCGGGCTGCCCGTGCATGTCTCGCACCTCAAGCTCAGCGGCGAACGCGCGTGGGGTCAGGCGGACAAGGTGCTGACCTTCCTCGAAGAGGCGCGGAGGGAAGGCCTCGACGTAACCTGGGACCAATACGCCTACACCGCCTCCAGCACCACGCTCGGCCAGCTTATCCCGGACAGCGCGCGCGAGGGCGGCGCGGCGGCGTTCGCGGCGCGCCTGGCCGACCCCGAGCAAAAGGCGAAGATTGTGGCGGCCATCAAGGCGCGGCTGCGCGACCGGGGCCGCGAAGATTTTGGTTACGCGGTCATCGCTTCCTATCGCCACGATTCACGGCTCAATGGCAAAACCATGGTCGAGGCCGCCAAGCTGTTGCGCGGCGCGGACACGCTGGATGATCAGGTGGAAACCATTCTGGAGATCCAGAAGAACGGCAGCGGCAGCGGCGTCTTCCACGGCATGAACGAGGAGGATTTGCAGATTTTTCTCCGGCATCCTTTCACGGCCGTCGCGTGCGACAGCGGCATTCGGCAACTGGGCGTAGGCGTGCCGCATCCGCGCGGCTACGGGAACAACGCCCGCGTGCTGCAACGCTATGTCCGCGAACTCGGCGTGCTGCGGCTCGAAGATGCGGTGCGGAAGATGACCAGCCTGCCCGCCAACGCCTTCCGCTTCCCGGAGCGCGGCCTGCTCAAGCCCGGCCACTGGGCGGACGTGGCGGTGTTCGATCCCGCCACCGTGCGCGAGAACACCTCCTACAATGACCCGCACCACTTCGCCACCGGTTTCAAGTTCGTGCTCGTGAACGGCGAAGTGGTGGTGGAAAACGACGCGCACACCGGGGCGCGACCGGGCCACGCGCTGCGGCATTAATCTCCGCATTGCCCGCCGCCAGCGGTGCGCCCCCTCACCCGGCCCTCTCCCCCAGCGGGGAAGAGGGTGGCGTCTCGCCGGGTGAGGGGGAGGCGCGTCCAAAATTGGAAGTCGAATCCGCCCGAAAACCAGCGATGCCGACGTGAGTCGGCTCTGGTTTTCTCAGATGGAGCGGACTCACATCTGCGGCCACCAGCAGCTTAGGTCGGCAGCGGCGCGCCGACGTTGATGCCGTGCTTCAGGCAGTAGGCCGCGTTGGCGACGTATTTCTCCGCCCACCACTTCAGCCCGGCGCGTTCCTCCGGCGTCAACGCCCGCGCCACTTTCGCCGGCGCCCCGAGCACCAGCGAGCCGGGCGGAATCTTCGTGCCCTGAGTCACTAGTGCCTTCGCGCCGATGATGGACTGTTCCCCAATCTCCGCCCCGTCGAGAATCACCGCGCCCATCCCGACAAGGCATTCATCGCCCACCGTGCAGGCGTGGACGATGGCGGAGTGGCCCACCGTTACCCAGTTGCCCAGCACGCACGGAAAATCATCCGCGAGGTGCAGCACGGCATTGTCCTGGATGTTCGAGTGATGGCCCACGACGATGCGGTTGATGTCGCCGCGCAACACCGCGCCATACCACACGCTGGAACAATCGCCGAGCGTCACGTCGCCCAGCACCACGGCGGTCTTGGCGAGATAGACGCCCTGCCCGAGCGTGGGTCGCTTGCGCAGGAAGGTGTCGAACTGGGATGCCAATCGTTTCATGCGCGGGGTTGTAAATGTTTTGGCGGGGTTGAAAACAAAAAACCCGCGCGGCCGAAGCCGCGCGGGCCACCCAACCCAACCCAAATTATCCGGGCTTACCGGCAGTGCCGCGGACCGTGTCCGCGCCCCGGGTGAACGTAAGTCACATGATAGACCGGCGGCGGCGCGACCACCACGCGGGCCGGCGCATAGACGACGGGCGCGGGAGCACAAACGATCGGGGGCGGGGCCACGAACACCGGCGGCGGAGCCACCATCACGGGCGGCGGGCAGGGCCGCACGTTGCTGACGGAATAGGACACGGTGTAACCGGGCGCGGCGTAACCGTAGCTGACGCTCGCGTAAGCTGGCGGCGCCTCGAAGGCCTTGGCCAGCACGAGGCCGGCCGTCACGCCGGTGAGCACCTTGCCCACCGTGGCCCACTCGCGGTCGCCCGCGTGCGCCGGGTTCAGTCCCAGACCCAGCACTCCGACTCCGATTGCGGTCACAATCAACTTCTTCATAACCAGCCTTTCGTTTGTTGGTTTCACCGACACCGGGACAGACGGGCCGGTTTGCGAATTATTCAAAAACGCGTTATCCATGAACGGCCAACGGTTTATGAGCGACCCCGCCATGTCCGCCCCCGCCGCGCCGCCCCGCGCCCGGCGGCGGCTGCCGCGTTCGTTCAAGGAGCTCACGCCCGCGCGCCACTTCGCGCCCGCGAAATTCTTTCACGAATTGGTGATCAAGGCGCTGCTCACGCCGCGCCGGGGCGAACATAAGCGTGTCCGGCTGCCGCGCCTGAAACACGGCCAGGTGGCGCTGACGTGGATCGGCCACGCCTCGTTCCTCGTGCAGTTCAACGACCTGAACGTGCTCATTGACCCCAATTTCGCCAACTGGCTGTTCCTGCTGAAGCGCATCAAGCGCGCGGGGCTGCGGCTCCAGGACTTGCCGCCGATTGACGTGGTGCTGCTCACGCACGCGCACTTCGATCACTTCCACAAGCCCACGCTCCGCCGTTTGCCGCGGCCAAAGATCGGCGTCATGCCCCGGGGCGTCGGCGATCTGGCGCGCGATCTCGGCTTCGGGCGCGTGGTCGAACTGGAGTGGTGGGAATCCTTCGAGCGCAACCACTGGCGCGTGACGCTGACGCCCGGCAAACACTGGGGCGCGCGCACGCTGCACGACGCGCACCGCGGCTACGGCGGTTTCGTGCTCGAACACCAGGGCCGCAAAATCTACCACGCGGGCGACAGCGCCTATTTCGACGGCTTCGCGGAAATTGGCCGCCGCCTCGCGCCCGACATTGCCCTGCTGCCCATTGGCGCGTATCACCCGGAAACTTTTCGGCACGTCCACATGGGACCGGACGAGGCACTCAAGGCGTTCTGCGATCTGCGCGCTCGCGTCATGGTGCCGATGCACTACGGCACGTTCCGGCTCGCCTTCGAAGACATGGACGAGCCGCCGCGCTGGCTGATGGAACTGGCCCGGGAACAACGCCTCACCCCGCGCATCAAGATTCTGGAGGAAGGCGTGCCCCTGGTGTTGTGAGCAGCCCAAACAGGCCGCTCAACTCGTGACCGGGGCGGTGATTTCCTTGACCGGCGGCGCGGGCGTGGGCGTGGAATCCAACGAGCGATAAACCACGTTCCAAGCGAACAGCACCACCATCAGGCCGCAGCAGGCCACCTTGCCAATGGCACCGGCCAGAAGTCCCAAAGTGGCACCGACGCCCGCCTTGGCGGCCGGCCTCCATTGGCGGCCGCCCGCCATTTCAAACAACGCCGCCCCCACGAACGGCCCGAGCACGATTCCCGGCAGGCCGAGGAACAGCCCAAACAATCCGCCCACCAACGCCCCCACCGCACCCCGCCACGTCGCGCCGAGCCGTTTTGCGCCATACGCGCTCGCGACGTAATCCACGATGAGCGACACCGCCGTCAGCGCGGTCAGCAGCAACAGCACCCACCACGCCGCCCCCGCCGGACCAAAGTAAAGTTTGTGCAGCCCCGCCGCCAGCAGCACCAGCGGCGTGCTGGGCAGGCCGGGCAAAATGCTCCCCAGCACGCCCACGCCCATCAACAGTAACGCGACCGCCAGGCCGATGATTTGTTCCGCTGTCACGGCCGGCAAAGTGGCGCAGAAAACCCTCGGCGACAAAAAGAAAGCGGGGGGAAGGGGTTCTTCCACGTTGGTGGCGGGTAAATCGTCCGGTGTCGCGAGGCGACGATGGAAATTAGCCAGCCACGAAGTGGCTGGAACTGCGCGCCGACGGGTTTCGTCCCGGAGGGACGACCCGACCATAGCCCGGCGTTTCAACGCCGGGCGTTGGCAACACAACATCGAGTCCCGCAGGGACGGCTGAAATGCTGTTCGTCGTTCCCATCTCAAACCGCCATCCACGGTTGAAACCATGGGCGATGGTCATTCGTCCCTTCGGGACTGGGTTTGTTTTCCGATTCGCGCCCCGGCGTTGAAACGCCGGGCTATTGTCACCACGTCTCTCCGGGACGAAAAACGCAGGACGGCGGCTTACCATGGCGACGTGCGCCAAGACACCACGCCGGGATGGTCGAAAACAACCCGGCGCTTCAACACCAACGCCGTGCGCTTGCGGTGTTCCAACACCACCGCCGTGCCTTCGTGGCGTTTCAACGCCAACGCCGCGCCATCGTCCCGGAGGGACGAAGGGAGCAGGCCGTGTTCACAGGCGGTTCCACCGTCCCTGCCGGGACGGTCTCGATGGTCGGCTGATCCAGGGACTTCGTCCTTGGCTGATTTCCGGTGTCGCTTCGCAACCAGGACGGGCGTTCACCCGCTATAAACGTCGAGGAACGATGGAAAATTGCCTCCGGGTTGGAACGGCCGCACCCCGGCTCACTCCGCCCCCAGCCGCTGCAGTTCCAACATCCGCCGATACACCGGATGCCGGGCCGCGAGTTCCTCGGGCGCGCCGTCACCGGTGATGCGGCCCTGCTCGAACACCAGCACGCGCGTCGCCAGACTCAACGAACTGAACCGGTGCGCGATCATCAGCGTGGTGCGGCCCCGGACCAGTTCCCGCAACGCCGCCTGCACCTGCGCCTCGCTCTCGGCATCCAGCGCACTCGTGGCCTCGTCGAGAATCAGTATTGGCGCGTCCTTCAGAAAGGCGCGGGCAATGGCAATCCGCTGGCGCTGCCCGCCGGACAACGACGTGCCGCGTTCGCCCACCACCGTGTCGTAACCCTGCGGCAACGCGGCGATGACGTCGGCGATGTGCGCTTTACGGGCGGCCTCGCGCACCTCGGCGTCGGTGGCGTCGAGCCGGCCCAGCCGAATGTTTTCGGCAATCGTCACATGGAACAGCACGGGCAACTGCGGCATGAGCGCGATGCGCCCGCGCAGTTCGGTTTTGTCGAGTTCGCGCAAATCCACGCCGCCGAGCCGCACCGCGCCGGCGGTGGGATCGAAGAAGCGCGGGATCATCAGCGCAAACGTCGTCTTGCCCGCGCCACTGGGGCCAACGAGCGCCACCACTTCGCCGGGCGAAAGCCGCACCGAGACGCCCTCGAGGGCCGGCGGCGCATCAGGGGCCGCCGTGCTGTAACGAAAGCTGACCCCGGCAAATTCGATGCCCGCCGGAACCGGCGGCAGCGGGCGCGGCGTGGCCGGATTCTTCACCGTGTCCGGCGCCGCGAGCACTTCCTCGAGGCGTTCCAGCGAACCGACGCGGGATTTGATGGCCTCGTTGATGCCGCCCAGTTTTTTCACCGGCTCATAGCACATGAACAGCGCCACCCCCAGCGCGCTGAACGTGCCGAAATCCATCCCGTGCCGGACGCCAAAATACAGCGCCGCCATGAACCCGCAGACGGAGACAAACTCGACGCTCGGCGCGGTGAGCGACTGGTATTTCACCGCCTTGAGCGAGAGCCGGAGAATGTCGCGAACCCGCGCGGCGAAACGGGTTTCCTGGTGGGGCTCGAGGTTGTAGGCCTGCACTTCAAGGGGCGATTGCAGGGTTTCAGTGCAGACCGCCGCCAGCGAACCGCCCTGGCGGGCGAGCTGGTGCGAGCGCTTGGCCAGATGGCGGGCCACCAGGCGGATCGGAAACACGCACAGCGGCACGCTGGCCAGCGCGATCAACACGAACAACGCGCTCCGTTCCGTCAGCGACAGATACACCAGAAAACCCACCGCCGACAGCAGCGTGAAGGGCTGCTTCAAAATCTCCGCGCTGACGTTGACGATCATCGCGCGCAACTGCTCGGTGTCGTTCATCAGGCGGTTGACCAGGTCGCCGGACTGGTGCCGGTGGTAAAACGTCAACGGCAGCCGCAGGAGCCGGGCAAACACCTCCTGCCGCACCCGCTCCAGCACGATGAATCCCGCCTTGTTGACCAGGTAGCGGTTGAGAAACTGGCTCGCCCCGCGGACCAGAAAGAGCAGCGGCAGCCCCAGGCACGCGGTCAACAGCAGTTTGTCCTGATAAGCGTCGCCGAAAAGATGCTTCGCCCAGGCCACCACGCGCGGCGAGGCTTCGGCTTCCCGGTTGAAGAAAATGGGCAGCACCGCCTTGAACATCACCGGCAAGCCGATGCCGCTCGAGAGGGAATAGACGACGCCCGCCAGCAAACCGCCGATAAGCGGCCAGCGCGCCGCCCGGAGATGCCGGGCATGGCGGCGCAGGCGGGACCACAGCGGGCGCGGGGCGGCGGGGGGTGGTTGGGCGGACATGCGATGCAGAAACGCCTTCCGAGAAGGGCGATGGTGCGGATGCTACAAGCCGCCACTGACCATTCAACCCGAAAACCGGACGATTCACTGTGCCGACAGGGCAAAGAAAACGTGTGGCGGACTGGGGTTTACGGACGGGCAGGCCGCCGCCGCCGCGTCTGGCTGCGCATCCCAGGCCCAGTCGGCGAAAGTGAAGCATCCCCATGGCGAGTGGGGACGACCAAGCCAATACCAACCACCGCCAAAATACCCGACCGCAAAGCTTTTGAGCGGTATGCCGTCAGGCTTTGTTGCTCCGTGGTCACAGCCCCGTGAACAGCAAGCTCCCTGGTCGCGCGCCGCCGCATCCCGCCTTTTGCCCAAAAACAGCCCCTCGAATTTTCCGGCCGGCTCGGAGCGTGATCCCGCACACTTGTTCCCCGCGAGCCGGAGCGGAAAGTTGCCCGCGGGTGGCACAGGAACGAGAAAAGGCAGGCGACTGACGTCTGCCGAGAAACCGTTCGTCCGTGCCGCGCGACGCTCCTGGCCCACTGTTCAGGGAGATTGGGATTCATGCCGCGTGGCGTGTTCCTCATCCAAGTCCCGAATCTGTTCGATCATCGCCGCCAGCTTCATTCCCGTGGCCGTCAGACTCGACGCTTTGGCTGTCCAAGATCGCGGCGCTGGGCTGCGCAGCGCGGCCTTTGGCGGCGCGCACACAGAGGCGCAAGGCCTCGTCGGGGGCGGCCCAAGTGCCGTCCAGGCTCCACGCACGGAAGACGTGATAGACCGTCTTCCAAGGCCGGAAGTTTTTGGGCAGCAACCGCCACGCGATGCCGCCTTTGAACACATAGAGGATGGCGTTAAGCACCACGCGGCGGTCTGTCGGGGGCGCAAGCGCGGGAAGGCATGGCCCCCATACCACGCCTTGATGCTGGCCTCATTCGTGTGGGTGTAGGTTTCCCCGTCCCACACTTCCCACGCGGTCAACTCCTCTCGCCCGTCCGGGTATAGCCGATAGCGCGTGTGCCACTGGTCCGGCGTGTAGGGAAACACCAACCACGCGGGGTGGCTGAAGCTCCCAAAGTATTCGGCCTCGCCGCCGGTCCGTTCGTCCCACCGCCATTGCCGCGTGCTCTGGATTTGCACCGCGCCCCATTCGTCTTCCCAACCGGAATACACCTCCCCGCTGCCGTGGTATTCTTCCTCCCACTCCCCGCTGACCATTCGGACGTGCGCGGGCCTGGCCCACGTTGCGCCCATGCCGGTGCCGTCCGGGGCGTTCGGGTTCAAATCGCCCGGGTCGGACGGCGCCGCATTGGTCGCGTTCGGGTTGTTGGTCACGCCGCCCTCCACCGCCTCGACGGCGAACTCCGCCAGCCCGCCCCCGCCCACCGGCAGGCCCGTCACCGTCCAGTTCGTGCCCTCCACCGCCGCCGCCATTCGGAAGGATTGCATGAATCGCCTTTCGATGCGTGCGCCGGTCACCGAACAGCAATCTTTCCCCGGACGCTGTCTGTGCCTACACCGGTTTCAGTCGCGGGCAAAGGTTTTTCCGGGCAGGGCGCAAAGTAGTTTTGCCGCTAATTCCATCCCCAAGCAGGGCTGAACGGCTGCTCGCCGGCCTGCGCGCCGTGTTCAGTCGGGATCACCGGCAACTCCAGTTCCTCCGCTTCGCCGGCCGCCGGGAGTTTTTGCGGGTTGAGGCCGGGGATGCCGGGGCTATGCTGGGAGCGACATGGCCGTGCAATACAAGGATTACTACGAGGTGCTGGGCGTGCCGCGGGGCGCGTCCGACGCGGACATCAAGAAGGCCTTCCGCAAGCTGGCCCGCGAATTCCATCCCGACGTGGCGAAGGACAAGAAGCGGGCCGAGGAACGCTTCAAGGAGGTCAACGAGGCCTATGAAGTGCTGGGCGACCCGGAGAAACGCAAACGCTACGACGAACTCGGGACGAACTGGCAGGCGGGCGCGGAGTTCCGTCCGCCGCCGGGCTGGGAGCAATTCACCACCCGCACCGGGCGCGGCGGACGGGCGGATGCGCAGAACTTCGAGTTCCATTTTGGCGGCACCGGGTTCAGCGATTTCTTCGAGCAACTGTTCGGCGGCGCGCGCGGCGGGTTTCCCGGCACCGGCGGACCCCCGCCCTTCGCCAGCGAGGACCGCCCGGAGCGCGGACGCGACCTCGAGGGGGACATCCTCGTCACGCTCGAGGAGGTGATGCGTGGCTCGGTGCGGGCGGTGACGATCCGGCGGAACGCCGATTGCCCGGCGTGCGGCGGCGGCGGGCGGCGCGCGGGGCGCTTGTGCGGGCAATGCGGCGGGACCGGCGCCGTGGAACAGCGCGAGACCCGGCAGGTCAAAATCCCCGCCGGGGTGACCGAGGGGCAGCGCCTGCGCGTCGCCGGCCACGGCGAGGCCGGGCCGGGCGGTGACCGGGGCGATTTGCTGCTGCGCGTGCGGCTGGCGAAACATCCGGATTTCGAGGTCGCCGGGCATGACTTGCTTCACGAACTTGAACTCGCGCCGTGGGAGGCCGTGCTCGGGGCGCAGGTCGAAGTCCCCACGCTCACGGGCCGGGTCAACATCCGCATCCCGGCCGGAACGCAATCCGGCCAGCGGCTGCGGGTGCGCGGACGCGGCCTGCCCCAACGCGGCGGCGCCGCCGGCGACCTCATCGTGGTCACGCGCATCGAAGTGCCTTCCCGCGTAAACGACGCGGAGCGCGCCCTCTGGGAAAAGCTCGCGCGGGAATCCCGGTTCACGCCGCGCGCCTGATGCTCAGCCCGGCGGTTTCCGGCGGTGGCCGCGCGGGGATGGCGGCGGCGGCCGGACCAGGGTGCCATCGTCGGGCCGGGTCATGGCCGGCGGCAACCCCGGGCCGGTTCGCCCCGCTTGCGTTTGACCGCTGCCGCCAGCAGCATCCGGCCATTCCAGCGCGGGCCCATGAACATCCACCATCTCGAACTTTTCTACTATGTGGCGCGGCACGGCGGCATCACGGAGGCGGCGCGCAACATGCCCTACGGCATCCAGCAGCCCGCCATCAGCGGCCAACTGGCGCGGCTGGAGGAACACCTGGGCGTGACGCTGTTTCACCGCCGCCCGTTCGCATTGACGCCGGCGGGCGAGAAACTTTACGCGTTCATCCACCCGTTTTTCAGCAAACTTGCCGCCGTCGAAACCGAGCTGCAGGGCGGCCAGGCGCAACACCTGCGGATTGGCGCCTCGACCATCGTGCTGCGCGACCACCTGCCCGAGCTGGTCCAGCAGGCGCGCCGGAAGCATCCGCACCTCCGCGTGGCCTTGCGCGAGGGTTATCAGGCCGAACTCGAGGCGCTGCTGCTGCGCGAGGAAATTGACATGGCGGTGACCCTCATCGAAAAACGCGCCACACCCGGGATCAACTCCACGGTGCTGCTGGAACTGCCGATGATCCTGCTCGTGCCCAAGACCAGCCCCGTCACCGACGCCGAACAACTCTGGCAGCAGGATCGCATCAACGACGCCCTCATCTGCATGCCGGCGGCGGAAGTCATCAGCCGCAACTTCCAGCAGGTGCTCGCCAAACGCGGTGTGGACTGGTTCCCCGGCATCGAAGTCAGCTCGCTGGACCTGATCCAGACCTATGTGGCGCACGGCTTCGGCATCGGCCTCGCGGTGCGGATTCCCGGCGTGAAAATCTTTCCCGGGGCGCGCGTGGTGCCGCTGCCGGACTTTCCGAAAGTGGCGGTGGGCGTGCTCTGGCGGGGCCGGCCGACGCCGCTGGTGCAACTGTTCATTGAACTGTTCCAGCAGCGGTCCCGCGCGCTGGCCGGGGCGGAATAACCCGGCCTGCCGGATTCCGGCCCTCGCGTTTCACCCCTCGGATTTCGGATTTCGGATTCGCCCGCCCCCCGCTACTGTCCCGCCATGTTCAAGCCCGCCGATCTGTTTGACCTGGCGCAGACCGAACACGCCGCGCTGTTCGACGGCTGTGTCTTTGCCTGGGACGCGCTCCGCCGGCTCCAGGACTACGTCGCCGCCACGGTGCGGCCCGCGTTGCACAACACCTGCACGGGAGTCGCCTTCATCGGGCCGCGCGTGTTTATCGGCGCCGGCACCGTGGTCGAGGATGGCGCGATGATCCAAGGCCCCGCCATCATTGGCCGCAACTGCGTCATCCGCCACAACGCCTATCTCCGCGAGCACGTCCTGGTGGGGGACGATTGCGTGGTCGGCAACGCGTGCGAACTCAAGCACGCGCTGCTGTTCAACGGCTGCCAGGTGCCGCATTTCAACTACGTGGGCGACTCCATCCTCGGCCACCGCGCGCATCTCGGCGCCGGCGTCATCCTGTCGAACGTCAAGTCGCTCAAGGGCAACGTGACCGTCGCGCACGGCGGCGAACGGCACGACACCGGGCTGCGCAAGTTCGGCGCGCTGCTCGGCGACCGCGCGGAAATCGGCTGCAACGCCGTCCTCAATCCGGGCAGTGTCATCGGGCGGGACTGCGTGGTCTATCCGCTCCTCAACTGGCGGGGCGTTTTGCCCGCCGGCCACATCGCCAAGAATCCCGCCGCCGCCGCCCTCGTCGAGCGCCACGCGGCGTCCCTCCGGGATTGAGCAGCGGCTGCGCGTTTCCACCGCCCCATGGCCTTCGTGCGCATCCTCGTGGACGGCTACAGCCTGCTGCACGCCTGGCCGGAACTGGCACCCCGGGCGGCCCGTCATTCCGCCGCCGCCCGCGCGGCGCTGATCCGGGAGCTGACCCATTACCGCGACGCGACGGGCGCGCCCATCACGGTGTTTTTCGACGGGTCGTTCCCGCGCGGTGCGGGGCCGCCACCGGACCCGGAGCATTCGATCGAGGTGTTGTTTTCCCGCGCCGGTCAGACCGCCGACGACCTGATCGAGCGGGCGGCCCACCGGTTTCAGGCCTACGGCCAGGTGTTGGTGGTCACGGATGATGTCGCAGAACGGGACACCGTGCTGGCTGTGGGCGGGATGACCACCGGTTGCGCCACGTTCATCGCGCAAATCCAAGCGGCCCGGGCCGACGTGGCGCGGGATTTGAAGCATCACAACCGCACCGAACGCCAGCGTTACCGCCGGAGGCACTGAATGTGCTGCCGGGCGGGCTGATGAACCGGTTTGTTCCGTTCCTGTGCCTGAGTGCCGCGCTGACCGGCCTGGCCGGCGTCCAGCCCGCGCCGCTGGTCGAGGCGGGCGGTCCGGCCACGAGCGCGAACCCGCCGCCCGCGCGCTGGTTGCTGGTGGTCAACACCTCCGCCGCGATGGAACGCCGCGCCCGCGCCGTCGAGGGCGTGGTGGGCGAACTGCTCTCGTCCGGGATGCGCGGGGAGCTGCAACCGCGCGACCAGATCGGCCTCTGGACGTTCAACCGGGAATTGCAGGCGGGCGCCGCCCCGTTGCAAACGTGGATGCCCGCGCGGTCCAACCACATCGCGGGCCGCACGGTGAACGTGTTGTCGCTGCAGCCGTTCGCCGGAACGCCGCGGTTCGCGACCGTGCTCGCGCAACTGGAACCGCTCATCGCCCAATCGCACCGTCTGACCGTGCTGTTCTTCACCGACGCGACCGCCACGTTCACCAACACGCCGTGGGACGCCGAGTTGAACGCCGCCATCGCCGCCGAAAAGGCCGCGCTGGAAAAAACGCGGATGCCGCTGGTCATCGTCCTGCGGAGTTGCCGGGGCCAACTAACCGGGTGGAGCGTCACGCTGGCGCCGTGGCCGGTCGAGTTCCCGCCCTTTCCCGCCGCGCCGGCCGTGGTGGCCCGGGCCGAACCGCCGCCCGCCCCCGCACGTCCGTCCGGGCCGCCGCGCGAAATTCACATCGGCCCCGTTAAACCGCCGGAGCCTGCGCCCGCCATCACTTCGCTCCCCGCGCCGCCAAAAGTCGAAACGCTGACGGCGACGCTGGCTCCGCCCGTCACGGTCGGGCAACCCCCGCCGACCGGGGCCGCGCCGGCTCCGTCCGCCCCGCCGAGCATCGCCGACGTCACCCCGCCCGCCCGCAACGCTGACGCGTCGGCGGCGCCCGCCCCGCCAACGGAGGAAGCTCCCCAGCCACCTACCGCGTCGGTGCCCGCGCCGGTGGCGGCCGCCCAAACGGTGGCGCCGCCCGCCTTGACGAACGCTTTGCCGGCGGATGGCTCGCGGCTGACAACGCTGATCGTGACGAACCTCGCCGCCACGAACGGCGTGGCGGCGGCGCAGGCCCCGCCCGTCCCCCGCGAGCGGCCCGCCCGCCCCGCTTCCCCGGCGCCGACGGTCGCAGCGTTTGCGGCTTCGCCGGAGGCGCGGCTGCCGCGCGGCAACGATGTCAATTGGCTGTTGATTGGCGGAGTGGGCTTGTTGAGCGTGGCCTCCGGCCTCGCGGTCTGGCTGGCCCTGCGTTCCCGTCGTCCGGCCCCGGCGAGCTTCATCACGCGCTCGATGGCCCGACGTTGAACCCGGAAACGGCAGTTGGGCAACCACGAAACACACGAAACACACGAAAGGACCGAACGAAAGGCTGCCGGGGCGGCAGCGCAGATGTTCACCTGTCGGGTGAGCGGCTGCCGGAGATGAGCGGCCAGTGTTTCGTGTCCTTTTGTGTGTTTCGTGGTTTGAACCGCTTTTTCCAGGGTGAAAGGCCGGTTCGCGGCGCCTGTTGTCATTTCCCGTCCGCCGGATTTCGGACCGCGGATTTTCCCCGTTCACTCCGCCTCAATGGCCACCCATGCCCAAGTGATGCGCACGCCGTCCCCGATTCGGTGCCGCGCTGCGCAGTCCCGCAACGCCTGCCGCAACCGCGCCGGGCCGATGCGCACCCGGCCCGTGACACCCGAACGATGCAGTCCGCGCACGAACGCCAGCGCGGAGGGGTAGGCCAGCCGCTGCGTCCACCATTCCGAACGGCGCACGCGCAGGCCGGCGGCGGCGAAGACCTGGAGCCACGTCTCCGCCGTCCGCCACCGCACCGGGCTTTCCGGCACCAGGGCGCGCCACTCCGCCAGACAGGGTTCGCAGGGCATCGCGTGCAGCAGCCGCCCGCCGGACCGCAGAAACGTCCGCCAACGCGCCAGGGTCGCGACCGGGTCCTCCGCCCAATGCAACAGGCCCGATGACACCTGCCAGTCCGCCGCCGGCAGCGGCTCGCGGAACGCGTCGAGCACCCGCCACTGCGCGGCCGGGGCGTGCAGTCGGCCGCGCTCGACCATCGCGGCGGCGGCGTCGGTGGCCAGCCAGTTCGGGCCGGCGCCCGCAGTGGTGAACTGCCGCGTCAGGGCACCTGTGCCCGCGCCCAGTTCCAGCACCCGCGCCGTGCGCCACGGAAATCCGGCCTCCCCCTCCGCCCGGAGAAAACCCGCCACGCGCGCCGCAAAATGGTGTTGTGGCGAGGCGTGGTCGTCGTAGGTGTGGGCGCAGTCGGCGAACCGCATGATGGCGCGCGAACCTAACCCAGGGTCCACCGCTTCGGAAAGGCCCGTGTGGGCCAAAACCCCGAAATCCGGACCGGCGGAGGGAACGAACCGCAGACGTCCGCCGGAAGCCCGCTTTCGGAATTCAGGGTGAACCGGCGGGGGTGGCCTGGGTGAAAATGCGGCGGATGACTTCCTCGATGGGAATCTCCTCCAGGTCGAGATCCTGCACGGGGAGTTCATCAAGGAGGGCCTTGCAGACCGGCACCACGCGGTCGCGCTTGACCTTGAGCTTGATGAGCGTCGCGTTGCGTTCAACGACTTCGCCGTAGCGTTCGGGCGCGGCGGCGGCGGCCACGGCGGGGTCGCCGGCCAGATGCACGGTCAGCAGCTTGAAGTCGGCAAACCGGTCCACAATTTCGGCCAGCGGGCCGTCATAAAAGATGCGGCCGTGGTCAATGATGATGACACGCGCGCACAAAGCCTGGATGTCCGTCATGTAATGGCTGGTCAGCAGGATGGTGGTGCGGTGGCGGCGGTTGTGCTCGCGGAGAAACTCGCGGACGGTCTGCTGCGAAACGACATCCAGGCCGATGGTGGGCTCGTCGAGCAGCAGGACCCGGGGCTGGTGCAGCAGGGCGGCGATGAGTTCCATCTTCATGCGCTCGCCGAGGGAAAGTTCCCGGACCTGAACGTTCAATTTGTCCCGCACGGCGAGGCGGTCGGCGAGTTCGCCGACGATGCGGTCGCGGACGGCGTCAGGGATGCCGTAGATTCGGGCGTTGAGGTCCAGGGATTCGCGGGCGGGGAGGTCCCACCACAACTGGTTCTTCTGCCCGAGCAGCAGCGCGAACTGGCGGCGGTAGGCGTCGGCGCGTTTCCAGGGAACGTGGCCGAGCACGGTGGCGGCGCCCGCGCTGGGATGCAGCAGGCCGGCGAGCATCTTGAGCGTGGTGGTCTTGCCCGCGCCGTTCGGGCCGAGAAAGCCGACCAGTTCGCCGGCCTCGACCTGGAAGCTGACGTCGCGGACGGCGAAAACCGTCTCGTGGCGGCGGCGGAACAGGCCCTTCACGGCCCCCGTGAAGCCCGGCTCCTTGAGATAGGAGCGGAAGGTTTTGGTCAGGCCATGAACCTCGATGGCGGGCATGGCGGCGAGGGCGGCGAGAGATGCCAGGCGCCCGGGCGGGCGGTCAGCGCATCAGTTGCTTTTCCAGCAGATGCACGGTCTGGCGGACGTTCGGGTCCACCTCCATGCGGTCCTTCACGAGGCGGCAGGCGTGCAGCACGGTGCCGTGGTCACGCCCGCCGAAGGCCTCGCCAATGGCGCTGAGGGAGTTCTCGGTCAGTTGGCGGGCCAGATACATGGCGATCTGCCGGGGAAAGGCGATGTTTTCCGGGCGGCGCTTGCTGGTCATGTCCGCGAGGCGCAGGTCGAACTTTTCGGCGACCTTTTTCTGGATGGATTCGATGGTGACGGTGAAGCGGCCCTCCTCGTGCAGGACTTCGCGGAGGAGGCCCTCGACGACTTCGGTGTTCAATTCGCGCCCGGTGAGCGAGGCGAAGGAGGCCACGCGGATGAGCGCGCCCTCGAGGCGGCGGATGTTGCTGCGGATGCGGTGGGCGAGGAAATTCAGGATTTCGTCGCTCAACTTCACCCCGAGGGTGTCGGCCTTCTTGCGCAGGATGGCGAGGCGCATCTCGACGTCCGGCGGCTGGAGGTCCGCCACCAGGCCCCATTCGAAGCGGGAGACGAGCCGCTGCTCGAGGCCCTGGATTTCGCTGGCCGGGCGGTCGCAGGTGAGGACGATCTGTTTGTGCGCCTCGTGGAGCGCGTTGAAGGTGTGGAAGAATTCCTCCTGGATACGCTCCTTGCCGGCGAGGAATTGGATGTCGTCAATCAGCAGCACGTCGGTCTGCCGGTATTTCTTGCGGAACCTGGCGAGCTGGTTGTTTTGCAGCGCGTCAATGAACTCGTTGGTGAAACGCTCCGAGGAAAGGTAGGCCACGCGGGCGCCCTTTTTCGCGCCGACGACATGCTGCCCGATGGCGTGCAACAGATGGGTTTTGCCCAGCCCGACGCCCGCGTGCAAAAAGAGCGGGTTGTAGGCCTTGCCCGGCGATTGGGCGACCGCGAGCGCGGCGGCGTAGGCGAAATTGTTGTTGGCGCCGACGACGAAGCTGTCGAAGGTGTTGCGCGGATTGAACCCGAGTTCGCCGTTGACGGGCGGCTTCTCGGGGGCGGGCGCGGGCGTTGCGGGCCGGGTCCGGGCCGCGGGCGCAACGGCCTGGGCGCGGGCGGGCGCGGGCGCGGCGTGGGCGACCTTGAACTTCACCTCAAGCCGCTGTCCCGAAGACATGGCGACAACGTCGCGGAGCAGGCCCATGTAGTTGTCCTTGAGCCAGACCTCCGTGAAATCGTTGGCGACCTCAAGCACCAGCGCGGTGTCCTGCACGGCGGCGGCCCGCAGCGGGGCAAACCAAAGATTGTAAATGTCCGCGCTCAACATCGCCCTGAGCTGACCCTGCGCCGCGCCCCAAATTTGCTCTGCTGAAACCTGCATGTTTGTCCCTCTCCTGCCCGCCAGCCGGGCATTTTATTCACTTGGCTTTTTCACAAAGCCGTAACGTCCGCTGCGTTTTTTCGTTCTACCATCAAACCCAACCGGTTCCAGAAAATTCCTGATTCCTGTGAACGTAAGTCCAATACCAATCTGCGAACATCCGCGCAAATCACTATCCATCAATTATTTGAAACCCGATAAACCGTCCCCGTCGGCACCGGTTCTCCGGGTTGCGGGTTGGGGAAGGCGAACCGCTCGCCTTGCGGACAGTTTTTTAGGAAATGGCCTGGAAACAAACGAGGACAACATATTTTTTGTTGTTCACGACTTATTAACAGGGGATTTAAGGCGGTTTTTCCGGCCATTTCCAATGGTTATTTTGACTTTCTGGCAGCCGGACTTGCGCCGCCCGGCCCGGCTCCGCGAACGAATCCATTTGAGCCTTCCAAGCGTCCCCGGAAGCGGGTCGCAAGCCGGGTTCCAACCGGCGGGACAACTGCGAAAGATGGCGGGCGGCAGTTGCCGCAAAAGCCGGACCGATCTGGAACGGTCTCCGCCGTCCCGGGCGATCATTCTGTTTATCAGAATTACTTTTCTGAACGGTTCAGCCTGGAGAATTCCTTATTTCTTTGGAATTGCGTTTGACGGCGATAATGTATTGTGATTTCCTTTCGCCGTCAGCAGGTTGGCAATGGACATCCGCCGGGAATGCGGATGGTTCTTTGAAGCTTTTTAAGATTTCGGCGGCGGCATAGTTCACACCGTCGCCGATTATCCCCCTGATCCTGCTGCTGAACTATCGAAAATTCCCCGGGCCATTCAGCCACCCTCTGGTTGTCTGGCCCGGTTTTTTTATTACCGCGCCGCCCCGCCGCCGCCCCCGGTTCAAGGCAGCGGTCCAATTCGTCGAGCGCGTCCGGTCGCGCGGGGTGGATGGAAACGGCAGGCAGGAATTCCGGATGCTGCCGGGCGATGGCCAGCACCCGGTCATTCGGAACATAGAACGAGCCAACCCCTTCGAGCTTCCGCCCGTTGCAGTCATATACTTCATCGTGCGCCAGCAACAACGCGCCGCCGAGCGAAGATTCCCGCAGCAACCGGAGCAGGTGCGCGAGGTAGAGCGCGTCGAAATTCCGGTCGAACGCATCCCCGTCCATCCCGATGTCCCGCAACATGAACGCCGCCAGCGGCCGGTGCCAGGCACCCAACCGCAGCCAGCAGCCCGTGCCGCTCGCGCCCGAGCCGACCAGGTGGACATGAAAATCCAGCGGCCGGGTGAAATCGCGGGCGGGGGCGGCGGGCGGCATGATGCGCGGCAGCTTGCCGGAGCGGGCAACGGATGCAAGTTCCGCGGCTCCGGCGTTGCCAATCGCCGTTCGGGCGGCATAGCATCCGCCGTCCCGCTCCCAACGGCGGATTGCGATGTCCGAATACAAAGTCCAGTTCGAGGTCTTCGAAGGCCCGCTTGATCTGCTCCTCCATCTCATCAAGAAGGAGGAGGTGGACATTTACGAGGTCAACCTCACCAAGCTTGCCACGCAGTTCGTGGAATACATCGAGACCATGCGCCTGCTCGACCTTGACATCGCGGGCGAGTTCCTCGTGATGGCTGCCACGCTCATGTATATCAAAAGCCGCGAACTGCTGCCCAAGGACCAGCAGGTGCAGGCAGAAGAGGACGAGGACGGCGAGGACCCCCGCTGGGAACTCATCCGCCAGCTCGTCGAATACAAGAAATTCAAGGACGCCGCCGCCCGGTTGCAGGAGATGGAGCTGCGCCAGGAAAGAATTTATCCGCGCCTGCCGGTCAAGCTGGAGTTCGACCGCGACCCCGCCCCCGCCGGCCCGGCCGCGTCGGTGTTCGACCTCATCCACGCCGTCAACCAGATTCTCCAGCGCTTCAACGAGAGGGAGGATTTGCGCGAGATATTCGAGGACAAGTGGACCGTCAGCGAAAAAATCGAGGACTTGCGCCAACGGCTCCAGCACACGCCCCGCCTGCGCTTCTCCGAGCTGTTCGCCAGCTCCACCAGCCGCACCGAAGTGGTCGTCACCTTCCTGGCCATGCTGGAACTCATCCGCCTCAAGGTGCTGACCGCCGTGCAGTCCGAACACTTCGGCGACATCGAACTCTGCCACACCGGGCAGCCCGCCGCCGCCACCCTGCCCGTCCTGGCCGCCACGCCCGGGCCAACAGCGTGGGCGCTCGACCAGGCCGGCACCGCCACCGCTTAACGATGGAACTCAAATTCATTCTCGAAGCCCTCCTGTTCGCCGCGCAGAAGCCGCTCACCACCCGCGAACTGCGCGATGTCTTTGCCGGGGCCGTCGAACACGCCGAGGGCGATGATTTGGTCCGCTCGCTCCGCAAGGTGAAGGAGGCGGAACTGGAAACCACCCTCCAACACCTCGCGACCGAGCACGAACAGGCCGCGCGCAGCTACCGCCTCGTGTGCATCGCCGGCGCGTGGCAGTTCGTCACGCAGCCCGAATTCGCCCCGTGGCTCAAGGCGCTGGTCGGCCATCGCGCCCGTCCGCCCCGCCTTTCGCAGCCCGCGCTCGAAACGCTCGCCATCATCGCCTACCGCCAGCCGCTCACCCGCGCCGAGATGGAACAGGTCCGCGGCGTCAGCGTGGACGGCGTCATTCAAACCCTGCTGGACCGCGGCCTCATCGAACAGGTGGGCCGCGCCGAGGTCGTGGGCCGCCCCTCCACCTATGGCACCACGGCCTTGTTCCTCGAGTATTTCGGTTTGCGCAGCCTTGACGACCTGCCCGACGCCGCCGAACTGCGCCGGGTGCCCATCACCAAGCCGCCGTTGACGACCGTCGAGCCGGGCCTGGCCACCGCGCCGCCCGAGCAACTCGCCTTGCCCGACCCGCCGGCTCCGGCGGCTGCCGTCGGCGAGGCCGAACCGGTTGCCGAACCGCCCCCGGAACCGCCCGCCAAGGAATGATCCGCGTGAACCTCACCGAACATCGCAAGGCCATTGACGCGCTGGACGCGCAACTCGTCCGCCTCCTCAACGAACGCACCCGGCACGTCCTCGAAATCGGCGAACTCAAGCGGAAGGCCGGCGAGGAGATTTACGCGCCGCACCGCGAACTGGCCGTGTTCAACCGCGTCTGCAAGCTCAATGCCGGACCGATTCCGAAGGACTCCCTCCGCGCCATTTACCGCGAAATCATGTCCAGCGCGCTGTCCGTCGAGAAGAGCATGACCATCGCGTATCTCGGGCCGGAAGCGACTTTCACGCACCAGGCGGCCATCAAGAAATTCGGCGCCAGCCTCCGCTATGCCGCGCAGCGCACCATTGCCGATGTCTTCGCCGAAGTGGCGCGGGGCCGGGCCGAATACGGCGTCGTCCCCGTCGAGAACACCACCGAGGGCGTGGTCACCCACACGCTCGACATGTTCGTGGACAGCGACCTGAAGATCGTCGCCCAGATCGTCCTGCCCATCCAGCACTGCCTGTTGAGCCGGATTCCGCGGGCGAAAATCCAGCGGCTTTACGTCCATCCGCAGTCCCTCGCCCAGTGCCGCGCCTGGATCGGCAAGAACCTTCCCCACGCCGAGATCATCGAAACCTCCTCGAACGCCCGCTCCGCCCAGCAGGCGGCCAAAGACCGCAAGGCAGCGGCCATCGGCGGCGCGCTCGCCGGCCAGCAATACGGGCTGACCCTGCTGGAAAAGGACATTCAGGACAACGCCGCCAACGCCACCCGTTTTCTCGTCCTGGGCCGGAAGTGCCCGCCCGCCACCGGCCATGACCGCACCAGCCTCATGTTCAGCCTGGTGGACGCCGTCGGCGCGCTGCACAAGGCGCTCGCGCCGTTCCGTCGTTACCGGATCAACATGACCAAAATCGAATCCCGCCCCAGCAAGCGGAAGGCTTGGGAGTATTTCTTCTTCGTGGACTGCGACGGCCACCAGACCGACCGCCGGGTGGCGAAGGCACTGGAGCAGCTCACGCAACACTGCACCTACGTCAAAGTCCTCGGCTCCTATCCCAACGCGGATTAGGAAATCCGGCCATGCGCTTGGTCCCGGCGCGCGGCCGGTTGGGTCGAACTAGCCCGCAAAGCCCCAGGCGGCGGTGGTTCAGCCCGGAAACGGCAGTCGGGAAACCACGAAAGACACGAAACACACGAAAGGACCGGACCAAAGGCTGCCGGAGCTGCAAGCGCGGATGTTCCCCTGCCGGGTGAGCGGCTGCCGGAGAGGAGCGGCCAGTGTTTCGTGCCCTTGCGTGGGTTTCGTGGTTGGCACCGCTTTTTCCAGGTTCAGGGAATGATGTGCATGGGCCGGGGGGATTTCCCCGCCCGGCACTTCGTCTCGCGGCGCGAAATCCCGCCACTGGTCCGATGCCCGCGGTTCCAAAGTTCCCGGGTCTCCGCCCGGACCGGTTGTCCTCCAATTCGAGCGCCGTTCCCGCCGTGTCCACTTGCCCTTGCCCCGGCCTTGCGCATCGCCGCCATCCCCATGAAAATGAGCCGCGGCAAACTCGTCCGGCGAAAGCATCACCGCGCCAGGCCTGCCCTGCCCCAGCGGAGCCGCCACCATGCCCAAACCATCCGCCAGCCTAGCCGACCGCGGCCACGTCTGGGTGGTCGCCCAGTCGCTCCTGCTGCTGGCGGTGATCCTGTTGGGCGTTTTGCGGCCGGGCGATGGGACCCGCGCGGAATTGATCCTCACGGGCACCGTGCTGTTTCTGGTGGGCGGCGTCTTCGGCGTCGCCGGCGTCCTCGTGCTCGGGCGCAATCGCACGCCCTTTCCCAAGCCGCGGGAAAACTCGAACCTGGTGCAACACGGCATCTACGCCCGGGTGCGTCATCCGCTCTACACCGGCGTCATGTTGTCGTCGCTCGGCTGGGCGATGATCTGGCAGAGTGCCGCCGCGGCGGTGGCGGCGCTGATGCTGATCCCCTTCCTGCTGGCCAAGGCGCGACACGAGGAGCGATGGCTGCGCATCCAGTTTCCCGGCTACGCGGAATACGCCCGGCGTGTGCCGGCTTTCCTGCCCGGCATCCGTTTCAAAAAAACTTCCGGTCTGCGGCGATCAACCCCGAACCGAACCCGGCCATGAAAGCCCTTGTGACCCTGTTGTTCCTGCCGCTGGCGTTGGCGGGCTGCTCGAAGCCCGCCGGACAGCCGGCGGTTCCGGCGCCGCCGCCCGCCCTTTCGCCCGCCGTTCAACAAGCCGCCCGGCAACGCGGCCAGACCATCGCGGCGGAGACCTTTGCCCTGCTGAGTTCCAGCCTGCAAACCGCCATCCAGGCTGGCGGCATCAGCAACGCCCTTCCGTTCTGTTCGCTGGCCGCCTCGCCGCTGACGGCGGGCATGGCGGAAAAACATGGCGTCACCTTGCGCCGGGTGACCCACAAACCCCGCAACCCCGCCGGCCGGGCCGATGCGGTCGAACTCGGCGTGCTGCGCTCGTTCGAAGCCGCCCTCGCCGCCGGCGCCAACCCACCGCCCCCGCTGGTCACGAATCTCGTGGCGGGTCAGGCGACCTTCTTTGCGCCGATCGTGTTGAACAACGCGCTGTGCTTGAAATGCCACGGCGAGCCGGAGAAGGACATCGCCGCAGCGGACCTTGCGGTGATCCGCAATCTCTACCCGCACGACGAAGCCACCGGCTTCCAGCCCGGCCAACTGCGCGGCGCGTGGCGGATTGATTTCCCTCTGGCCACCCTGGTTCCGCTCCGGCCAGCGGACGGGCCGTGAGCGCGCAGGGTCGCGGCCTGCAACCGCGACCCGTTGGATGACAAAATTGTAATTCATTCTCCGCCGCGCCGTTCACCTCTCGGTGCCTGCCTTTCCGCCTGTGCAACAAGGCGGGCCGTCCGTAGCCTGCCGGCAAACCAGAGACTGCGCGTGAAAATCCTGGTCATCGAAGACGAAAAGAAGATCGCCTCGTTCGTCCGCAAGGGACTCGAGGCGGCAGGCTTCGTCGTGGATGTCTCCCACCATGGCGATGAGGGCTTCACGCTCGCCACCACGCGGCCTTACGACGCCCTCGTCCTCGACATCATGCTGCCCGGCAGGGACGGCCTCAGCATCCTGCGCAATCTGCGCGAGCGGAAGATGGCGGTGCCAGTGATCCTGCTCACCGCCCGCAGCGAGTTGAACGAGCGCCTCGAGGGCCTGAACCTGGGCGCGGATGATTACCTCACCAAGCCGTTCTTCATCGAGGAGCTTGTCGCCCGGCTGCACGTCGTCACCCGTCGCGCTTCCGGCACCAGCCAGAGCATTCTCTCGGTGGACGATCTCACGGTGAACCTGCTCACGCGGGAAGTCACCCGGGCCGGCCGCAAGATGGAACTGACCACGCGCGAATTCGCCCTGCTGGAGAGCCTCATGCGCTCGCCGGGCCGCGTGCTGACCCGCGCCCAGATTTGCGAGCAGGTCTGGGACTACCACTTCGATCCGGGCACCAACCTCGTCGAAGTCTATGTCCAACGTCTGCGCAAGAAGGTGGACGAAGGCGAGCCGGTCAAACTCATCGAAACCATCCGCGGCGTGGGCTACCGCATGAAGGCGGCGAAGTGAAACCCGAAACTCGAAATCCGAAATCCGCAGGAAGGCTGAAGGTCCGAACACCGAACCCGAAAAGGGGTGACGGACAGACGGATGACGCCGGGTTCAGAATTCAGATTTCGGGTTTCTCTTGGCTTTCGCCCTTCGGATTTCCTTCGGCTTTCGGCTTTCGCCCTTCGGATTTTTGACGCCATGCCCTTCCGCCTCAAAATCGCGCTGCTCTCGGCGGTCATCTCCGGATTCGTGCTCGTCGCCTTCGGCATCACCGCCTGGCTGCTCATCAGCCGGCAGAAGCTCGAGAGCGTGGACACCGAAATCCGCTCGCTTGCCGCGCGGCATCCCGGCTGGATCGCCAGCCGCGGCAATTACCAGCGGCTCGACGACGCGCTCAACTTTATCTTCGGCGAGGCGCACTCGAATCAGGTCATTCTTCTTGTCCAGGACACCAACGGCGTGGTGCTGCACACCTCGTCCGGCTGGCCCGAGGAACTGGATCCCGCGCAACTCGACTGCACGCTGGCCGATGATCCCAACGCGGTCACCATTGGCGGCGGCTCCGGACGCGGGCGCGGCGGCATGGGCCGCGGCCTGGGCCCCGGCGGTGGCATGGGCCAGGTGACGTTCACGAAGATTCCGAAATTTCAAACGGTGCAGGCCGCCGCCGCCGAATGGCGCCTCGGCATGTTGGGCACCGCCGACACGACGCTCATCATCGGACTCAATCTCGCCGGGCCACGCGCCGAGTTGAACCGGATTCGGGATGCCTTTCTCGTGGTGCTGCCGGTCGCCTTGTTCCTCGTCGGCCTGGGCGGCTGGCTCGTCGCTGGACGCGCCTTGCGCCCCTTGCGCGCCATTGCCGACACCGCCGAGCGCGTCACCGCCAGCGGCCTGGACCAGCGCATCCCCGCATCGAATGATGACCCCGAGATCGCCCGCGTCATCCAGGTGCTCAATCGCATGATGGACCGGCTGGAGGCGAGCTTCCGGCAGGCCACGCGTTTCAGCGCCGACGCCTCGCACGAACTCAAGACGCCGCTCGCCATCATGCAGGGCGAACTGGAAGCCGCGTTGCAGGCCGCCGCGCCCGGCTCGAAGGAACAGCAAACCTTCAACACCCTCCTCGAAGAAACCCAGCGGCTGAAGACCATCTCGCGCAGCCTGCTGTTGCTCGCCCAGGCCGATGCCGGCCAGATCCCGCTCACGCGCGAGCCGGTCAACCTCACCGCGACGCTGCAAAACCTCATTGAAGACGCGCAAATCCTGGCCGCCGACCTGGGGTTGCGCTTCGCGGCAGACCTGCCCGCCGGGGTGACCGTGCAGGCCGACCGCGCCCTGCTGCATACCGCCCTGCTGAACCTGCTGGTCAACGCGGTGAAATACAACGAACCCGGTGGCCGGGTGCAGGTGCGCCTCGAGGCGAACGGCGGCGGCGTGGCGCTCGAAGTTGGCAACTCCGGGCCCGGCATCGCGCCGGCGGAGCAGGCGAAAATCTTCGACCGCTTCCATCGCGTGGAAGCCGCGCGCAGCCGCAAAGTGGATGGCCTCGGCCTGGGCCTGAGCCTCGCCCGCGAAATCCTCCGCGCCCACGGCGGCGAATTGACGCTGCGGGAAAGCCGCCCCGGCTGGACGGTGTTTCAACTGCGGCTCCCGGCCCCGGCGTAGCGGCGGGTCGGCAGACCGCCGGAAGCCAATCCGGCGGAAAATTCCCGCACAATCTCATCCTGTTTCACGCCCGTCCGCTCGGTCGCGCCTCCTTTCCAGCATGACAGAATTGTAATCCGGCCATGCGGCTGCCGTTGAGCTTCGCAGGGTCTCTTGTTGTGGAACGGCGCATCCGGGGGCACCGGACCGAAAAAACACAACAACAATCCACCGGAAGAAAATAGTTATGAAAATGAACATCCTCGCGGTAATCACCGTCGCCAGTTTGCTGGCCGTCGGCCCAGCCTTCGCCCAAAACGGTCCCGGCAAAGGCCAGGGTCAGGGCAAAGGTCACAGCCAGTGTCAGGGCCAGGGTCATCGCCAAGGTCAGGGGCAGGGCAAAGGTTTGCGCGACGGCACCGGACCGCGCAGCCAGGACGGCACCTGCCCGCAGGGCAACGCGCAGCGGCAGCGCGGTCGCCGTTAACCAATTGGCAGGGCTGACGCCGCCGCCGCAACCGCAGCGTCAGCCGCCTGCCACAGCTCCCGGCGGAGGCGCGTCATGCCCCAAACCATCACCATCAATCCCGTCACCCGCATCGAGGGGCATCTGGGGATTCGTGTCGAGGTGAACAGCGGCCAGGTGAGCGCCGCCTGGTCTTCCGGCGAATCCTACCGCGGCTTCGAGCAGATTCTGGTCAATCGCGATCCGCTGGACGCGCAACTCATCACCCAGCGGATTTGTGGCGTGTGCCCCATCGAACATGGCGTCGCCTCCAATCTCGCCCAGGAGATGGCCTTCGGGGCGCAACCGCCCGACAATGGCCGCCTGCTCCGCAACGTCATCGCTGCGGCCAACTTCATCCAGTCGCACATCCTGCATTTCTACACGCTCTCGGCGGTGGACTTCATTGATGTGACGGCGGTGCTCAACTACCAGGGCGCGGACGCCGGGCTGAATTATCTCAAGACCTGGGTGCAGAACGAACTGGCCCGGGTGGATTATTTCCCGGCGGCACCGCTGCTGCCGCGCTTCAACGGGGATTACCTCACGGAAGCGGGCATCAACCTCGGCGCGTTGCGACACTACCTGACGGCCTTCGAGATGCGGGCCGAGGCGACGCGCATGGGCGCGTTGTTTGGCGGCAAGATTCCGCACGCGGCGACGCTGTTTCCGGGCGGCGTGTCGCAACCGGCGCGCCTCGAGCAGATCGTCGAGGCCAAGAAAATCATCCGCCGCCTGCGGCATTTCACCGAGACCGCCTACGTGCCGGACGTGCTGGCGGTGGCGCAGGCCAAGCCGGACTATTTCAACCTCGGGCGCGGCTGCGGCAATTACCTGGCCTTCGGCGCGTTTCACGAAACCAACGACGGTTCGCAAAAGCTGTTTCCGTCCGGGGTCTTGCTGGGCGGAACCTTGCAGGAAGTGAATCAAAGCCTGATCGCCGAGGATGTCGCCAGGTCCTATTTCTCGTCGGCCAGCGGGCTGCATCCCGCCGCCGGCGAAACCACGCCGCTGGCGCACAAGCCCGACGCCTACTCGTGGCTCAAGGCGCCGCGCTACGGCGGGCAGGTGATGGAAGTCGGCCCGCTGGCGCGCGTGCTGGTGGCGCATCGCCGGAATCATCCGACGATCAAGCCGCTGGTGGACGCCGTGCTGCAAAGGCTCGGCCGGCCGTTGAACGATCTGGTGTCCGTGATGGGCCGGCATCTGGCGCGGGCGCTCGAATGTCAGGTGCTGGTGGCCCGCACCGAGGAGTGGATTGACGCGATCACGCCGGACGGGCCGACGATCAACCGCTTCACCAAGCCGGCCAACGGCGCGGGCTACGGTTTGACCGAGGCGGCCCGGGGCGCGTTGGGCCATTGGCTGCAAATCACGAGCGGCAAAATTTCCCGTTACCAATGCGTGGTGCCGACGACGTGGAATTGTTCGCCCCGCGATGACGCCGGCCAGCCGGGCGCGTTGGAGCAGGCGCTGGTGGGCACGCCCATCGCCGATGCGGCGCATCCCATCGAAGCGGTGCGCGTGGTGCGGTCGTTTGACCCGTGTGTGTCCTGCGCGGTGCATTGAAGCGGGAAACGTGAACCAATCCAACTTGTGATGCTCAGTTGCCGCAATAACGATACGAAGCCGCCCTCACCCGGACTTCGTCCACCCTCTCCCCCATCGGGGGAGAGGGCCGGGGTGAGGGGGCAATGGGGGACAGATTGAACGCGATTCAGCATTAGACTGCCATGACCACGATAAATCAACCCGTGACCCGCCGCGCGTTTCTGCAAACCGCGGGGCGGCTGGCGGCCCTGCTCGGCCTGGGCGCGGGCGCCATCCCGCGCATCGCTTCGGCGGTGGACGAACTCTACGAGGGACACGCGCCGGTGCTGTGGTTGCAGGGCGCGGATTGCACCGGCTGCTCGGTCTCGCTGCTCAACAGTTACCCGCTCATGCCGGTGCCGCTGCTGACCAAACACATCTCGCTCAAGTTTCACCAGACCCTCTCCACCACGCAGGGCGCGCAGGCGGCGCAGGTGGTCAATGACACCATCGCGCGCGGCGGCTATGTGCTGGTGGTCGAGGGTTCGATCCCGCTGGGCATCCCGGAAGCCTGCTCGTTTGCGGACGAAAACTTCGCCGACCTCATGGCCCGCGCGGTCCCGCCCGCCACCGCGATCGTGGCGGTGGGCGCGTGCGCCAGCTTCGGTGGAATTCCCTCGGCGGCGCCCAACCCGATCGGGGCCGTGGGCGTGCAAGCGTTCTTGACGCAACGCGGCCTGAGCAAGCCGCTGGTCAACGTGCCCGGCTGCCCGCCGCACCCCGACTGGATGGTCGGCACGATCGTGCATCTGCTGAAGTTCGGCCTGCCCGAACTGGATGCGAACCTGCGGCCAAAGAAGTTCTTTGGCGCGACGATCCACTCGCGGTGCCCGCTTTTCCAAACCAGCCAGGCCGGATTTCCCGGCGACGCGGGGTGCATGAAGAACCTGGGCTGCCGCGGCCAGGTCACCTACGGCGACTGCCCGATGCGCCGTTGGAACGGGCGGACGAACGACTGCACGGCCAGCCGCGGCGCGTGCATCGGCTGCACGAGTCCGAATTTCGCCAAGGACGGCGCGTTCTTCAGCGTTTGAATGGGAGGGCGATCATGAAAACCAGCCAAACCAAGTTTTCGCGATTGTTCGTGCCGCTGAGTTTATTTGTCGCTCTCAGCCACGCCACCGCCGCAGTTCAAATCCATTCGCTGACCAATGCCGACGGCAGCCTGCCGATGGGCGGCGTGGGCGGCGTGAACTCCGACGGCTCGGCCATCACCGGCAATCGCTGGTCGTTGGCGGACTATCTGCCCGAAGCCTTTCGCTGGGTGGCCGGCTCGAACGTCGTCGAGATCACGCCGGGCGGCGTGTCTTCCAATCTCACGGCCTACGCCTCAACGGGCTGGGGCGTCTCGGACGATCGCCGGGTGATCGTGGGCTGGAAACACGAGGGCCAGCCCGTTGCCTTCTGCTGGGTCAACGGCGCAGCGGTGAACCTGACCGCCACGCGCGGCAGCCTGGCGCTGGGCGTCTCGCGCGATGGCACCCTTGCCGTGGGCCGCAATCCCACCACCATCGCGGCCACGAGCATCCAGGCCGTGACCTGGTCCACGGCCAACGGCAGCCAAACAGTCCTGCCGGATTTGGCGGGCGGCGCGACGCTGGCCTCCGCGCAGGCCATCTCGGCGGACAAAAGCACCATTGTCGGCTGGGGCACGGACGCCACTGGCCGGCTGGCCTGCCGCTGGGTGGGCGGCGTGGTCACGGCGCTCGGTGATTTGCCGGGCGGCAGAGTTTTTGCCGAAGCCACGGCGGTCTCCGCCAATGGCGGCGTGATCGTGGGCCGCAGTTGGTCGTCCAACGGCCTCGAAGCCTTTCGCTGGTCGTCCGCCACCGGGATGCAGGCGCTGGGCGATTTGCCCGGCGGCTGCCAGCAATCCGAGGCCACGGGCGTTTCCGACGACGGCCAGATCATCGTGGGCACAGGTGAGAGCGACCTGGGCACGGAAGTGTTCGTCTGGAGCGCGACCAACGGCCTGCGCAGTCTGCGCACGTTGATGAAAGCGGCGGGGCAGGACCTCAGCGGCTGGAACTTCAGCGGCACGCGCCCGGTGCTGTCCGGCGACGGCAACGTGCTGGCGGGCGAGGCGGTGGATCCGCAGATGAATTTCTTGCTGTTCCGCGTCAGCGGCGTCCGCGAATTGACGAACGGCCTGGTCAGCACCGTGATGGCCTGGCGCGCGGCGGGCGAAGAAATCGTGCTGCGCTTCCCGACCGAGCCGGGCTTGCGGTATCAGATGGAAGCTGTGGCGGACCTGAACGCGCCGACTTGGGAGCCGCTTGGCCTGGCCGTCATGGGCACTGGCGCGGAGGCGGAAATCCGTTGTCCGAAACCCGTGGCGGTGGAGCGCCAGTTCTATCGCTTGACCGTCACGAACCGCGACTACTGATCCCGGCGAATCAAGCTGAGATTTCTCCCCAATGGAATTTCGCGCTCCGAACCCTCAAACCAAAGCGCCAGTGCTGTAGTGGGACGGGCGTCCCGCCTGTCCGGCAAGGCGTCCCGCTGGCTCGACCCGCACCGTCCATTGGACCACGGCACCGGACAGGCAAGATGCCTGTCCCACTGCACCAGTTTGGGCGCGCGGCGTTCAGGCGGCGGCAACGCTCGCAACCGCAAGTGGACGGGAGGGGTTGCGCACCCCGCGACGGCTGGACGGTGTTTCAACCCGAACTCCGAAATCGAAATGCCCGTTCGGAGGCGAGGCAGCGGTGTGGCGGCGGGCATCCCTGCCTGCCGTAGAGCCGGGCTTCCCAGCCCGGCGGAGAAGACCGCGCGCAAAACGAAGGGCGTCGGCACCTGACAACTTTCCCGTCAGCACAAACCGCGCGAACAGGAATGACCGCAAAACCGCACCGCGCGGTTGAGCCGCAACCCGGGCGAAGCGGATGGGGAAGCTGGTTCCGATTCCCCTGCCAAACATTCCCTTGTCCGAGTTGTCTTCGCCGCCCGGCGTGCCCGGAGTGCAGGCAGGGGAATGAAAACAGACTGGGGCAACCACGAACCCCACGAAAACCAGTTCCCCTCCCCGGAAGGAAACTGGCTTTTCGTGTGTTTGGTGCTTAAGCAGCGGGGTTGCCTAAACTGCGTGCCAGAACTGGCCGGGTCGGAGACCGGCGCTCCAGTCTGGTGTGGGCGGCTGAAGCCGCAACCCGGAAGTCCGCTTGAACTTCCAGGCTGCGGCGTGGTTGGCGGGCTTACTTCTGGGCCGGGCCGGGATTGACCGGGCAGGCGCCGGTGCCGGCGCGCGGACCTGTGCCGTCACGGGCACCCTTGCGCCATTGATTGCCCTGACCCTGTCGCTTGCCCTGGCCGTGCCCGCGGGGACCGCCGTTCGGGCAGACACCGCCGTGCTTTTCCAGGCAGTCCGCCTGACGCGCGGCGCGTTCCTCATTGGATTGCGGCGGGCCGCCGTAGCCTTTGCCCTGACCGCGCGGGCCGGGGCCGTTTTGCGCGAAGGCCGTTCCGGTCGCCAGCCAGCCGGCGGCCACGAGGAGTGCGAGTGTGTTGAGTTTCATAATTGTCCTGTTTGTTTGTTGTTTCCGGGCGACCACCGGGTCGTCCTTTCATTAACAACAGACCACCCGCACCTAAACGGACGAACCGGCCCAGGATGACAGTTTGTTCATCCGCGCCCGCCGGGCGTCAGAAACGCAAATCCGCCTCGACCATGAAGCGGTCCACCGTGCTGTCGGCGTCGGTGCCCGAAGCCACAAGCGGCTCGTCAATCAGCCCCAGGTGATACCAGCGCAGGCTGAGGGTGAGGAAGTCGCGCGGGGAGTAGGAGAGCCGCGTGACGTGGCCGCGGGCGTTGGTGCCGGTGAAGAAGCCCCGCGCGCCGGAGGCAAAGTTGCGGCCGGCGGTGCTGGCCCAGTAACCGCCAAAGTCGTCATCAATCACTTCCTCCCACACCGCGTTGGCGCCAATCCACTTGTAACAATAGGCCAGTTCCCACGTGCCGGCCTTCCCGGCTTTGCCCAGGAACAGGCCGCCGGACCAGGCGTAGTTGTGCGCGCTGGCCGGCGCCTCGGGATTGTATTGATACGCGCCGGAAACACGGACGGGAAAAGGGCCGGGATGCAGCGGGCCGCGCGCGAAGCGGCAGGTCACGGCCGCGTCCACCATGACGGGCGCGAACTCGTATTGCGGCACGGCGTCAAGCGCGTTGGTGCCGGCGGGAATGACGCGCCAGTTGCCCACGTTGGCGTTCGGCACGGCGCTGTTGCTGAGGCGGTCGGTGTTCTCGAAGCCGAGCCAGAGCAGGCCCAGCGACGTGCTCCACTGCTTGCTCCACATCGAATCCAGCCGCACCTGGCTGCCGAGCAGATAGGGGTCATCCGTTGCCGCCGCGAGTTCATCGAGGACGAGAAAAGCGTTGATCCAGCGCAGCGTGTGCCGGGCGGAGGGTTTGAACTCCAGGTGCAGGGCCAGGCCCTCGGGCGTGTAGTCCGGGTCGAAGCCCAACCCGATCTCGGAAAACTCGAACGGCTCCGGCATTTTTCCGGCGGTCAGCGCCAGTTTCCATGCGTCCGTCCGCCACGCCGTCCAGCGGCCAAACGCCTGGTCCAGGAAAACGCCCTTCTTCGCGGCGTTGTTTTGCAGCGTCTGGTAATACGACAACGCCCCGCCGCCCGGCCCGAGCGGGCTGTCCAGGTCGCCCGAACCGAACCGCAGCCCCACCTCGAAATCATCCTTCAGCGTTGCCAGCCAGCCGAAGCGGGCGCGGTAGCGCCACCGGTCGCGCGTGACCGCCGTCGCGTTCGCGAACTGGTCCGAGTTGAACCGCACCCGCAGGTCGCCGCTGAACTGGAGACGGGTCACCCATTCCGGCATGCCGGTTTTCGCGGCGTGCGCGGTGGTGAAATTCTGGTTGGACTCGGCCTGGAGCTGCTTCGCCTCGTCGGTGGTGAGAATGCCCTTTTCGACCAGCTTGTGCAGCAGCGCGTCATTCGCCTGGGCGAAAGCCAAACCGGCTGCCGCCAGCCAGACGGCCGCCAGACAACCGCGATACGGCAAGGGATTCATGGGGAACAACGCCAAGCGAAACCGGGGGAAATGCGGGCGGGTTTTGCCCGGCGAAGCCAGCATGGCGAATTTCCCTCCGCTCCGCAATGCGCCACCATCGGCGCCCCGCGGTTTTCGCGTTTGATTATGCGGGCCATGAGTCCGGCGCGGCGCGCCGTGAGCCGGCAACCGCGCGCGGCGGAAGTTCCGCCCGCCCTACCATGCGCCATCGGCCAGCAGGCTGGTGATTTGCCGCGCCAGTTCGCCGGCCAGCCGGGGCAAAACCTGGCGTTCGGAACTCACGAAATCCTCGCCCACGCGCAGCAGCGCCCCCGCGCCGACCTCGCGGTCCAGCCGCACCGCGCCGGTGGCGGCGTCCCGCACCACGATGTGCGCCGTCAGGGCAACTTGAAAATCCTGCACCGTGCGGGCATCGGAGCGGCTCAGGCTGAGTTCGCGGCGGCGGTAGTCCTTGAGCACCCCGGTCAACTCGAGGTCCGCGGGGCCGCGCGTGGCCAGGCGCAAGGTGCCGTCGCGTTGAATGGCGGCCCGCAGGGCCGCGGTCACTTCATCCGCCAGGCCGGCTTCGGCGGTTTGATTGACGAACGGAGTCACGCGCACCGACCGGGCGCCGGCGGGCAGGCCGTCATGGGGGCCGAGGCGGTAGCCCGCGCAACCGGTCAGGGCCAGCAGGAGCGCGAGCAGGAGGGCGGACGGGCGCATGATCAGCGGGCCGCCGGGGGCGGGGCTGTTTGCAGGGCCGCGATCCGTTCGCGCGCGGTCTGGGCGTATGCCGACGTGGGATCGAGCACCAGCACCTCGTTGTAGTAGATCACGGCGGCGCGGGTGCGCTGGCGTTTCTCGTAGAAGCGGGCGATTTCAAAATTGCCGCGGGCCTGTTCGGCGCGCAGTTCGGTGATGGTGGCGTTGGCCTGCTTCACCCGCTCGTCGTTGGGATGCAGCGTGGTGAAGTCCGTCAGCGTGTCAATGGCCGCGCCCGCCGCGCTCTGGTCATATTCCGCGCGTTTGGCCTGCTGCCGGTGCGCCAGGCCCGCCCGGAACAGCGCCTCGGCGGAAACGGCGGGCCGGTCGCTGTAACGGTCGGCCGCGCGCTCGTAGGCCTTGACCGCCAGCGGGAAGTCCTTCCCCCGCTCGCGCGCCGCGCCCACCTTCAACTGGGCGGCGGGGGCGATCTCGCTGTAAGGGCCGTTGGCCACGATTTTTTCAAACATGGCCGCCGTCTTGTCCATCGAGCGGCCATAGGGAATCAGATTCCACAGCCGGAATGACTTTCCCGCCAGGTAACGCTCGGCAATCGCAAACTGCCGGTCCAGCACCTCGCGAAAGAGGTCCAGCTTGGGGTAGCGCTCCACGACCTTCTGGTATTCCTTGAACGCGCGCTCGTCGTTGCCCCGCGCTTCGTGGCAGCGGCCGATGTAGTATTGGGCCTCGGGCGCGTAGTCCGAAAGGGGCCAGACCTTGACCGTGCGCCGCGCGGCCTTGAGCGCGGTGGAATAATCCCCCGCCGCGAAGGCCTCCTTCGCCACGCCCAACTGGTCCTGGGCGCGGGTGCGGGTCCATTTGCCCTCGCCGCCCACCTTTTCATACACCCAGCCCTCGCCCGGCTGGTAAATCAGCGGCGCGGGGGCCGGGCACAGCGTGGCCAGCCAGCAGACGAGGACCCAAGGGAGGAGAACGGACCAGCGATGCATGGGCGCACCGTAGCGGTGGCCATTTTTCAAGTCAAGGAAGCCCCCCGGCGGGCAGACATCCCGCAAGGTGGTGTGGAATCCGGCCGGGCGATGGGGGCGTGTTTTGCGGGGCACGAACCGGGTTCGGCGTGGCTTCGCGCGATCTCAAGCCGTCACCAACGACACTTCCACCATAATCACGTCAAAGAACCGCGGCCCATGCAACCGCCGCATCCGCCGAAGGGGACAGCCCGCTGTGCCGGGCCATGCTCCGGCAACTTCAGCGCGCCCGGCCTTGGGGCGGGCGCACCACTTCCTTCAGCACGGTTTGCACCTTGTGCGCGGGCAAAGTCCTGGGCCGTCCGGGCCGGGGCGCCGCCGCCTCAATCTCCCAGCAAGGGTCGGCTTTCCTGGCGTTTCCACCACCACCACGCCACCAGGCCCGCCGCCGCGCCGCCGAGGTGCGCCGTGGCCGCCACGTTGCTGAGGCCCGACAGCTGTTGCACGAGGCCGATGGATTGCAGCAGCAGCCACAACCCCAGCGCTCCCCACGCGGGGATTTGCACCCAGCGGAAGAAAACGAAGTAGCGCATCAGGAACCCCAGCCGGGCGCGGGGAAATTGCAGCGCGTAAAACACGATCACGCCCGAGATGCCGCCGCTGGCCCCGATGCACGGCACCGTCGAGCGCGGGTCCATCAGCACATGCACCGCATCGCCCGCCACCGTCGCCGCCAGCAGCAGCAACGCGTAACGCCAGCGCCCGAGGAAATCCTCCACGTTGTCGCCAAAGATGAGCAGGAAGTAGAGGTTGCCCAGCAGATGCAGCACGCCGCCGTGCAGGAAGAACGACGTGAACCACGTCAGCCCGCCCCAGCGCCACGCCTGCGCCGGCACCAGACCGAACGCCTCCACCACAGCCCGGTGATGGGTGAACGCCGCCACGCTCACCAGCAAAATGACCGCCGCCAGCCCCCACGTCACCCACGGGCGCAGCGTCAGCGGATTGGTTTCCGACTCGACCGGAAAGCCGAGCAGGGCGGGGATGGTTTTCCAGTCCGCGTCCGGCCCGTCGTCGGTGATGCCGCGCTCACGGAGGTTGTCCAGTTTGCGCTGGGCGAGCGTCTCGATTCCGCGCAAGTGGGCGGCGTCCGGCGATTCCAGCAGGCCCTCGGGCACGGTCTCGAATTCGCGCGGATCGAACCACACCACGCCGCACGGCTTGCAGGCGTCCAGTTCGAGCGGCGGCTCCCCGGAAACGATGGCCCGCAACGGCGACCGGCAGAACGGGCAGGGCAGCCGCGTGAAAGTCGTGGCGCGGTTGATCTGGCGCAGCAGGGCCGTGGCGTAACGGTCCCCCGCCACCCGGCGCAACTGCGGCAGCGTCACCGCGCGGCCCTGGCATTCCGGGCAGACGAAGAACAAGCCCTCGCGGTAATGCGTGGTGTGCAGCGGCGCGGCGCAATGGGGGCAGGCGGGCACGCGCGCAAGGGTAGGAAGTGCGGCGAGCCGGGCAACGGGAATTCCCGGCACGTTTTGTAGCCCCCTGTTTCGGGCGTTGCCTGTCCCCCCGCCCGGGGGCTACCCTGCCGCGGTCATGAAACACGTGCTCGACTTCGAGAAGCCGATCTGCGAATTGCAGGCCAAGCTCGACGACCTCAAGAGCCACCCCGAAAAGCACGCGCTGGGCATCACCTTCGAGGAGGAGATCGCCCAGATGCAGCGCAAGATCGAGGAGACGCGCCGCGAGATTTTCTCGAACCTTACCCCCTGGCAGCGCGTCCAACTGGCCCGGCATCCGCGCCGGCCGTATGCGCTGGACTACATCCAGACCGCGTTCACCGGTTTCCAGGAACTGCACGGCGACCGCCGCTTTGCCGACGACCGGGCGGTGGTGGGCGGGTTCGCCCGGCTCGGCGAGCAGCCCGTCATGGTCATTGGCACGCAGAAGGGCCGCGACACGAAGGAAAACATCCTGCGCAACTTCGGCTCCGCCCATCCCGAGGGCTACCGCAAGGCGCTCCGCCTGATGGCAATGGCCGACAAATTCGGCCTGCCGATCATTGCCCTGATTGACACGGCTGGCGCTTATCCGGGCATCGGCGCTGAGGAACGGCACATCGCCGAGGCCATTGCCGTCAATCTCCGCGAGATGACGCTGCTCGAAGTGCCCATCATCGCCGCCGTCATCGGGGAGGGCGGCTCGGGCGGTGCGCTGGGCATCGGCGTGGCCAACCGCGTGCTCATCCTCGAAAACGCCTACTACTCCGTCATCAGCCCCGAGGGATGCGCGGCGATCCTGTGGAAGGACCGCACCGCCGCCGCCAAGGCCGCCGAGGCGTTGCGGATCACGGCGAAGGATCTGCTTGAACTCGGCCTCGTGGACGAAATCATCCCCGAACCGCTCGGCGGCGCGCACACCGACCCGAAAGCCACCGCCGAAAATCTAAAACAGGCGCTGGTCAAACACCTTGCGGAAGTCGCCGCGCTCAGTGTTGAGGAACGACTGGAGGACCGTTACGCCAAGTTCCGCAACTTCGGCCACTTTGCCGAGCCGACCCCCGCGCCCGCCGCCGTCTGACATGCTGTATCCGTTCACCTTCACCCCCCGCTTCAAGGAACGCGTCTGGGGCGGCCGCAACCTCGAACGCCTTTACGCCAAGCGCCTGCCCGCCGCCGTGCCCATTGGCGAATCCTGGGAAATCACCGACCGCCCCGGCGACGTCAGCGTCATCGCCAACGGCCCGCACGCCGGGCGCGACCTGCGCTGGCTGATGAAGGAGCACGCGCCCGCGTTGCTAGGCCAAGCCGCCGCGCTGAATGGCCGGTTCCCGCTGCTCATCAAGATTCTCGACGCGCAGGACACGCTCTCGCTCCAGGTGCATCCCCCGGCGGCCAAAGCGGCGGAGCTGAAAGGCGAACCCAAGACCGAACTGTGGTTCATCACCGATGCCCGGCCGGACGCGGCGCTTTACGCGGGCCTGCGCCACGGCGTCACCCGGGCGGAATTCGAGCGCCGCATCGCCGACGGCACGGTGGCGGAATGCTTTCACCGGCACGCCGTCCGCGCGGGCGACGCGCTGTTCCTGCCCAGCGGGCGCGTCCACGCCATCGGCGCCGGCAACGTCATCTTCGAGATTCAGCAGAACTCGGACACCACGTATCGCGTGTTCGATTGGAACCGAGTGGGCCTCGACGGCAAGCCGCGCGAACTGCACATCGCCGAGTCCCTCGCGAGCATTGACTTTGACGACTTCGAGCCGCCGCTTGCCCCCGGCACGACCCGGCCGGAAGGCCCCGCCCGCGTGCGCGAACTGGTGCGCTGCCCGCTGTTCACGGTCGAACAGTGGACGCTGGACACGGCGGGCACGGTTCCGCTCGCGCCCGGAATCATGCACCTCCTCGCCGCCGTCACCGGGCGGCTGCGCGTGGAAGCTGCGCCGGGCACGGTGGATTTGACTCCGGGCCATTTCGCGCTGGTGCCCGCCAGCGTCAATGCCACCCTGCGCGCGGAGCAACCCGCCGCCTGGCTGCGCGCCGAGGCGGGCCGGTGAAAGGCCCGATGAACCCGCCGTCCCCACCGCCGCGCGCCGGCTTCACGCTGACCCGCTTCCTGCAAACGTGGGCCATCAACAGTTTCGCGGTGGCGGTGGCCGCGTGGCTCCTGCGGGGCATTGATTACGACCGCGCGGCGGACCTGCTGCTGGCCGCGCTGCTGCTCGGCGTGTTGAACGCCTTCGTTCGGCCGCTCCTGCTGACCCTGGCGCTGCCGCTCCTGGTGCTGACGCTGGGTTTCTTCCTGTTCGTGGTGAACGCGCTGCTGCTCTGGTTCGTCAGCGCGCTGGTGCCGGGCTTCCGCGTCGAAAGTTTCGGCTGGGCGCTGGCCGGGGCGGTCATCATCGGCTTCGTGTCCCTCGTATTGCACGTCCTGACCGGATTGCACCGGGCGCGCATCCAGTTCCGGCGCGGCCCGCCGCCGCCTTCCCGCCGCGACGACGGCAACGGGCCGGTGATTGATGTGTGAAAGGGCGGGCCGCCCGGAGCGACGGGGACGTGCGGCGGGAAACCACGCTGCCGGTGGGTGGTTTGCCCGTCGGTTGCATCAGGGGGGGATGGGGAAGAGCGTCACCATCAAACGGTGCCGCCGGGGCCACGCGCATCAAAGTGGTCGGGGCCGGACCAGATCAAGTTAAGCCCGGATAAGCCCAAAGTTCGAGGTCCGACGATCGAGGGCCATCCGCAGCCCACAGCCCGAATGGGCGCGTGGCGGCCGTGGGCCTGGCCGCCCCGTTTCCCGCGCCCCAGCAAAGCCCGGTCCGGCCCGCCGATTGCGAGGTTCCTTCGGCCCTCGGGGATTCGGATTTTGGAATTCAGGTCAAGGTCGCCCCTTTCGCTCCCGCGGGCGTCCTCCTACTTCGCCGCGTTCGCGCCGGGATGCAGGGTGCGGACGGAGTAAAGCCCCCGGCTTGCGGTGATGAACAGGGTCCGGCGGTCCGGCCCGCCAAAACTCACATTCGCGGTCCAGTGCTCCGGCACGGCGAGGTGCTCCACCTGCCTGCCGTTCCGGTCGAACACGAACACGCCTTTGCCCGTGAGATAAAGATGGCCCGCCGCGTCCAGCGTCATGCCGTCCGAACCCATTTCGCAGAACAGCGTCTTGTTGGTCAACGAACCGTCGGCGGCGAGGTCGTAAGCCCAGGTTTTTTTCGCGCCGATGTCAGCCACGAAGAGCCGCTTCCCGTCCGGCGTCCCAATGATGCCATTGGGCTGACGCAAATCATCCGTGAGCCGGGTGAGCGTCTGGCGGTCCGGGGCCAGCCGATACACCTGCTGGCCGGGCTGCGGGGCGTTGGTGTGCGACCACCACGGGCGCTGATAGTAGGGGTCGGTGAAATACAGCGCGCCGTCCGGATGCGCCCAGACGTCGTTCGGCCCGTTGAGGGGCCGGCCGCCAAACTCGCGCGCCAGCACGGTGTGTGTGCCGTTGGTGGCGATGGCCCAGAGTTCGTTGCGCTCATCCGCGCAGGCGATGAGCGTTCCGTCGGCGGCGAAATACATGCCATTGGCGCGGCCCGCCGGCTGGAGAAAGGTCGAGAGTTGGCCGTCCACGCTCCACTTGAGGATGCGGTTGTTGGGCTGGTCGGTGAAGAAGACGTTGCCGGCGCGGTCGCAGGTCGGGCCTTCGGTGAACTGGAACTCACGCGCCAGCGTTTGCAGCGTGGCGCCGGGGGCGATGACGGCCGAGGGCGCGTTGGTTTCGGCGGCGGTGGCCCCGAGCGAGAGGGCGAGGGCGACCGAGGTGACGGGGAGGAGTTTCACATCAGCCTCCCAGCGTCGTCGGATCGCTCACATCGCCCTTGTTGAACTCGACGTATTCCCCGGTGAGATCGGCGGCATACATGAGCGCGCTGGCTTTGCCGAGGTTCAGGCGGATGTGCAGGTCAAATTCCTTCGCGGCCACGGCGGCGCAGAGTTGCTGGAACGTCGCCTTCGTCGGCTGGCCCCGCTTCAAGCTCCACAGAATCTTGCGGCTGCCGGGCGCGCTGTAACCGATGTCCACCTTGTCCTCAACCACGGTCGCCGCACTGTAGCCGATGGCGTCCATGATGCGGCCCCAGTTCGGGTCGCCGCCGAACCAGCTCGTCTTCACCAGCGCGCTGTTGGCCACTGCCCGGGCGGCGGCCTCGGCCTCGGCAAAACTTTTCGCCCCCGTGACGCGCACGGTGACGAACCGGGTCACGCCCTCGCCGTCACGGACGATCATCTTCGCGAGTTCGAGGCAGACGAAGTTGAGCGCGGCTTGAAAGACTTTCAGTTGCGGGCTGCGGGTTGCGAGCCGCGGGTTTTCCGCCAGGCCGTTGGCCAGCACGAGCACGGTGTCGTTCGTGCTCATGTCGCCATCCACAGTGATGCGGTTGAAGCTGTTGGCCACGGCTTCCTGGAGGCAGGCTTGCAGCGCCCTGGCTTCGATGGCGGCGTCGGTGGTGATGAAACCGAGCATGGTGGCGTGCAACCCTTGCGGCGCGGCGGCGGGCCGCGCGCCGGTCGCGCTCATGCCGGGCTGGATCATGCCCGCGCCCTTGCAGAGGCCGCCGAGGCGGACGGTTTTGCCGCCGAGCTTGAACTGCACCGCCACCTGCTTGGGCCTGGTGTCGCTGGTCATGATGGCTTCGGCGGTTTCATCGGCGCATTGCGCGTCGTTGCCCAGCAGTTGGGCGGCGGCGGCGATGCCGGCGCGAACATTCGTCATGGGCATCGTCACCCCGATGCGCCCCGTGGAGCCAACCAGCACCTGTTCCGGGGCCAGGTGCAGCCGTTGGGCGGCAAACGCGGTCATCGCTCTCGCGTCGGCCAGCCCCTGACGCCCCGTGCAGGCGTTGGCGTTGCCGGAGTTCACGACGATGGCCTGGGCGGTGCCGCGCTTCACGCGCTCGATGCACACCTTCACGGGCGCGGCGCAAATCTGGTTCGTCGTGAACATGCCCGCGACGGTGGCGGGCACTTCGGACACGATGAGCGCGAGATCGCGTTTCCTGCCTTTATTCGAGCCTTTGCCGGTGCCGAGGCGTTTGATGTCGCAGAACACGCCGGCCGTCAGGAAGCCCTGGGGGGCGACAATCGAGCCGGGGATGGACTGGAAGGTTTTTTTCATTGGGAAATCGGAGCGAATGGCGGTCACGTCAATTGCCGGCGGATGGCCTCCGGCAACTGCGGGAGGAAGGCGGGACATTTTTCCGCCACGCGAATGAGGTCCAGTTCGTCCTGCTTGCGCTTGGAAAGCCGGCGTTGCGGGTCGGACCACGCCCGGATTTTCGCCTGGACCAGATCGGCCAGTGACGCGACGCGCAGGCGCAGTCCGAGGGTTTCGCGCCATTCCGCGCGGGCCGGGAACTCCGCGTCGCGTTCATCTGTGGTGAACCGGATATGCAGCTCGCTGCCCGGGCGGAGGGCGTTCAACGAATGGGGATGCTCCTCGACCCGAAACCCCAGCGCCCGCAGCCGCTCCCGCACCGTGTCCAGGTGGGCGGCGGCCAGCGCAAAATCCGCGTCCATCGTATGGACCGGCTCGACATGGCAGTTGATGGCCAGGCCGCCGATGGGGCAGTAATCGCGGACGGCCTCGCACACGGCCACCACCTGCGGCAGGTCATCGCCGCTGCCCGAGATGGACGCAAATGCTTTTGCCGCCGTCACGCGCGGAGTAAAGCCCGGCCTGTTGCAGCGGGCAAGCGGAAGGGATGGGCTGTCGTGTGACAATCAAAACCGGAATGGGATTAAAGGACGGGAACATGCAGCGGGACCATGGGTTTGGCATTCCTGTCCCGGGCGTGCCGGAGGTGGTAGATGTCGCCGGCGGCGCCCAGGTTGCGTCCCCGCAGAGTCCTGTCCTCCGCTGAAGCAACAGATGAGGCTGCAGAACTTTGTCCCTGTGGCAATCGCCCGGACCATTATTCCGGTTTTGATCGCACAGCGCTGGCCGGTTTGCATCGCGCCACGACACTGGAGCAGAGGTGGTTTGCATTCAGCCGTCGAGCGGCTGGCAAAGAAGAGAGGGTGTCGAGCGGCACGCTGCGGTTCGTGCCTGACCCCGCTGGGGGGTGAGCGCGGGGCATGACCAGAACGACGGGCTTGGGAACAAGTATGCGCATGGGCCGGAGATGGATGATTCGTGACGTGGCGCAGGCTGGCGGCCGGCGCCACGCCGCGCCGCTCAATCCAGCCGGCGCATCTGCACGGCGTCAATGATCTCGGTGCCGGTGGAGACGGCGCCCACCACCACGACGGTGTTGCCCTTGCGCAACCGGCCATCCGCCTGCAACTGCTTAAGCGCGGCGTTGATGGTGTTCTCGGGCTGGATGTGGTCGAACGGCACGAGGCGCGGGACGAGGCCCCAGCTCAGGGTCAGGGCGCGCGCCACGGACTCGTTTTCGCAGGCGACGTAAATCGGGCTGTGCCGGGGCCGCATCCACGCGGCGTGCCGGGCCATGTGGCCGCCATAGGTGAAGACCAGGATGGCGTCGGCGCGGAGTTCGTTGGCCATGATGACGGCGCTTTTGACGAGCTTCTGGCGGGGCGTAGTGAGCGGGGCCTTGTCCTGGTAGTTGGCGCCGCCGCTGCGTTCGATGCGGCAGGCGATGCGGTCCATGACCTCGAGGCATTTGAGCGGGTGTTTACCCACAGTGGTTTCGCCGCTCAACATGATGGCGTCGGCCTGTTCATAGACGGCGTTGGCCACGTCGGTCACCTCGGCGCGCGTGGGGTGCGGGTTCTCGATCATGCTCTCGAGCATGTGGGTGGCGATGATGAAGGGCCGGCCCGCGCGCATGCAGGTCTTGACGATGCGCCGCTGGATGATGGGCAGTTCCTCGTAGGGGCATTCGATGCCGAGGTCGCCGCGCGCGATCATGATGCCGTCCGCCTCGGCCACGATGGCGTCGAGATTCCGGATGGCCTCCTGGTCCTCGATCTTGGCGATGATCTGCGGGGCGTGGGGCGCGCCGCCGAGGACGGCGCGCAACTGGAGAATGTCCTTGGCCTCGCGCGTGAAGGAGAGGGCGATGAAATCCACGCCGGCCTCGAGGCCGACGGCAATGTCGGCGAGGTCCTTGGCGGTGAGGGCGGGGAGGCTGACCTTGACGCCGGGGAGGTTGATGTGGCGGCGGCTGCCCAGTTGGCCGGGGGTGAGGACTTCGCACTCGATCTTGTTTTCGTGCTTGGCCAGCACGCGCATGTGGATGGTGCCGTTGTCCACCAGCACGATGTCCCCGACGCTGATGTCGTTGATGAAGTTTTCGTAATTCACGTCCACCGAGTGTTCTTCCTCGCGGGTCTGGCCGCAGACGGTGAAGGTGAATTTCTGGCCGGGCCGCAAATCGAGCTTGGTCGGCAAGTCACCGGTGCGGATGGCCGGCCCCTGGGTGTCAAGCAGGATGCCGACGAAGCGGCCCTGTTCGCGCGCGGCGGCGCGAATCTCGGGCACAATGCGCCGGACCCAGTCGTGCGGGGCGTGCGACATGTTGAGGCGGGCGATGTCGAGGCCGCCGGCGACCAGCTTGCGGATCATCTCCGGCGATTCGGTGGCCGGGCCGAGGGTGGCGATGATTTTGGTGCGTCTCATCTTGGCGGGGCGGAGGTTGGGAAGCCGGGCGGGGTGTGCAAAGCGAAAAAAACCCCGGACGGGCGGAAAAAACGGCTGTGACACGAGACCAGTGAGCGGGGGCATCCAACTTTCAACACCCAACGCTGGCCTGGGTAACGGCCCAAATCCGAAGCCCGAAATCCGAGAGCCGAAGGAATGCCGAAAGCCCCATCCCCTACCACAGCAGGGATTTCTGTTCGCCGAGCAACTGGTCGCCGTCCCAGAGGGTGACCCGCCAGGCGGTGATTTCACCGAGGGCGCGGAATTCCTCGCCCTGGATTTCCAGTCCGGTCCACCGGGTCAGGCCGCGGCTGGGTTTGACGGGGGTGGTCAACGTGTGTTCGCGCGGCGCGCGGACGGAGGAAGCTCCGCGCAGTTCAACCCGCAAGGTCAGCGCCGGGTTTTTGGCCCGGGCACGCCAGCAGATGTCGAACCGCTGACCGGCGCGCAGTTGGGGGTTCTGGCGGAGATAGGCCTGATAGGCGTCGCGGTCGAACAGGCTCGGCGAAAGGGTGTGGCGTCCCTGCGCATCCAGATGGTGGGGCAGCACCTTGACCACCTTGCCGCTGGCCGCATCCGCCGGGGTGGCGGCGACCAGCAGGAGCAGTCCCGAAAGCAGCAGGCCAGCACGAAGGCGACGCATGACGGGACGCTAACGCCGGGCGACGGCGAACTCAAAACGGAAAATCGGCGGCGGCGGGCGGCTCGGCGACGGCGAGGCGGAAGAAGCGGTGGGGCGGACCGACAGGGACAAACAGCAGGACGGGGGTCGGGGCGGCAAAAGTTCCGAGGTCGCCCAGCGGCTGCCAGGTTCCGGTCCGCAGGTCGTCGCGGTATTCGAGCAGGTAGCGGTGTTCAGCCTGGGCGTGAAACCGCAACTGCACGAAGGCGCCCGCGGCGCCCAGCGGTTCGAGGCGGGGCGGGACGAGGTAACTGACGCGCAGTTGCGGCGCGTTGGGCGCGTCCTCGCGCGACCCGAAGCGGCGGGCGGTGAAGCGCACGCCCTCGTCCGCGCAGAGCAGCATCCAGCCGAAGTTCTGCGCCGGCTGGCGCAGCCAGAGTTCCACGTCGGCGGCGAGTTCGGGCGTGGGGCCGAAGGTGTAGGGGGAGTTGCCCACGCCCTCGATGAAGGTGGAGGCGCTTTCAAAAACCGCGAAATCCGCGCCCGGCTGGCCGCCAGGACTGGTCCAGGCGTTGGTGGGATGAAAGGCGGAATTCCATGTCACCTCGCCCGGCGTGGCAGGCTGACCCAGGCCGATGGCCTGTGGGGTGTTCGTCTTGGTGCCCTCGCCCCACGGGCGCAACATCCGGTGCAGGCCGAAGGAGACACTGGGGGCCGGTTCGCCGGTGGCGGGCTGGCCGGTGACCTCGAGCACGACGCTCGCGGAGAGAATCACGGCGTTGGTCGGGATTATGGCTGCGGGGTCAAAGCGGAACAGGCCACGGTTGCGCGGGCCGTTTTGCGTGGTGCCGGCATTGACCCACCGATGCCCGCCGCTGTTGTTGGTGGGGGCAACTTCGATCAGCGCGGCGTCAGCGACGGGAACGAGGGTGACGTTCACGGCGGCAGCGGGCAGGGACAGCAGCAGGAAAAAAGAGAACATCCAACGTCCAACCCGCACCATCGAACATCCCATGCGACGCACGCCAGTGTCCTTTGGCGGTTGGGTGTTCGATGTTGGATGTTGGATGTTCCCGCCGGGTTCCAGCCCGGATATTTCACACTCCGCACGCAATGCCGACCGAGCGGAGCGCCGGTCTGTGACCGGTTTGGGAGGTTTTACCGCGATAAGCCGGTTACCCACCGGCGCTCCGGCCCCCGGAGTGTGAAATATCCGGGCCAGGGGAGCTTCCAATCCCGAAAACGGGCGCGGAGGGGAGGCAGGAACCGCTGCGACTGGGGAAGGGAGGCGGGATGCCGCGCAAATCGAAAGCGGCTCGCGGGTTGGGTGCGGCTGTGGACGGGGACGACCGCGCACCGGCGGGGAGCGCCGGGCACCCGCCCGGCCAGTGCCGAAGTCAACGAGCCGGGCCGGTGCTCGGCGTTCCGGTTCATGGGGAGCTTCGACCGCCAATTTGGGACGCGCCTCGGGGCCAGGCACCTGCCCGACGGCCCCCTCACCCGGCCTGCGGCCACCCTCTCCCCCACCGGGGGAGAGGGCCAGGTAAGGGGGCGGTTCAGGGAAAGACGGAAACGGCCTTTCTGCGAATGCGGTGATGGAACAGTGCATGTTCAGAAAGAATGACCAACCGCCCTGCGGCAACACCGACCCGATTGGCCCGGCGCCACATCGCTCAAAGAATGCCCACTTCGCCGCGGATCGGGACGCCGTCCACGCTGGAGGTGCCGCCGCTCAACAGATTCTCGCCCGGGTTCGCATAGCCGGGGATGATGCGGTTGACCTGGCCCTGGGTGGCGCCGAGGTGTTTGCGGATGATTTCGCCGAGGACGGAGCGATAGTCGCACGAGCGGCGGAGGTAGCCGGCGGCCACGCCGGTGTTGGCGGCGAACATGGTGCCGCAGGTGGCCAGGTTGGTGGTGCGCGGACCGGGGATCCAGGGGATGGACTCGCCCGGATGGCAGCCAAAAATACCGGACGCATTGGGCGCGGTCTTGGCGTAGCCCTTGATGGCGCCGCCCGCGAGGAACATCAGCCCGGCCTCGGCGTGGTCGGTGCCCACGTCGCTGTTCTGCACCGCCGTGCGGCCAAATTCGGAGAGTGTCACCACGACCACGTCATCCCAGGTGGCCTTGTCGCTGTAGTTCTGGAAGTATTTGCGGAGCGCGTAGAGGGACCAGCCGATGACGCGCTGGAGGTTGGCGTGCGCGCCGTTGACGCCGCCCTGAGCGTTGTGCGTGTCGAAGCCGCCAATCTCAGTGCCGGCGATGAGGGCGTCGGTCTTGTTGAGGATCATCGCGGCGGCCTTGAGGTTGCCGAAAAAGCTGTGATGGCTGCTGGAAACCACGCGCTTGTTGTCGTCCACCGTGGTGGGGTTGCGCCGGTAGCCGCCGTTCTTGTCGTTGGTGGTGGGAAAGAGGAAATAGCCTTTGGCGGCGTCGGCGCCGGCGATGTTGGTGGGCTGCCAGTCGGTGTCGCCGTCGGTCTTGACGTCGTCCTGGAACGTGTTGCCGGCCTCGGTGAAGTTGAGCTGCGAGAAGATGCCGAGGGTGTTGGCCATGTTTTCGTATTGCAGGTCGAGAAATTCGCGGCTGCGTTTGCCGGCGTAGGGATGCGTGTTGCCGGCCACGATGGCGGCGAGGGCCTTCGGGTCGCCCGACGGGGTGGGCACGCCGAGCAGGTCGTAGCGGTTCGGGTCGGTCAGGTTGGTCATGGCCGCGCCGGAGCCGCGGAGGATGAGCGGGAGGGCCGACTGGATGGAAACGCCGGTGATGGGCGCGGTGTTGGCGAGGCCGGATTCGAGGATGGCGCGGTAAAAGATGCCGTCCCGCGAGAGGTTGTTGTTCGGGTTGCCGTTCTCCCAGTAGTTCTGCGAGTCGAAGTGCGAGCGGGACTGGCGCGGGTAGGCGACGCGGTGAACGAGCGCGAGGTCGCCGGCGTTATAGACCGGCGCGAGGAATTTGAGCGAGGGGTGCAACGCGGCGAAGCCGTTGCCCAGCGTGATCGCCGAGTTATAGGCGTAGGTGGCATGCGCGGAATTCCGGCTGGCGCCGCCGGAGTCGAGAAATTGCGTCGCGTCAAAAGCGGGGCCGGTCAGGCCGTAATTGACCGTGGGATCGGTGGGGATGCCGATGCCGCTGGTGGGCCGGTTGACGACATACTGCGGGTCGCCGACGGGGATGACGGAGTTGAGGGCGTCGTTGGCCCCGCGCAGCCAGATGAAGAGGATTTTCTTGATGCGGCCATTGGCGCCGGGGATGCCGATGCTGCCCTCGGCGAGGGCGCGTTTCATGACGAACGGAATGTCGGTGAGCGTGGCCAGCGCCACGGCAAGGCCGGTCTTGAACGACTGGTCGAGGAACCGCCGTCGGGTGAGGATGTGGGGGTGTGACATGGCTATTGGTCCTGGAAACGGGGTTGGGTCATGAGCATGGCAACCATGCCGCGGACGCGGGTGTCGTAGTTGGCGGAGGTGTGGGCCAGGCTGGCGAAGGGCGTGGTGTTCGGCGCGCTGTCCACGCTGCCGTCGTTGAGGAAATTGACGGCGGCCAGCCGGAGCGGCCCGAGATTGCCGGCGCCCTCGGCGGGGAACAGGATGGAGAGGAAGTAATCCGCCACCGCGCCGGCGTTGTTCCAGTTCCCGGCGGGCAGCTTCTTCTTCAACAACGCGACCGGGTCCACGAAACAGTTGCCGACGTCGGAGCGGCCGCTGCCGCCGGGGGCGATGTTGAGCGCCTGCACAAAGCGGAGCCGCTCGACGAGCGTGCCCGCGCTGATCCAGCCGGCGGCGTTCTCGGGGTAGCCGTCCGGGTCGGCCCGGTTGAACAGGCTCATGCCCCCCATGCGGCTGAGCGGCGAGGAAAACGAAAAACCGTCGGTCTGCGCGGTCGCCGTGCCGTCGCCGTTCACGGAATGCAGGGCGCGGACGCTGCTGACGACAAATTCGAGCGGGGTCTTGACCTTGTGGCCGGCCCCGGCGTGCGAGCGGAAGAGTGCGGAGTTGAAGATGACGGCGAGGACGTCGCGAAGGCGGCCTTTGGGGCTGCTGTTTTCCCAGGCGAGCATGCAGTCGCGCACCAGCCGCGCCTCGGCGGAAAGGTCCGGGCGCGTGTAGTCGTAGAAGGCGTATTCCGGCGCGTCCGCGTGGGTGGTGGGGTTGGGAAATTCGTCATGCACGAACAGCCGGCAGAGCTTGATGCTGAGGTATTCCTGGGTGAAGGGCTGGTTGGCCAGATGGGCGATGACGTCGTAGCCGTCCTGGATGCTGTTGGTGGTGCTGGTGGCCCGCGGGGGGATGACGAGCTGATAATTGCGCCCGGCCCACGGCGGGCCGAAGCGGGCGGGGACGGTCTTGGGGCCGGTGGCGACGAGGTTCGTGGTGTTGGTGGCCCAGGTGGAGAAGAGGGGGGCGCGGTTGGTGCCGTGGTTGCCGGCCTTGTAATTGAAGGCCCAGACGCCGACGAGATTGGTGACGTTTTGCGAACCGATGCCGGGGATGTAGGTGCGCGACTGGGGCGCAAACGGATTGGCGGCGTTGGCCGCGTCCACGATTTCCACCGACCAGCCGGTCCACGCGCGGGACATGGCGATGATGTCGTTCTGGTCGTAACCGTTGTCCACGCCGAAGGTGAACAGCTCGAGGATTTCGCGGGAGAAATTTTCGTTGGCGATATTCGCGCCATTGCCCCGGCTGTTCACCGTGTCGAGATAGACGATCATGGCCGGGCTTTCGCAACTGATGCGGAGCAGGTCGTAGAAGGTGCAGTCCGGGTTGAGCAGGGCGTTGCGCCAGCGGGTGATTTCCCGCCATTCCCAGTCGGTGGCGATGCGGTTGCGCAGGGTGCCGTCCGAGTAGAAGCCCAGGTAGTCGGTGCTCTTGCTGTGCTGGGTGACGAAGTGGTTTTCGAGGAACTGGGTGAGGATCTCGAGCAACTGGCGGCGGCTGTAAACCGCGTTGAGCGTGAACCACGCGCGCAGGTCGTCGAGCAGGGCGCTGTTGGCCTCGAGGCGGCGGCGCAGACCGCCGGGGTCCTGGTCGGGCCGGCTGACGAGACGGCCACCGGAGAGCATGTTGGTGAAGGTGCTCGTCGGGGTCTGGCTGCGATACCAGTAGCTGAGCGTGTAGGTGAGGTTCGTGTTGAGGGTGACGTTTTGATAGACTGAATCGGAAGTGATCGGCCGGCCGCCGCCGGCGGCGATGAGCCGGAGGCTCCGCGCGCCCTCGCGGGCGACGGTGTCGCTGATCACCGAATTGGTGAAATCGGCGGTGGCAATCCACGGCGCCACGGCGCCGGTTTCGAAGTCGCCGTTGACCAGAAGGTTCGGCCCGGCCTCCGGCACCGTGCCCGCCACCAGCTTCACGTCGTCAATAAAGAATTCCCCGGAAGTCGAGGGGAACAGGAACACCTGCGAGTTGGCGTTGCTGGCCCGGCCCGTGGCGGTGACGTAGGTCCAGACGGGCGTGGGCGGCAGGTCGGCGGCGGAGGCCAGGAAGCCGCTGGTGCCCGCGAAGCCGATGTTCAGGGCGCTGGAACTGGCGGTGGGCAGATACCAGTATCGCAACGTCACGGTGGCCTGGTTGGTCAGCGTGGTGACGAACGGGCACCACACGGCCGTGGCGGTGGTGTTGGTGCCGGCGGTGACGGCGTTCAGGCGGAGGGCGTTGCCGCCGTTCCGGCCCGCGCCGTTGGTGATGGCGGTGCCGGCATGGTTGGCGGGCACGGTCCACGGCGGGGTGAGCGCCGACTCGAAATGGCCGTTGGCGAGGAGATTCGGCCCGGCGATGTTCGTGCCCTCGAACAATTCGATGTCGTCCACCAACACCGTGCCCGGGCGGGTCAGGAAAACGAAGAGATTGGTCGCGTTCATCCGGCCCGTGACCGTGATTTGCGCCCAGTTGGTGGCTGGGTCACCGACGGAGGCGCTGTTGGTGGCCACCGTCACGTAGCTGTCGAGCGGCTCGGGCAGGCCGTCCATGTTCAACTGCTCGGCGATGAAGGCATCCGCGCCGATCGCCGTGACGCGCTCCAGTTCATCGGGCGTGGGGCCGTAGGCGAGGCGGTTCAAGACCTGGGCGGCAAGGAGGGCGTTGGAACTGAGCGGGGCCACGGACAACTGGTAGAAACCGGAGGGGCCGGCGGCGTTGGTGCGGCGCAGGCCATGCACCAGGCTGGTGACGGAGCCGGAGACGTTGGTCCAGGTGCTCCACAGGAAATTGGTGTCCACCGTCCACGGGCCGGCCAAATTGCCGGCCGCCTGCACCTGGTAGGCGGCGGCGGCGGGCAGGAGATCGAACTGCAACGCCCGGGTGGTGCCGGTGACGGTGAAGTTGGTGATGGCGGGCGGGGCCGGGGCCGCATAGGGATCCGCCCGTAAAGATGCCGCCGCCAACAGGAGGCATCCGCACAAACTGCCGACTCGTTTCATAACAACATTTTGTCCACCATACAGGCTGGAGCCGCAGTCTGCGCCATTCGGGTATCTGGGGGGACAGTGGCACCCCCGCCCGCTGCCGGCAATCCAAAAGTCTTGCCGGTGCGGGGTGAAAAGCTAGAGTCGCGCCACCCGCAACCATGAAAAGTTCCAAACTGACCGCCTTCCTGCTGGGAGCGACCTCGGTGAGCGCCATCCTGTCCATCCTGCTCGTGGGAGCCGTGCATCAGGGGGCGAAGGAGATGCGCCAGCTCCAGTTGCAACTCGCTTTCATCAACCAGACCCAGCCGATGATCAACGCGCTGGCCATGGAATTGCGCGCCTACAGCGAACGCAATCCCGCCATCAACCCCATCCTATACGCGGCAAAAATCAAGCCCGTGCCCGCCACCCCGCCGGGCAACACCAACCCGGCACCCCGCCCCACCCGCTAAACGGCCATGAACGAGACGCCCCTTGACCAGCCCGCCGCCGCCCCCGGCGACACCAACGGCGAACTGCGCTTCCAGCTCAACTCCGTCCTCATCCTGACCTGCGTGGTCAGCCTGACCCTGACGGCCTACCTGTTGCTGCAATACCGCGCCCTGCGCCGCGAACGGGCCAACCTGCGACCGGTGGTGACCCGCTTTCAGACCGAGACGCAGCCGCTGCTCCAGGACTTGAACAACAAGCTCGTCGAGTTCGGGAAGACCAACCCGGACATCCGCCCCCTGCTGGACAAATACGGGGTGGCCAGCCCCACCAACCTGCCCGCGCCGCGCAAGTAGCCGGTTCACCCCCACAGCGCCGCGTCGCGGCGCAACCGTTCGAGCAGACGGGCATCCGCGGCGGGGAAGGCATACCGCCCCAGTTCCTCCCGGGTGACCCAGCGCAGGGCGGCGCATCCGAGCGGTTGCGGTTCCCCGCGTTCCATCCGGCAGGCGAAGAATTCCAGCAGGACCGATTTGTCGGGGTAGTCGTGGCGGAGGGATTCGAGGCGTTCGCCCACGGTCACGCCGCATCCGAGCTCCTCGCGCAGTTCCCGCCGGAGGCACTCCGGAAAAGTCTCTCCCGGCTCGCGTTTGCCCCCCGGAAATTCCCACAGGCCGCCCAGGTGGGCATCGGCCTGGCGCTGCGTGATGAGGAGCCGTCCGGAACGGAAGATGAGGCCGGCGGCGACTTCGATGACTGCGTTTCGGGTGTCGGGTGTCGGATGTCGGGTTTCGGACATGCGATCGTTCGAGGAATCTCGAAACCTTGAACCCGAAACTACCTCCCCACGCTCTTGTAAACCCAACCCAACTGCTCCATTTCGCGCGGGTCGAACAGGTTCCGCCCATCGAACAGGATGGGATGGGTCAGGCCCTGGCGGGCGCGTTCGAGGTCCAGCTTCTTAAACTCGTCCCACTCGGTGGCGATGACGAGCGCGTCGCAGCCCTCGGCCACGGCATTCATGTCGGCGACGTATTCCACGTTGGGCAGCAGGGCCTTCGCCTTGTCCATGGCCTTGGGGTCATGCACCCGGAGCTTCGCGCCCTCCTTGAGCAGCCGCTGGCAGAGGTCAATGGCGGGCGACATGCGGACGTCGTCGGTGTTCTGCTTGAACGCCAGCCCGAGCACGCCGATGGTCTTGCCCTTCAACACCCAGAGGGTGTCGGTGATCTTCTTGACGAAGCGGTCCATCTGCTGGGCGTTGATTTTCTGCACCTCCCGGAGCAGCCCGAAGTCGTAGCCCAGTTGCTGCGCGATGGCGATGAAGGCGCTGAGGTCCTTGGGGAAGCAACTGCCGCCAAACCCGATGCCCGCGTTCAGGAACCGGCGGCCAATCCGCTCATCCATGCCCATGCCGGCGGCCACTTCCTGCACGTTCGCGCCGGTGGCTTCGCAGATGACCGACACGGCGTTGATGTAGGAAATCTTGAGCGCGAGGAATGAGTTCGAGGCGTGCTTGATCAACTCGGCGGAGTTGATGTCGGTGATGATGATGGGCGCGTTGAACGGGCGGTAAATCTCCTTCATGGCGGCGGCGGGACGCGGCGAGGCCACGCCCACCACGATGCGGTCGGGCTTCATCAAGTCCTCGACGGCAAAGCCCTCGCGGAGAAACTCGGGATTGCTGACGACGTCGAACTCGACCTGCGCCTTGCAGTAGCGCTTGATGGTCTCCGCCACCTTCTCGCCCGTCTTCACCGGGACGGTGCTCTTGTCCACGATGATCTTGTAGTCGTTCATCGCGGCCGCGATGTCCCGGGCCACGCGCTCGATGTAGCTCAGGTCCACGCCGCCGTCAGGCAGCGGCGGGGTGGGCACGGCGATGAACACCACGTCCGACGCCTGGACGCCCTCGCCTGTGCTGCTGGTGAACCGCAGCCGCCCGGCGGCGACGTTGGCTTTGACCAGCTCCTCCAGGCCCGGCTCGTAAATCGGAATGCCCCCGGACTGGAGCAGGCGCACCTTGGCCTCGTCGTTGTCCACGCAGATGACCGAGTGGCCGACTTCGGCAAAGCACGTGCCGGTGACCAGACCAACGTAGCCGGTGCCAATGATGCAGAGTTTCATGGACGCGAAGATTAAGCGAAGGCCGCACGCGGCACCGCCGGGGCCGAACCCGAATCAATTCCCCGGGACAACCTGGAGGGTGTTGGTGAGGGTGGCGGCACCGGGGCGCAGTTCGGGGTGCTGCCGGAGCAGTTCATTCAACCGGCTGCCCGCTTCGGAACCGGCCAGAGACATCGAGTCGCCGGCCAGTTCGGTGTAAAGGTCCCGTGCCTCCGCCAGCCGCCCCTCGGCCACATACAGGCGGGCGAGGGCAAAACGGGCCTGGGTGGCGGCCGGTCCGGCGGAACGGCGGTCCCCAAGCGCCTTGTAGGCGGCCATGGCCTCGGCTCGCTTGCCTTGGGCCTCGAGCGCGATGGCCGCCCCGAGACTCGCTTGCGGGGCCAGGGGGCTTTCCGGATAGTCCGCCAGAAATTGCTGAAAGGCCGCCTGAGCTTCCGCGAATTTCCCCCCGTCAAACAGCTTTCCCGCCGCCGCCAACCGCGCCCGCGCTGCCGCCGCCGTGCCGGAAAAGTCCGCCGCGAACTTGAGCAGCGCGTCCGGTGCCACGCCGGCCGCGCCGCCGCTGGCGAGCAGGGCCGTGAACTGCTGGCCCGCCTGCACCTCGCGGGCCCCCTTCCGCCACAGGGCAAACGCCACCAGGACGCCGACCACGATGGCAATCACCAGGCCGGCGACGAGCGGCTTGCGGTGCTGATCCAGCCAGCCGAGCACGGCATAAACGTCCACCGATTGGGACGGGGCGGGTTGCGCGGATTGTGCTTCCATAATCGAGTGGCGGAGTCTTGGTTTCGCGGGGGCAATGCGCAAGACAGAAAACCGGCCAAACGCGGGCAAACCCGCCCAAACCGGCCATTTCGGGCCAGGACGCCCCCCGGGCCATGAGGAATCGCGCCGACCATCCCCGAGGCGTTCACTGGCAGAGAAACGCCGGGCCATCCTCGGGCGCCCCTGCGGGACGAGATCAGCGGCAATCGGCCAAGGAGCGCCGGTTGGTAACCGGCTTTGGTTGCTCGCACACTGCCAAGCCGGTTGCCAGCCGGCGCTCCGCTCTGTCGGTATTTGGTGCGGAGTGTGAAATATCCGGGTTAGAAGGGGCGGCGTCACAATAATGTTTTCGCCCGCCGTCATACTCGAAAGATTGCCCTGCCCACAAAGAGAACGAGCAGGAACGCCAGCCATAAGATGGAAGGCCAAGCCCCCAAGGCACCGAGAAAAGATAGCGCTTCTCTGGCGCGGCGCGATGCCTGCCAGAAAGCGATTGAAATACCGCATCCGATGGTAAAGCAGAGTAAAGCTGGGCGGAAGACATGCCCGCCCAGCCAATCATCCGAGCTTGGTGTGGCGGTAAGCCCGATCAAGAATCCCCACACCGAGACCTGCCATTGGCGAAAGCAACGCTCCCAGCCAATTGCAAGACTTGGAATATTCTGGGGTGGCTGCGGTCACAGAGTCGGCTGTTTTGGCGCACTTCCAACGCGAGTCGAATTCGTCCTCATGCTTCTCGCCACATTTTGGCATGTCCACACAGGTTTGGGCAGACGCGTCCGAGATCCTCACCTCACCGCCTCATAAACCTTCAGCAGCCCTTTCAACACGCCGGGCATCTCCGCCAGCGGAATCATGTTTGGGCCGTCGCTCCTGGCCTGGTCCGGCTCGGGATGCGTCTCGATGAACAGGCCGTCCGCGCCCGCCGCCAGCGCGGCGCTCGCCAGCACGGGCGCGAACTCGCGCTGGCCTGCCGTCTTGTCGCCGCCGCCGCCGGGCAATTGCACCGAGTGCGTGGCGTCGAAAATCACCGGGCAGCCCGTGCGCTTCAGGATCGGGATCGAGCGCATGTCGGCCACGAGGTTGTGGTAGCCGAAGGTCGTGCCGCGTTCCGTCAGCGCGAGGTAGTGGCCGCCAAAGGCACGGACTTTGTTCACCACGTTCGCCATGTCGGTCGGCGCGAGGAACTGGCCCTTCTTGATGTTCACGATTTTGCCGGTGGTCACGGCGGCTTCGATGAGGTCCGTCTGGCGGCAGAGAAAGGCGGGAATCTGGAGGATGTCCACGACCTCGGCGGCGGTCCGCGCCTGCTCGGCGGTGTGGATGTCGGTCACGACGGGCAGGCCAAACTTTTCCTTCACGCGGGCGAGCGTTTCGAGGCCGGCCTCGAGGCCCGGGCCGCGAAAGGCTTTGCCGGAGGTGCGGTTGGCCTTGTCGAAGCTGGCCTTGAACACGTAGGTGATGCCGAGCTTGGCGCAGGTTTTTTGCAGCGACGCCGCGACCTTGAAGCAGAGGCTCTCGCTCTCGATGACGCACGGGCCGGCGAGGAGGAACAGGCGGTGCGGGCGGGTCAGGGATTTCCAGGTGGCGGGAACGGTGTTTGGCACGGGCCAGCAATAGCACCCGGCCCAGCCCAAGTAAATGCGAGGGAAAATCCTGCCGTTTCGCCTTCCCGCCGCCGCCCGGCCTCACTAAAAATCCGCCCATGCAAATCACCCGTTGCTTGAACGTCGTCGTCGCCTCGTTGTCAGTCCGTCGTCGTCTGTGGCTCGCGGCCCTGCCCGCGTGGCTGGCGTTGGCGGGTTGCCAGACCTGCCCGTGCCGTTCCGGAGCGCCGCAGGATGAATTGAGCGCCCGCATCCCAATGGTGTTCGAGCGCGCCACCACGCAATACACCCACCTGCTCGCGCAAGTTTCGGACGCCACCCGCATCCCGCGCACCTTTGAGAAAGGGGAGGTGAAGCTGGTCCGCGCGGAGGACTGGACCAGCGGGTTCGTGGGCGGCTCGCTCTGGTATCTTTACGAATACACCGGGGAGGCGCGCTGGGCGGCGGCGGCGCGCGATTACACGGCGCGGGTCGAGCGCATCAAAAACTTCCGCGGCCATCACGATGTCGGGTTCATGCTGTATTGCAGCTACGGCAACGGCCTGCGGCTCACTGGCGATCCGGCCTATCGCGACGTGCTGGTCCAGGGCGCGCGCACCCTGGCCACCCGCTACGACGACCGCGTGGGGTTGATCCGCTCCTGGGATTTCGGGACATGGAAATACCCGGTCATCGTGGACAACATGATGAACCTCGAACTGCTCACCTGGGCCGCGCGCACGGCCAACGAGCCGCGCCTGCGTGACATCGCCCTTCGCCACGCGGACCTCACGCTCACGAATCATTACCGCCCCGACGGCAGCAGCTATCATGTGGTGGATTACGACCCGGTGACGGGCGCGGTGCTCAAGCGCGAAACGCGGCAGGGTTACGCTGACAGTTCCGCGTGGGCGCGCGGCCAGGCCTGGGGGCTTTACGGCTTCACCATGATGTTCCGTGAGACCGGCAACCCGGCCTACCGCGACCACGCCGTCCGCATCGCACAGTTCATCCTGAATCACCCGCGCCTGCCGGCGGACAAGGTGCCGTATTGGGATTTTGACGCGCCGAAGATTCCCAATGAGCCGCGCGACGCCTCCGCCGCCGCGATCATGGCGTCGGCGCTCATCGAACTCAGCGGCCAGGTCGGGCCGAAGCCGGGTCGGCAGTTCCTCGAACTGGCGCGGCAGCAACTGCTCTCGCTCAGTTCGCCCGCCTACCTCGCCGAACCCGGGACCAACGGCGGCTTCCTGCTGCGCCACTCCGTCGGCGACCTGCCGCGCAACTCGGAAGTGGACGTGCCGCTGAACTACGCGGATTACTACTTCCTCGAAGCCCTGCTCCGCTATCGCGCCGTGATGGCCACGCAGTAAGGCGTCGGCGAAATCCAAGCCCGATTCAGAAGTTGGGCCGCGCGCGGCTTTGGCGTGGGCTACCCACTTCCATCCGGCTGCTGGGTTCGATTTCTGATGCCGGGGGCGGGCGGTTTTCCCACCGGCCCGCCCCGCGCCTTTGACACGTCCGCCCGCGCGTGCAACTTGCCCCGCATGTTGAGCGTCACCGAGGCGGGGCTGCATTGCGCGGCGGGGGATTTTTACATTGATCCCTGGCGGCCCGTGGCGCGCGCCCTTATCACCCACGCGCACAGCGACCACGCCCGGCCCGGCAGCGCGGCGTATTGGTGCGCAGCCCCGGGCGAAGCGGTGTTGCGCGTCCGGCTCGGTTCCGCAGCGGCCATCACCGGTCTTGCCTACGGCGAACGGCGCACGCTCAACGGCGTAACCGTTTCCTTCCATCCCGCCGGACACGTCCTCGGCTCGGCGCAAATCCGCCTCGAGCACCGGGGCGAGGTCTGGGTGGTCAGCGGCGATTACAAAACGCAAACCGACCCCACCTGCGCCGCCTTCGAGCCGGTGCGTTGTCATGCCTTTGTGACGGAATCCACCTTCGGCCTGCCGGTCTATCGCTGGCGCGAACCGGGGCTGGTGTTCGGGGAAATCCACGACTGGTGGCGGCGCAACCGGGACGCGGGACGGGTCAGCGTGTTGTTCGCGTATTCGCTCGGCAAGGCGCAGCGGCTGCTCGCCGGTCTCGACGGCAACCTCGGTCCGGTCCTTCTACACGCCGCCGCGCGGGAATTCCTGCCCGCCTACCGGGCGGCCGGCATCGCGTTGCCGGAGGTTCCGCCCGCCACAAAAGAAAACGTGCGTGCCGTCGGCCCGGGCGCGCTGGTCATCGCCCCGCCCGCGACCGAGGGCGCGGCGTGGCGGGCGTCGCTGGGCGACCCGGCCACCGCGTTCGTTTCCGGCTGGATGCAGTTGCGCGGCCCGCGCCGCCGCCGGGGCGCGGAGGCGGGTTTCGTGTTGTCCGACCATGCCGACTGGCCCGGGCTGCTCGACGCGATAGCCGCGACGGGCGCGGAGCGGGTGCTCGTCACGCACGGCGCGGCCGGTCCGCTCGTGCGCTGGCTGAAGGAGACGGGCCGCGAGGCGGCGGCGCTGGCCACGCGTTTTGGGGCCGCGGAGGAGAGCGAGTAACATGCGCGCCTTCGCGGAGTTGTTCGCCGCGCTCGACCGCACGCCGCGCACGGCGGAAAAGGTCGCCGCGCTGACGGAATATTTCCGCGCGACGCCACCCGCCGACGCCGCGTGGGCGTTGTGGTTCCTTTCCGGGCAACGCCTGAAACGCGCCGTCAAAACCCGGCACCTGCGCGAATGGGTGGCTGCCGAAGCCGGACTGCCGTTGTGGCTGGTCGAGGAAAGCTACGACCACGTCGGCGACCTGGCGGAGACGCTCGCCCTGCTGCTGCCGCCGAATCCCGCGCCCGCGCCGCCCGCGCTGGCGGAACTGGTCCGCGACTTCCTGCTGCCGCTGGCCGACGCGCCGGAATCCCGTCAGCGCGAACTGCTCCGCGCGGCGTGGGCGCGCCTCGACACGCCGCAACGCTTCCTGTGGCACAAGCTCATCACCGGCGGTTTTCGCGTGGGCGTTTCGCGCGCGTTGCTGGTGCGCGCGCTCGCGGCACTGGCCGGCGTCGAGCCATCGGTCATGCTGCACCGGTTGCAGGGCCACTGGCAGCCCACGGCGGAGGGTTTTGCCGGGGTGCTTGCCGGGGTGGCCACGGCGGATGCGCCCGCGCGGCCCTATCCGTTCTTTCTCGCGTCCCCGTTGGAGGGCGGGCCGACGGAGTTGGGCGACGCCACCGACTGGCTCGTCGAGTGGAAATGGGACGGCATCCGCGCGCAACTGCTCCGCCGCGCGGGGCAGACCGTGGTGTGGTCGCGCGGCGAGGAAATGGTGACGGAGTCGTTCCCGGAAATCGCCGCCGCCGCGCGGGCGCTGCCCGACGGCACGGTGCTGGATGGCGAGTTGCTCGCGTGGCGCGGCGAGGGGCCGCTGCCGTTCGCGGAACTTCAGCGCCGGCTCAACCGTCGTGCGCCCAATGCCGCGTTGCGCGCCGCCGTCCCGGTGGTGTTCATGGCCTACGATATCTTGGAAGCGGAGGGCACCGACCTGCGCGCCCGTCCGCTGGCGGACCGGCGCGAGGTTTTGGCCCGGGTGCTGGAAACCGCGCGCCTCCAGCCCGGATACTTCACACCCCGCACGAAAAGCCGACCGGGCGGAGCGGCGGTCTGTGGCCGGCTTGAGACGTTTTACCGCGAAAAGCCGGTTACCCACCGGCGCGCCGGCCCCCGGAGCGTGGAATTTCCGGGCCAGGGTTCCGCCACGGCGCGAGCCGAAGCTGCGCCCGTGCAGGCGGAATTGTTTGGGGACGAAGGGGTCCATTCACTGCCCGCCGAATTTCCGCTCCGGTTTTCGCCCGCGTTGTCGGCGGCAAACTGGACGGACGTGGCGGCCTGGCGCGAACAGGCCCGGGCGGCCGGCGCGGAGGGTTTGATGCTGAAGCGGCGCGACTCGGCTTACGGCGCGGGGCGCCAGCGGGGCGCGTGGTGGAAATGGAAAGTGACGCCGTTCACCTGCGACGCGGTGCTGGTGTCCGCGCAATCGGGGCATGGCCGGCGGGCGACGTTGTTCACGGATTACACTTTCGCCGTGTGGCGCGGCGCGGAACTGGTGCCGGTGGCCAGGGCCTATTCGGGCCTGACGGACGCGGAGATTGACGCGGTGGACCGGTTCGTCCGCGCCAACACCACCGGACGGCACGGGCCGGTGCGAACGGTGAAGCCGGAACTGGTCTTCGAGCTGGCCTTCGAGGGCATCGCCGCCTCGCCGCGCCATCAGGCGGGGCTGGCGCTGCGGTTTCCGCGCATCGCCCGCTGGCGGCACGACAAACCCGCGAGCGAGGCGGACAAGTTGGAGACGTTGCAGCGGCTGGCGGGAACGACCCGCGGCGCGTAAGTGACGGGATTGAGGGGAATGGCGGCTTTCTCCCGAAAGCCGCTACGGCTGCCCGGTTTGCCAAGCGGGCGGTTCTGCGGTATTCGTTGCGTCCTTTTTATGGCCGCCGCCCCCATCGTTCGCATTCGCGAGCTTTCCAAAATCTATTCGCAGGGGGACATCCAGGTCACCGCGCTGGACAACATCACGCTCGACATCGCGGCGGGCGAATTTCTCACGCTCATGGGGCCGTCCGGCTCGGGCAAGTCCACGTTGCTGCACATTATCGCGGGCATTGACCGCCCGACGCGCGGCCAGTGCCTGGTGCAGGACGTGGACGTGACGCGGTTGAACGAATCCGAACTGGCGGACTGGCGGAATCACAACGTCGGGTTCGTCTTCCAGACGTTCAACCTCATCCCGGTGCTGACCGCCTTTGAGAACGTCGAACTCCCGCTGCTGCTCACGCGGCTCGGAGCGCGCGACCGCCGGCAGCGCGTCGAGGCGGCGCTGGCGCTCGTCGGTCTGGCGGACCGGATGCATCACCTGCCCAAACAGCTTTCCGGCGGCCAGGAACAGCGGGTGGCCATTGCCCGCGCACTGGTCACCGACCCGCAGCTCATTGTCGCGGACGAACCGACGGGCAACCTGGACGCCCACAGCGCGCAGGACGTGCTCAAGGTGCTGCAACTCCTCAGCCGCGAGGCGGGCAAGACGGTGATCATGGTGACGCACGATCCGAAGGCGGCGGCGTTTGGGTCGCGGAGCGTGCATCTGGAAAAGGGGGAACTGATGAAATGACACTCTCCACGTTCATCCTCAAGAACGCGCTCCGCAACAAGCGGCGGGCGACGCTCTCGGTGTTGAGCGTGGCGGTGAGCCTGTTCCTGCTGGTGACGTTGCAGGTGGCGCTGCGCGAGCTGATGAACCCCATCAACGACGAAGGATCGAGCCTGCGCATCATCGCGCGGAACAAGGTGTCGCTCGCGCAGCCGCTGCCCGCGCGGCAACTGGCGGTCATCGAACGCATCCCGGGCGTCGCCGCCGTTTCGCCGTTCACCTTCTTCGGCGGGCTTTACAAGGGCGACGAGAAGTTCACCAGCTTCGCGCAGTTCGCCGTGGACCCCGCGCGCTGCCTGCCGCTGATCAGCGACGCAAAGATTCCACGCGACCAGCTCGAGGCGTGGCTGGCGGACCGCACGTCCTGCGTGCTCGGGCGGATGACGGCGGACCGCTACGGGCTGAAAGTCGGGGACCGGATGCAGTTCACCGGCCAGCTTTATCCATGCGATCTGGAGTTCAAGATCGCGGGCATTTACGAGGGCACGGCGGACGACCGCAATCTGATGTTCCACCACAGCTACCTGGACGAATCGCTGGGCAACCCGGGCACGGTGGGGACGTGGTGGGTGCGGGCGGCTTCAATCGAGGAGGCGCCGCTGGTGACGGCGCGCATCAACGCGGCGTTCGCCAATTCGAGCGCCGAGGTCCGGGCGGAATCGGAGCGGGCCTTCGTGCTCGGGTTCGTCTCGATGTGGGCGAACATCAAGACGCTGATCACCGGCATCAGCGTCGTGGTGGTGTTCGCGCTGCTGCTGGTGACGGTGAGCACAATGAGCATGGCCATCCGCGAACGGTTCCGCGAGCTGGCCATCCTCAAGGCGCTGGGGTTCCGTCGGCGCGAGCTGTTCGCGTTCATCCTGGCGGAAAGTTTCGGGCTGGCGGTGGCGGGCGCGGTCATCGGCGCGGGCGGCGCGTGGCTGCTGTTCGCCAACCTCGACATCCAGAAGCTGACCAACGGGCTGTTTCTGCTGTTCGAGGTGACGCCGCGCATGCTGGGGCTGGCGTTCGGCGTGGCGGCACTGCTCGGCGTGGTGGCCGCGCTCGCGCCGATGTGGTCCGTGGCCCGCGCCAGCGTGGTGCAGGGGTTGCGGACGCTGGACTGAGGAGTGGAGGATGAGCGCCATGAACGACCAAAGCCTCCCGCGTGGGGAAGTTGGAAAAGGGGAAAAGGGGACGGGGAGACAAGGAGCAATCACCGACACCCGTGGGCTGGTTCCATTCCCCTTTTCGCCTCTGCCCCTGTTCTCCCGCGCCAGAATTTTCCCCGGACCTCCCCGCACCATCGCCCACCCCTGACCCCGCATGGCCCTGCCGCTGAAATACAGTTACCGCAACGCGCTGGTGCGCTGGCGTTCGACGCTGGCCACGGTGCTGGGCATCGGGCTGGTTGTGTTCGTGTTCGTGTTGCTGCAATCGCTGGCCAAGGGCATCGAGAAAAGCAGCGGCAACACCGGCGACGGGCGGAACGTGCTCATCGTCCGCAAGGGTTCCACGTCCGAGTCGGCCAGTCTCATCTCGCGCGAGAACTATAACGAGTTGCGCTACTTCGAAGAGATTGCCCGCACCGAGCGCGGGGAACCGGTCATCGCCGCGGACGTGCTGGTGCTGGTCAACCTGCCGCGACGCGCGGACGGCGGCGAGGCGAACGTGCTGGTGCGCGGCACCACGGCGCAGGGGCGCGAATTGCGGCCGCAGGTGGGACTGGTGGCCGGGCGGTGGTTCCAGCCGGGTCTGCGGGAGATCGTGGTCTCGGCGAAGCTGGCGCGGCGGTTCGCGAACTTCGACCTCGGCGGCCAGGTGCGCGCCGGCAACGCCACCTTCACCGTGGTCGGCTGGCTCGATGGCGCGGGGAGCGCGTTCGATTCGGAATGCTGGATGGACGCCGACGAATGCCGGGCGGTGTTCGAGCGGGACATGTATTCGAGCTTTCTGGCGCGGGTGCCGGACGCGGCGGCGCAGAGCAACCTGATTGCGCGCATCGAGGGGGACCGCCGGTTCAAGCTCAAGGCCGAGCGCGAAGTCGAGTATTACCGCAAGCAGACCATGACCGCCGCGCCCATCAAATGGCTGGGCGGCTTCCTCGCGGTGACGATGTCCATCGGCGCGGTGTTCGCGGCGATGAACACGATGTATGCGGCGGTCGGCGCGCGGACGCGCGAGATCGGGACGCTGCGCGTGCTGGGCTTCCGGCGGCGGGCGGTGGTGGGCGCGCTGCTGCTCGAAGGGGCGTTCCTCGCCTTCGTCGGCGGGGCGCTGGGTTGCGCGCTGGCGTATTACTGGAATGGTTACACGACCGCGACGATGGGTTTTGAGACGTTCAGCGAAATTGTTTTCCAGTTCACCATCACCCCGGGCCTCGTGGCCCAGGGGCTGGTGTTTGCCATTGCGGTGGGGCTGTTGGGCACGTTGCTGCCCGCCCTGCGCGCGTCGCGTCTGCCGGTCATTGCCGCCTTGAAAGCCGTATGAACCATCCCCAGGAACAACTCGCCCGCCTCACCATGGACCCCGCCGCCAAACGCCGCCGCTCCGGCCTGCTGACGTTGATTTTTGCCGTCGTCGCCCTGCTGCTGCTCGCCGCCGTGTTTGTCTGGCAGCCGTGGGCGGGCGAAGGGCAGCGCGTGTTCACGGGCACCAAGCGGACCCTTGAACGCGAGCCGGGCAGTTCGCCGAAAGCCGCCGCCGGGAGCGGGGCGGCACCGGGCACGACGGCGGCCGCCCCGCCCGCCGCCGCCGGTCCCGCCGCCGACCGCGTGCTCGAGGTCAGTGGCTACATCGTGGCACGCGAGCGCATCGAGATCAGCCCGCGGTTCATGGGCGTGGTGAAATGGATTGGCGTGAAGAAGGGCGATGCGGTCACGAACGGCCAGGTCGTGGTGCTGCTGGATGACACCGAGTTCCGCGCGCGATTGCAGGAGGCGGAGGGCGGGCTGGCGATGGCCCGCGCCGCGCTGGCCAAGGCCGAACTGGATTTGGAACGCGTCAGCCAGCTCGCGCGGACGGACATCGAATCCCGCCAGGCGCTGGACGACGCGCGGTTGCGCGTGGATTCGGCCCGGGCGCAAATCACCGCCAGTGAGGGCGCGCGGGACGCCGCCCGCGCCTATGTGGATTGGTGCGTGATCCGCTCGCCGATTGACGGCGTGGTGCTCGAGAAACTGGTGGACCCGAACGAACTGGTGACGCCGCAGAGTTTCGGCGGGACGCGCGGCCCGAGCACGGCGCTGCTGGCGGTGGCGGATTTGCGGGATTTGCAGGTGGAGATTGACCTGAACGAGGCGGACCTCGCGCGGGTCAGCTTGAACCAGCGGTGCCGGGTGCGGCCCGAGGCGTATCCGGACAAGGTCTTCAGCGGTTATGTCGCTGAGATTGCGCCGGAGGCCAACCGTGCCAAGGGGACCTTGCAACTGAAGGTGCAGGTGGAAAACCCCGACCGCTTCCTCACGCCTGAACTGAGCGCCCGGGTGGAGTTCTTGAAGCCCTGACGCGGGCGGTGCCGCCACGCACTCCCGGTTTCCGGCTCAATCGGACTTTTCCTTGAGCACTTTGACGGTCTTAGGCAGGGCCTTCTGGTAGGGGGAATGCAGGTTGAAGTAGATGCCGCAGAGGGGGCGGTCAGTGTCGCTCTGGCTGAGGATGACGGTGACCTGGCCATCCAACGCGATGCCGTGGCGCATGCCCTCGCCCCGCGTTTCGTAGGCGCGGATGGCTTTCTTCACAAGCGATTGCAGCGCGGCCTGGAATTCCTCGGGCGACTTCCCGAGGCAGACGATGAATTTGTCGAACGCCTTGAGCGCGGCGGCCATCTCGGGCTGGAATGTCTCCACAGTCACGCGGCCAGCATACGCGACCGGCCTGCGGGGGGAAAGACCCGCATCAAGGCGGAAGCCAGTCCGGGCGCGCGCCGATCCGGGGTTCCTTCGCTGTCCCCGCCGTCCGGCGCACGGAATGCCGCTGTTTTCGCCGCGGCCGGGGGAGTATTTGACCTGCCCCATACCCTGACCTAGACTCGCGGTCCTTTTATGAAAGTGCTGGTCTGCGACCCCATCTCGCCCAAAGGCATCGCCCTCCTTCAGGCGCGCCCCGAGTTTAATGTTGTCGTTCTGCCCAGGAAACATGCCGAGGCGGAACTGCTCCCCCTCGTGGCCGACACGGCGGCGCTCATCGTCCGTTCCGAGACCGAGGTGACCCGCAAGGTGCTGGAGGCCGCGCCCCAGTTGCGCGTGGTGGGCCGGGCCGGCGTGGGCGTGGACAACATTGACGTCGAAGCCGCCACGCAGCGCGGCGTCGTGGTCATGAACACCCCCGGCGGCAACACCGTCACGACCGCGGAACTCAGCTTCGCGATGCTGCTCAACCTCGCCCGCAAGGTGCCCCAGGCGTGCGCCTCGATGAGCGCCGGCCAATGGGACCGCAAGGCCTTCTCCGGGGTTGAACTCGCCGGCAAAACCCTCGGCGTCCTCGGCATGGGCCGCATCGGCGGCGAGGTGGCCAAGCGCGCGCTCGCCTTCGGCATGAAGGTGGTCGCCTACGACCCCTACCTCAGCGAGGCCCGCGCCAGGGAACTCGGCGTCCAACTGGCCACCGAACTCGATGCCGTGTATCAGGCCGCCGATTTCATCACCGTCCACATGCCGGTCACCGACCAGACGCGCGGCATGTTGAACGCCGCCGCCTTCGCCAAGATGAAGCCCGGCGTCCGCCTCGTGAACTGCGCGCGGGGCGAAATCCTCGTCGAGGCCGACCTGCTGGCCGCGCTCGATTCCGGCAAGGTCGCCGCCGCCGCGCTGGACGTGTTCAAGGAGGAGCCGCTGCCCGCCGACCATCCCTTCCGCAAGCACCCCGGGCTGCTGCTCACGCCGCACCTCGGTGCCAGCACCCGGGAGGCGCAGGAAAAATGCGGCATTGAAGTGGCCGAAGTCATCGCTTCCTACCTGCTCACCGGCGAGGTCCGCAACGCCGTCAATCTGCCCTATCTCGACGCCCGGACCTACGAGCAGGTCAAGCCCTACCTCGCGCTGGCCGAGAAGCTCGGCCGCCTCGTCGGCCAGCTCGCGCCCGCCGCCGTGGACCGGCTTTACATCACCTACGGCGGCCGCACCCGCGAGCTGCCCAACATTGACCCCGTCACCCGCGCGCTGCTCGTCGGTTTCCTGTCCCGCACCCCCGCCGCCGACATCAACAACGTCAACGTCCGCAGCGTTGCCGCCAGCCTGGGCATCAACGTCGAGGAAAAACGCTCCACCGAACGTGTCACCTTCGACGAATGGCTGCACGTCCAGGCCTTCCACGGCGCGGAAAAAGTCGCCTCCGCCGGCGGCACCTTCTTTGGCTCGCCCGACAACCCCCGCATCGTTCGCGTTTTCAGCCGCGCCACCGAAATCATTCCCGCCGGCGTCGTCCTCCTGCTGACCAACAAGGACGTGCCCGGCATCGTCGGCTACCTCGGCGGGCTTCTCGGCCGCCATCAGGTCAACATCGCCGCCATGAGCCTCTCGCGGGACACCGTCGGCGGCCACGCGCTCACCGTGCTCAATCTCGACAGCTATCCGCCGCCGGCCCTGCTCGAGGAACTCCGCAAAGACCCGAACATCTCGAACCTCCACGTGGTCCAACTCTGACCGCATCCACCATGAAACCAAACTCCGCCCCCGTCGTGCTGCTGCTGGCTGCGGGCCTCACCCTGGCCGCCCCCCTCGCGGGCCGCGCCAACGAAACCAACCCGGCCCCCGCCGCCAAGCCGCTCGACCTCTTCGCCGACCAGATCGTCGCGCAGGGCAGGGGCGTCAAGGTCACCCGCGCCCAGCTCGACGAGCAGGTCGTCAACCTCAAGGCCGCCGCCGTCGCCCGGGGCCAGATGATCGCCCCCGACCGCATGAAGGCCCTCGAACAACAGGTGCTGGGCCGCCTCATCGGCATGCAGATTCTCAACGCCCGCGCCACCGAGGCCGACCGCACCAACGGCCTCGCGGTGGCGGAAAAACGGTTCGCGCTCATCCGCGAGAACGCCGGCAGCGAGGAAAACTTCGCCCGCCAGCTCAAGACCGTCAGCATGACCGTCGAGGAACTCCGCCGCAAACTCGTCGAGGAGGCTGTGGCCGACGCCGTGCTCGAACGCGAACTCCGTTTCGAGGTGGCCGACGCGGACGTGAAAAAGTTTTACGACGAAAACCCGTCCGAGTTCGAGCAACCCGAGCGCGTCCGCGCCGCCCATGTGCTGGTCAGCACGCGCGGCGAGGACGGCAAGGAACTCAACGCCGAGAAAAAGGCCGAAAGGCGCAAGCGCGCCGAGGACATCGTCAAACGCGCCCGCGACGGCGCGGATTTCGCGGAACTGGCCCGCGAGTATTCCGACGACCCCGGCTCGCGCAACAAGGGCGGCGAATACACCTTTCCGCGCGGCCAGATGGTGCCCGAATTCGAGGCTGCCGCGTTCGCCCTCGAACCGGGCAAGGTCAGCGACGTGGTGGCCACCCAGTTCGGCTTCCACATCATCAAGCTCCACGAAAAGCTGCCCGCCTCGAAAGTCGGGTTCGCCGAGGCCGAACCCGCCATCCGGCAGGCGCTCAAAACGCGGGGCCTGCAGCGGCAGATTCCCGCGTTCATGGACAAGCTGGAAAAAGAGGCCGGCGTCGAAATCCTCGACCCCGAACTCAAGCCCAAAGCCACGCCGCCGCCCGCCGACGCGGGCACGGAAAAGAAATACTGAGACCTCTGCAAAAGGTAGTGGGACAGGCGTCTCGCCTGTCCGGTGGGGATCACATTCTTCGGAAACCCTCGAAAAACAGCACGCTTTTCTGGACAGGCGGGACGCCTGTCCCACTACAGCGAGGCTATTGCAGAGGTCTCATACTGACCCTTGCGGAATGGCGTGAGGGGCGCGGGCTGCAGCCCGCTTCACCGTCCGAATTCCCCAGCGGCCCCCCCAATCTCCTGCCCGCCCGGGCCTGGTGAGTCGAAGCGGCGTGAACGCCGCGCGCCCCGCGTCCGGGACGGCCTCACTCAATAATCCAAGTGTCCGTAGCCGGGTCGGCTCGATTCTTCCACCAGCACACCACCGCCCGGCCTTGCGGCCGGGCGGTTTGGTTTTGCGGGGATGGAGGAGCGCGAGCGCGCCGGCCCCGTATGTCGCCCCGTGGCTACGCCCCGAACTTGGGCTTCGCGCTGCGGGTCCTGGCGAGCTGGACGCTCACGTAACGCGCCTCGGGAATGATGAATTTCTTCACCTCCACGCTGACCGCCTGGGCCTTGAAATCCGCCAGAATCGCGTCGGCAATTTGCGTGACCAGCCGTTCGAGCAGCTTCCAACTGCGGCCCTCGCCGTATTTCAGGAGCATCTGCGCCACCGCGTGGTAGTCAATCGTCCGCTCGATCCGGTCGCTCACCGCAGCGGAACTGAAATCGAACAGCATCTCGACGGTGACCAGCAGGCGCTGCGGTTGGGCGCGTTCGGCGTCGGTCACGCCCACGCGATAAAACACCTCGAGATCCACGATGCTGATTTTTGACATGATGTGAAAGGGTCTGGCATCCGAAGGACAACGGTTCAACCGGAAAATCGCGTTCCCAACCCGGCGGAAGCCGGCGGCGGGGACCGCTCCGCCCTGCCGCCCCGAGCCGGACACCCCGTCGGCGGATGACCGCCGGGGCGGGCGATTGTCCGGGTTCACCCCGGCTGGGGTCAAGGCTGCCGGCCGCCCAGCAGCGCCGAAAGTTTTTCGTTTACCTTGCTTAAATCCTCCGCCGGCGCCGTCGGCCGACTGTCCGCCACGGCGGCAGGGGCGGGCGCGGGTTCGGCGGATTTGGGCTTTGTCAGTTCGGCCAGACGGGTCTCGGACACCGCCGGCGTGGCGGGCGCGGGACCGGGCTCCTCCGCCTTCGGGACCGGGGTTGGCAGGGTGAGGCGTTCGAGCAGTTTGTCCGGCGCGGGCTTTTCCTCGCTGCCGGCGCGGAGATATTCGGCCACCCGGGCACCGGATTGCGCGCCGGAGGTTTCCGCCGAGGCGCGCGCCTTGTTCACCACGTCGAGGAAATAGCTCTCCAGGTTCTGCGTCGGGTTGTCCACGCGCACCCTGCCGGCGCCCGCGTCGCGGCGGATGAGTTCCAGCACCTGTTCCATCGTTTCGCGCGGCAGCACCGGCGTCGTGATGCGCACCGCGTCCGGCGTGGCAAGCAGCTCCTTCAACGTGCCGAGCGCCTGCACCTTGCCGCCGTAATAAATCACGACGCGGTCGCACACGTCCTCGACATCGGACAGCAGATGGCTGCTGAGGATGACCGTCTTGCCGCGGCGCGCGAGGGCGAGGATGAGGTCCTTCACCTCGCGGCAGCCGATGGGGTCGAGGCCGGCGGTGGGTTCGTCCAGGATGACAAGGTCGGGGTCGTTGATGAGCGCCTGCGCGAGACCGATGCGGCGTTGCATGCCTTTCGAGAATTCACCGACGGCGCGGGTCTGCGTCAGGTTCAGGCCGACCATCTCCAGCAACTGGTCCGCGCGCTTCTGGCGTTCCCCGGGGGGCAGGTGAAAAAGGTTGCCGAAGAAATCGAGCGTCTCGCGGGAGTTCAAATAGCGGTAGAGGTAGCTTTCCTCGGGCAGGTAGCCGATGCGCGCCTTGGTGGCGACGTGTTTGGGCGAGTGCCCGAAAATCTCCATGTGCCCGCGGGTTGGGTTGAGCAGGCCGAGCAGCAGCTTCACGGTGGTGGACTTGCCGGAACCGTTCGGCCCGAGCAGGCCGAACACTTCGCCGCGCCGGACCTCGAAGTCCACGTTGTCCACGGCGCGGGCCTTGGGCCGGCCCCAGAAGTCCTTGAAGACCTTCGTCAGCCCGCGCACCGAGACGACGACTTCGGCGGATTGCGGGTTTGATGAACTAGGCTGCATTTCCATTATTAAACTCCTGTAGTTTCGCGTCGAAAATCTTTGTCAGATCTGGCGCGCCAACCCACTTGCTTGCATCAAAGCAATTCAAATGCAAACGCAACTCCTCCAAGTTGTGCAAATGCCAGTTCGCCAAGAAATCCGGTATTTCGTGCGCGGCTTCCATGATTTCATTTACTTGGCGGCGGCTGTCCCAATCTCGAGATATCGTGATGTTCCTGCAGTGAACGAGTGCCCGATGGAGCGTGTATAGCGCAGCGATTAAAATTGGTTGCGGGGCTGGTTGCATTTCGACCTCACGCCGCGACCTCGCAAAACGCCGGGTAGCTGTGCGGCTCCGGCACGGTCTGGCCTTCCTCACGCAGCCCCTGGATATGGAACCGCATCGCGTCGCGCATCTCGCGTTCGACTTCATCATGCGTCGCGCCGGTGGCGATGCAGCCGGGCAAATCGGGCGAGTAAGCCGAAAAGCCCGTAGCGGTTTTCTCAACGACTACAAGATATTTTTTCATTTGAGTCCTGCCTGTTTCAAAATGCTGTTCAACGTGCCCGGGGCCAAATCATCACCCGGCCGGCCGGCGACCGTCCCCAGCCCTGGTTTGGCTGGATGCTTGAACTGCCGATGGCTGCCCCGCTGCCGCGCCTGATACCAACCATTGTCAGCGATCATTCGCAATACATCCCGAACTTTCATCGCTCAGGTAGCGCCCACTTCGCACTGAGGATCCCGGTCGTCCGCGCTCCGCCCAGACCCCGGGCCAGGCCCTGCGGCATGGTTGCTTTGTGGTGGTCGTTTTCGTGCGCCTAAATTAGCACCCGGCGGTGGCGAGGCGAGCATTCGTTGCTGTCGCCCGGCCCGAAAACCGGGCGGGTAGAAAAGTCAGCGATGCCCTCAACTCACAACGTCAACTGCACCCCTCGCTCGCGGAGTTGTGCCAGCCAGCGGTCCACAAAGCCGAACTGGTGGTAAAGCCGCTCGACGGCGTCCAGTTGCGCGGCGGTCGGCGGGGTCCCGGGCGCGGGCCAGCCGGTGTCCAGCATCCGTGACTCGGCAAGCAGTTCCAGCCGGTGCCCGCCCAGCCGGGCGCGCAGGGATTCCAGCCGCTCCATCGTGGGCAACGCCGCCGCCAGCACTTGCGCCTGTCGCAACGCGGAGGCGGCCCGCTGTTTCTGGCGCAGCACCGGTTCCGTCTCGCGCAGGGCCGCTCCCACTTCGGCAAACAGGCTCATCACCGCCGCGGGCAAGTCATGGCAATCACCCGGTTTCCGGCCCCGTTCGAGGTGGACCAGATGCGCCAGCCGTTCACGCGGCTCGCGGAGACATTGCTGGGCGGCGTTCAACGCGGCGTAATTTTCCTCCGCCGCGCGCCGCGTGGCGGCGTCGGCCTGATGCACCCGGTCGGGATGGACAGCGGCGGAACGCTGGTGAAAGGCCTCTTTGACGACGGCCTCGTCCAGCCACGGACGGCGCGGCAGGCCGAGCGCGGCGAAGTGGTCGGTCATGCGCTGAAGCTTTCGCCGCAGGAACAGGTGGTGGCCGCGTTCGGATTCTTCACCTTGAACCCGCCGTCGTTCAGGGCTTCGATATAATCGAGTTCGCTGCCGGTGACATAGAGCGCGCTCTTCGGGTCCACCACCACGCGCACCCCGGCGGATTCGACGAGGAAATCCCGGTTCGCGGGCGCGTCCTGCAAATCCATCTTGTATTGCAGGCCGGAACAACCGCCGCCCACCACGGCCACGCGCAACACCCCGCCGGGCCGACCCTGGCGGGTGAGCAGCGCGGTGACCTTGCGCGCCGCGCTTTCGGTGAGCTTGATGAGGCGTTCATCGCCCTGACGGATGCCCGTCGGGGCGGTGCTGGTTTTGGCGGCGGCGGCAATCATTTTTTGAGTGGCGGGAAACTAGCCTTGGCCCCGCGCACCGTCAACGCGCGGCGGGGCTTCGTCCGCCCCCGCCTGGCCGGGGCCGAGCGCGCGCCGCAACGTCGTGGCGAGCCAGGCGAGTTCGTCCGCGTCCCGGCCCGTCAACAAACCCGTCACCCGCCCGCCGCCGCGTGTTTTGATTTGCAACTGCTGCAACCTGCGGTTGTTCACGCGCGTGCCGCTGTCGCCCACGCCGACGCTTTCGATGTCCGCCGCCGGCCATTGCCAGGCGCGCTGCCGCAATGCGGATTGCAACGCCACGCGCAATTCGCCGGGGTCGGCCCGCAACCGCCACCGGCGGGTGCCCATGTGGATGCCGACCAGCAACGCCGCCACGCCAATCAGGTCAAAGGCCAGCACGCCCAGCACCGGCCCGATCGGGAAGCCGCCCTTCCGCTCCGCAAAGAGGATGATGAACAGGATGATGCCCACCACCGCCGACCAGACGATGCCGAACCCGATCAGCCCGCAGCTCTCCTTCCACAGTCCGCGCGAGGGCACGAGCAATTCCACCGCGCCGCCCAGCTCGGTCACGGTGACGTTGCTGTCGGCAGGCTGGGTTTGCTGCGGCGGGGTCACGAGCGGCGCGGCGTTGTCGGGGTGGGTGACCAGTTTTTCCTCCGTCGGCACCGCCTGTCCCTGGTCCGTCAGCGTGGCGCGGATTTGTTCGAGCACCGGGGCGAGCACCGCGCGCGGATAGCCAATCGCCACGGGAAATTTCTTGCCCCCCTTCAAGCACGCCACCAGTCCGGCCCCGACCCGATGCACCGCCGCCGGCGCCGCCGCGGCCGGGTCCGCCGCCCCGAGTTCGAGTCGCTCCAAATCCGCCAGCCGTGCGCGGCGCGACCAGCGGAACGGCCCGGCCAGTTCCGTGCTGATGAACTGGTCGTGGGTGACGGTGATGCGGGTGCGCCCGGCCAGGATGAACAGGCCGACGCCAAAGGGCATCAGCGCCGCCAGCACGAACAGCGAAAGGAACGCGATGAAGAACCATTCGCCGCCGCCGCCGGTGCCGGAGAGGGCGCGTTCGAGCAGGCGGAGCAATTGGGTGAGCGGCATCCACGCAAACAGCACGGCGAACCCCATCGGGAGGAGGCCAAAGAAACGGAGCGGCCCGAGCGAACGCGGGGGCAGATCGAAGCTGGCCCGCCCGGGGCGGAATTCGGTTTGTGGCTGGCGGAAAGGCATGGGTCGCTGCGCCGCGAGCAAAGCGGGAAACGGGCGGCGAGGCAATGCCGACGTGGAACCCCCGGGCTTTGAACCGGCTCGCGGCTTCGCCCCGCCGCCGCGCTGAACAACCGGCCCGCCCGGTTGCGGTGCGCCTTGGCGCTCCCGTTGCGCTTGCCACTCTGTTTGCGTCCGCCCGCCCGCCCCAGCCACGAGGCGAAGTGCTTCTCACTTGGCCAGCGCGTCATGTCCGTGCCCACTTCGCTGATCAGTTTGCAGCGCCAGATACACGCTCAACCCCGGGATTTGACTCGCGTCCCGTCCGCCGCACAGCCGCGCCACCAATTCCTGCATCCGCTCGGTCACCGGCGCGTTCTTTCCCGCCGGCTGGGCGGGCGCCAGCACCACTGGTCCGACGGCCACGGCGTTCCCGCTCCCGCCCGCGGGCGGCTGGGGAGCGGTCATCTCCCGCAGCAGTGCTTCCAGTTCGCGGTCGCAGTCGGCGATCTTCTGCTGATAGGCTTCCCACAACTCCAGCCCCTGCCGCAGGGCGAAGAGTTGTTCCAGCAGCTCCGCAGGCTTTCCTTCACGCGGTCCGATTTCTTCTTCTGGATCTGCTCGTCGCACAACGCCAGCAGTTCGCCCGGACGCCGTTCGCCCTTCAGGATGGCCCGCACGACCTTCAAGCCGCTGACGCCGACGAGGTCGCTGATGACGTCGTGGAACTTGAGGTTCATGCGCTCCAACGCCTGCTGCAGCTTCCGCGCCTGGCTGGCCGCCCCGATGAGATGATCGGCGCGCAGTCGCTGGTAATCCTGCAACTGGCGGATGTCGGCGGGCGGCACGAAGCCGCCGCGCAGGAGTCCGTGCGCGTGCAGCGTGGCCAGCCCCTGGCGGTCGGCCATGTCGGTCTTGCGCCCGGGCACGTTTTGCGCGTGCCGGCCGTTGACCACCACGACTTCCAACCCGGCGGCTTCCAGCACTTCATAGATGTAGAGCCCGTAAACGCCGGTGGCTTCCATCGCCACGGAGCGGACGCCCTGGGTCACGAACCCGCCGCGCAGCCGCTCCAGTTCGCCGGTGAAGGTGCCGAAGACGTGCGGCGTGTCGCCGGCGAGGGAGACGTGGAGTTTTTCGCTGCCGACATCAATGGCGGCGGCTTTGGGATCGAGCACGGGCAGGGTGGGAGTTGTGATGGGATTTGGGAGTGTCCGTGTGCCGTGCCCGGCCAGGAAACTGAAGGAAACAAATCTTTCCAGCGGGAAGCCCGAGGCTCACCAAGCGATACGCGTGTCGCTGGCCGGAACCAATCTTCCCAACGAGCGCCTCTCGCGGGGGCATCACAGGATGATGCGGTCATGCTGCGCGGCAACCGGAACGCCCCGCACGCTATCAGGTTCATGGCCCCGATGCGCGGCCATGGTTGGCGGTCGAAGCTCCCCCGAACCGGCCAGGCAGGGCGGACATTCCTGTCCGCCGAGGCCGCGCTTGGCGCGGGGGCGGGGCGCTGCTTAACTCCGCGCCGCTTGCGATCTGTGGTGCAATTTCTCGAACAGGCCGGCCCCTGGACTCCGGGGCTGTTCCTGCTCGTGTTCGTGCTCGCCTCGTTGCTGATGATCTGGCGGCTCGAGGCGATGAGCGCGGACGGCTTCGAGGGCACGGTGCTCGGCACGCTGGTGATGCCTTACTGCTCGGGCGTGGGGAATCTCATCTTCGCCTTTCTCCTCGGCACCCGCGGCGGGCCGGGCGGCGAGGTGGTCATCAACGCGCTGGTCAACAACGTCACGAACCTGACGCTCCTCATCGGCCTGCCGACGGTGATCTGGGGATTGAGCCTGAACGGCAAGGGCGGCGGCAAGGCGCGCAAGGGCGCGGCCCGTGCGGGGCAGTTGAACCGGCTCTCGCTCCTGCTCACGTTGACGGCGGTGTTGTTCTTCAGCGGGGCGGCGTGGGCGCTGGCGCGGGACGGCGCGTTGAGCTTCAACGACGGGCTGGTGTTGTGCGGGCTGTTCCTGTTCTGGCAGTGCTTTCATGTGTTCGATGTGTTGAAGTCGAACGTGCGCAGCGGGCGCTCGTTCAGTTGGTGGCTGCCGGTGGACCTGCTGCTGCTGGCGGCGGGCGCGGTGTTGATTTACACCAGCACGGAATGGCTGGTGACGTGGCTCAGCGGACTGGACCGCGGCTTCCTGAGCGCGCGTCACCTGGGCTGGCTGACCGGCTGGTTGATGGTGCTGCCGAACGCGGTCCTGGCGCTTTATTACGGCTGGCGGCGGCGGGCCGACGTGCTGTTCAGTTCGCAAGTGGGCGACGGCCACATCTGCATCCCGCTGTGCCTGGGCATCGTGGCGTTGTATCAGCCGGTGCAGGTGCCGGGCGTGTTCGAGACCGGCATGTTGCTGCTGGGCGCGGCGACGGTGCTGCACCTGGCGCTCGTGGCGGTGTTCGGCGGCGTGCCGCGCGTGGTGGGCCTCGCGCTGCTGGCGGCCTACGGCTGGTTTGTGGCGCGCGGCTTCGGCGGGTGAAAACCGGGCGGAGAAAACACGCGGGAACGGGCCGGTGAAATGGGGTGGTAGACGGGATTTGAACCCGCGACAGCCAGATCCACAATCTGGGGCTCTAACCGGGCTGAGCTACTACCACCAGCCGGCGCGCACACTAATTTTCCAACCTGGGAGCGTCAAGCCTGACGCCGGTGGGCGCATCTCAGTTTATTGCAGGCGGTGGCGGCAGGCATCCTGCCTGCCGTAGAGGGCGGCATCCTTGCCGCCCGGAATGAGCGTGGCTCCGGGCGGGCGACATGAACTTGCCGAGCGCC
>Ga0101944_10000630_pt1 | contig 97523 bp, 96 predicted proteins | sample DewCreD2012metaG_FD_75245 | JGI IMG/M metagenome (GOLD analysis project Ga0101944, IMG submission 75245) | Hot spring sediment bacterial and archeal communities from British Columbia, Canada, to study Microbial Dark Matter (Phase II) - Dewar... ... | reverse complement strand
CCCGATACGGTCCACGATGCTGGCCACCAGGCCCAGGTGGCCGAGGTCGTACACCTGTAGGTCGGGTGTGGCTGCCATCCCAAAATCCTAACGCGGAGGGAGGAGGGGTGCGGAATGTGGGTTAAAACGTATCGAGGGACAGGTGCGGGGCTTGCAGCGGATGGCCGAGGAAGGACGCCCTCTGGGCGAGCTACTGGATCAGATCAACGCAACCCGTAAGGCCATGGACTCGGTAGCCAGCGTGGTGCTGGAAGAATACCTGAATGCCTGGGAGGCGCAGGCCGCGGCAGGCGATGCCGAGCTCAGCAAAGGCCACATCGCAATGATTCTGCGCAAGATAATCTGACCACCCCAACCCCTGCACTGGATAAAATGAGGTTCTGATAAAAAACACCCAGGCCCGCGGGCCTGGGTGTTTTTGTTGTGTGGGTTTACTTCAAGCCCAGCTTGTTGCGGGCCTCGAGCACCTGCGCAGCCGTCATAGTCTTGGCGCGCTGGGCTTTGACCTCTGCCGCGGTAAAGGCTTGCTGGCCCGCGGGGAACTTGTTGCCCCACTGGGTGGAGATGTGGTTAAGCAAGCCAGCGATATCTTCATCCTTGAGCTGGGCGTAGGCTGGCATGGCCCCCTGGTACTTGGCCCCCTTGACGGCAATCTGCCCTTGCAGGCCATAGAGCAGCACCTGGATCAGGTACTCGCGGCCACCCTTGGCAGACAGAATCTCGGGTACGTGGCCCGCCAGTGGGGGGAAGACCCCAGGGATACCGGCGCCAGTGGGCTGGTGGCAGCCCTGGCACTGGGCGTAGAGGGGGCTGGCCTGGGCTGCAGCCGTCTGCAGAACACCCAAGCCCAGCACTAGCGTGGCCGAGGCAAGCAGCAGGGAAATGTTACGTTTGATCAAATTGTATCACCTCCAGCTTATAGTATGAACAGCCAGATTCCGTTTGCAAGCCACCTGGGGTTATCTAAGGGATAACTAAAGGTTATTTGCCGGACTTTTCGGCCTGTACTAGCCACAAGGCCGCCCCCAGCAGGGCCACTGCACCGGCATAGAAGAGGAAGTCGAGGGCGGCTTTGGGCGCAAAGGCCTGGGCCTTTTCAAAAAACTTGACGATCAGAATCATCAAGATCACCTGGCCCAGCTTGGTCTTGAGGTCGTTGAGGCTTTTGACCACCAACACGTTGTTAAGGCCCCCCTCGGGCCGCCGGACTTCGGCGATAAAGAGCTCGTACAGGCCCAGGGCAAAGATGATGAGCACCGAGGCCAGCAGGGCCAGGTCTACGGCCCCCACCATCAGGGGCAGGGCTCTGTCCAGGCTCCCCGAGCCCAGGGCCCGCCAGACCTCGAGCCCCGTCTGCACCGCAAAATAGACAGCCCCGGCCAGAAGCCCCACCACCGGCAGCAGCATCACCCAGCGGGCGTTCCAGAGTAGGTTCTGAATGGCCTGCTCAAGGCGGTTCACGCGCGGCCCACCGTGCCCATCAGCTCGAACTTTTCTTTGATGACCTGCTTGAGGTAGTCCCGCCCCTTACCCAGGATTTTGCGGGGGTCGAACTCTTTGGGGTTGCCCACCACCACCTCGCGGATACCGGCGGTGAGGGCCAGGCGCAGGTCGGTATCAATGTTAATTTTAGCAATACCGTTGGGAATGGCTTTTTTAACGTCTTCGTCGTGGATGCCGGTGGGGTCGCCTAGGTCGGCCCCGGTGGCGGCCATCTTGTCCTTGAGCCACTGCGGCACGCCCGAGGAGCCGTGCAGCACCAGCGGCAGGGAAACCTTGGCCGCAATCTGCTCGAGGCGGGCGTGGTCAATGTAGGGCCGCCCCTTACCCTTGTAGGCCCCGTGGGAGGTGCCGATAGCAATGGCCAGGTAGTCAATCCCGGTGGCCTCCACAAAGCGCGCGGCCTCGTCGGGGTCGGTGAGGAAGGCATCTTTGGCATCTACCACGATGTTGTCCTCGATGCCCTGCAGGCGCCCCAGTTCGGCCTCCACGCTGACCCCCACCGCGTGGGCTGCTTCCACGCATTTTCTGGTCTCGTGTACGTTTTCTTCGAAGGGGTGGTGGGAGGCGTCAATCATCACGCTGGTAAACCCAGCCCTGAGGGCCTGCAAGACCATCTTGTAGTCGGCCCCGTGGTCGAGGTGCAGCACCACCGGAACACGCACCCGGCTGGCCATATCGCGCACCAGGTTGGAGAGGTTCTCCAGCCCCGCATACTTGCGGGCCCCGTCCGAAACCTGGATAAAGACCGGGGCCTTGAGGGCCTCGGCGGTCTCGAGGATGGCCTGGGTGATCTCGAGATTGTTGGTGTTGAAGCTGGGTACGGCGTAACCTTCGCGCCGCGCTTTGTCAAGAACGTCTTTACCTAGGGCCAGCGGCATATACCTCTCCCATCAGTTTTTGCATATTTTCGGCCACAGGCTGGTTATTAAACAAGGCGCTGCCCACCACCACCACGTCGGCTCCAGCCCGGAACACCTCGGCTACGTTTTCGGGCTTGATGCCGCCGTCTACCTGAACCAGGCAGGCCGGGTTTATGTGCTGGCGCAGACTGCTCAGCCTGCGGATGCGCTCGGTGCTGGCGGCGATATACTTCTGCCCGCCAAAGCCGGGGTTCACGCTCATCAGCAGGGCCAGGTCGAGCTCGGGCAGCAGGGGCAGCAGGGCTTCTAAGGGCGTGCCGGGGTTGATGGCCAGACCGGCCTTCTTGCCCAGCTCCTTGACCTGCTGCACCGCCCGATGGGCATGGGGGGTGGCCTCAAAGTGCACCGTAATCCAGTCGGCCCCGGCCCGGACAAAATCGGCCAGGTAGCGCTCCGGCTCCACAATCATCAGGTGTACATCTAAGGGCAGCTTGGTGACCTTGCGGATGGCCTCCACCACCAGCGGCCCAAAGGTCAGGTTGGGCACAAAACGCCCGTCCATCACGTCCAGGTGAATCCAGTCCACCCCCGCGGCCTCGGCCTCCCGGATTTGCTCGCCCAGGCGGGCAAAGTCGGCGGTCAGGATGGACGGGGCCACCAAGAGTTTAGGCATAGGCCAGGGCTCCTTTCTGGATGGCTTGCTCGCGCATATGTACCAGATAATACGCGATAACCAACTGGGTGAGGGCCAGCGGGTAGCTCTGCCCCCCTTTGTCCCAGAAAGTGCCGATGAGTTCGGGGTTGAAGTGTTCGGCGTGCTGGCCGAGCTGCTCCCAAATAAGCCGCTCAAATACCGCCGCGCGCTCTGGCTCCATGCCCCCCGAGATATCCAGCACGTCGGCTTCTTTGCGGGCCTCGAGCCGGATGACCGAGGGTTCGTCCTCGTAGGCCGAGTGCAGCACCTCGGTCAGGTCGAGTTTGGGCAGGCTGCGCTTGAGGGTAATGCGCACCGAGAGGGTGCTGGGTTTCTCGGGGTCGTAGCCGGGGGGCCGATAGAAGCGCACCACGATGTCGGCGTACTCCTTCTGTGGCCAGATATAGGCTTTGGAGTCCGGCATACGCCGCTCGATATCGGCTACTACCTGCTCGGGGGTGTAGCCGCGCTTGCTCACATCGCGCTTGACCTTCCACTCCCGGCGCAGGTCTTCCTCGGGGTCGATGTAGACCTTAAGGTGGTAGCGTTCGCGCATGGGCTGAGAAAACAGGGTGAGTAGGCCCTCGAGTACCACCGCCCGGGGAATATGCCGATTTCCCTCGGCGATGGGCCGGGGGGCCGGGATGTACACCGGTGGGTCGAAGGTACCGGTGGAGTGGTTGTATACCGGCTTCAAGATGGGCTCGCCCAGCGAGAGCAGCCGCACGTGCTGCTCCATGATGTCCATGTAGTTGCACTCCGGGTTGAGCGGGGTGATTTGCAGCTCTGCCCGCTGTTTACGGTCGTACTTGTGGTAGTCGTCCACGCAGATATTGGTGGTGCGCTCCTGCCCCAGCAAGCGTGCGATGCCGCTGCTGATGGTGGTCTTGCCCACCCCCGAATCGCCTGCGATGCCCAGCATAAAAGGTCTATGGGGCATGCTCCCCTCCTTTCTCTAACTCCTGGCACTCCAGAAATACCTGGCTGGCCCGGATGTCGGCTTCCTCGATGCGGCGCAGGTCATCGGTGGAGACCTGCCCCCCCCGTTCGAACAGGCGACGGGCCTGGCGCAGCTTGAAGCGATCAATGGCGTTGCGGATGCTACGGGCATTGGCAAAGTTGGGCAGTCGCATCCGGCAGGCCACGTACTCGGAAAAAGCCTGGGCTGCCGCTTCGCTCAGATAATAGTTCTGCTCGCGAAGCATCAATTGCCCAATGGCCACCAGTTCGTCGTGGGAATAGTCGGGGAACTGAATGTGGTGGGCAATGCGCGAGCGCATACCGGGGTTCAAGCTGAAGAACTGCTCCATCTTATCGGCGTAGCCCGCCAGCACCACCACCAGGTCTTCCCGCTGGTTTTCCATCACCTGCAACAGAATTTCGATGGTCTCCTGACCGTAGTCCCGCTCGTTCTCCGAGCGGTACAGGCTGTAGGCCTCGTCAATAAAGAGCACCCCGCCCATGGCCCGCTTCAGCACCTCTTTGGTTTTGGGTGCGGTGTGGCCGATGTACTGGCCTACCAGATCGTCGCGGCTGGCCACCACCAGGTGGTCGCGCCGGATGTAGCCCAGGCGGTTCAGGATGGTGGCCATGCGCATCGCCACGGTGGTCTTGCCGGTACCAGGGTTGCCCGTAAAGGCCATGTGCAGCACCGGGCGCGACCCCCCCAGGCCCAGCTCGCGCCGCAGCTTGTCCACCACCAGATAGGCTGCAATCTCGCGGATGCGCCCTTTGACCGGGGCCAGCCCAATCAACTCCTGGTCGAGTCGCTCCAGCACCTCGGGCACCCCGGTTTCCTGGAGCAGGGTCTTAAGGTCGGCAGCGTGCTGGGTCTCGGTCATGGTGGGCCTCGCTAGTAGCGTTCTCCGGCGGGTTTATCGGTGGCGTAGGGCTCGAGGCCGTACTTCTGCACCCGCCCGTCCGACCACAGGGTGCGCTTGAGGCGGAAGCCAGGGTCGTCCTGGGTGGGCCGGTGGGCGATGAAGCTCACCCGCTGGGCCTGCCACATGGGACTGGAATCAAAGCCGTTGATCTTGATGTAGTGGTTTGGAAAGGCTTCGCGGCACTTCTTGAACTCGAACATGGCCGCGGCTGCGTCCTTGAGGTCGAACATGGGCAGGCCCCACATCAGCCAGTAGGTGTTGTAGGGGTGGGGGTCGTCGGTGTACTCGATGGAGACCGACCAGCCATTGCGCAGGATGTAATCAATCTGCTTTTCGATTTGCTCGTCGGTCAGGTCGGGCAGGAAAGAAAAAGTTCCTTGGTGGATACGCATAAAACCTCCTCACAGGGTGGGCGTGGGCAGCACATCGGCGGTGTCGGTGGAGGTGTAGTCGAAGGTGACATCCTTCCAGAGTTCGAGGGCCGCCGCCAGAGCAGGGGAATTTTTGGCCGCTTCCCGCAAAATCTGCGGACCTTCGTTCAGGTAATCGCGGCCTTCGTTGCGGGCCATCACCATGGCCTCGAGGGCCACGCGGTTGGCGGTTGCGCCTGCCGCAATACCCATGGGATGGCCGATAGTACCCCCACCAAACTGCAGCACCACATCGTCGCCGAACAGATCCAAAAGCTGGTGCATCTGGCCAGCATGGATGCCGCCCGAGGCCACCGGCATCACCGCCGGCAAGTAGCCCCAGTCCTGCTCAAAGAAAATGCCCTTGACCGGGTCGGGCTTGACATGTTGCAGGCGCAGGATGTCGTAGTAGCCGCGGGTCAGGTTGGGGTCGCCCTCGAGCTTCCCCACCGCCGTACCAGCGTGGATGTGATCCACCCCCAGCATCCGCATCCACTTGGCCAGCACCCTGAAGCTGATACCGTGCGACTTCTGGCGGGTAAAGGTGGCGTGGGAGGCCCGGTGCAGGTGCAGAATCATGCCGTTCTTATGGCACCACTTGGAAACCGACTGCAGGGCGGTATACCCCATGGTCAGGTCTACCATCACGATGACTGAACCAATCTCTTTGGCGTACTCGAGGCGCTCGTAGACCTGCTCCATGTCGGCTGCTGTCACGTTCATGTAGTGGCCCTTGCGCTCGCCGGTCATCTGCTCAGCCCGCATCACCGCCTCCTGGGCGTAGTTGAAGCGGTCGCGCCAGCGCATGAAAGGCTGGGAGTTGATGTTTTCGTCGTCCTTGGTGAAGTCGAGCCCGCCTACCAGGGCCTCGTAGACCACCCGGCCATAGTTGCGGCCCGACAGGCCCAGTTTGGGCTTAACGGTAGCCCCCAGGATGGGCCGGCCATACTTGTTCAGAAGGTCGCGCTCAACCGGAATGCCGTGGGGCGCCCCCAGGAAGGTCTTGAGGTAGGCCACCGGCACCCGCAGGTCTTCCAGCCGCAGCGCCTTGAGGGCTTTGAAACCAAACACGTTGCCGATGATGGAGGAGGTCATGTTGGCGATGGAGCCTTCCTCAAACAGCGCCAGGTCGTAGGCAATCCAGGCGAAGTACTGCTCAGGGTTACCGGGCACCGGCTCCACCCGGTAGGCCTTGGCCTGGTAGCGCTCGAGGGTGGTCAGACGATCCGTCCAGACCACCGTCCAGGTCGCGGTGCTGGACTCCCCCGCCACCGCCGCAGCGGCCTCTTCGGGCTCCACGCCCGGCTGTGGGGTGATGCGGAAAAGGGCAATGGTATCGGTTTCTTTGGGTTCGTAGTCGGGCTGCCAGTAGCCCATCTCGCGGTACTCCACCACACCGCCCTTTTTGTATTTGGCCTCTTTATCTTGAATCACCTTAAACCTCCTTCAGTAAAGCTCTCCGCTAATCGCCCGCAGTTTCTCCAGGCGATGGTGCGACTCGATGTAGCGCAGGGTGCCGGTGTGGCCCCGGATCACCAGGCTGTGGGTTAGGGCATAGGCACCCCTGTAGCGCACGCCGCGCAAAAACTGCCCGTCGGTGATACCGGTGGCGGCAAACTGGGTGTCCTCGGCGGGGCAAAGCTCCTCGAGGGTGTAGATACGCTGGGTGCTGTACTCGCTGTTGACCAGGGCCCAGCGCTCCTCCTCGCTCTGGGGGTCGAGCCGCATCTGCATCCCCCCGCCCAGGGCCTTGACCGCTACCGCCGCAATAACCCCTTCGGGAGTTCCGCCCGTGCCCATCAGCACGTCAATACCGGTATCGGGCAGCACCGCAGCCAGGGCCCCGCCAACATCCCCATCGGTATGCAGGCTGACCCGCGCCCCGGCGTAGCGAATCTGGTCTATGAGCCGGGCGTGGCGGGGTTTGTCCAGCACGAACACCGTCATCTCCCGCACCTTCTTGCCCAGGGCTTTGGCGATCGCGCGCAGGTTCTCCTCGGGGCTAGCGGCCAGATCAATAGCCTCCTTTGCTTCGGGCCCTACCACCAGCTTGGCCGCGTAAAAGCCAGGGCCGGGGTTGAAGAGCCCGCCCCTTTCCGCCGCAGCAATCACGCTGATGGCCCCACCCCGCCCGTGGGCCACCAGCCGGGTGCCCTCGATGGGATCCACGGCCAGGTCGGTCTCGGGGCCCTGGCCGGTGCCCAGTTCTTCGCCGTTGTAGAGCATGGGGGCCTTGTCTTTCTCGCCCTCGCCGATGACCACTCGAGCCCGCATGGGAATGCTGCCCAAGAGCAGCCGCATGGCATCTACCGCAGCCTGGTCGCCGTCGTTCTTGTTGCCCAGCCCCACCCAGCGGGCCGCCGCCAAAGCTGCGGCCTCGGTGCTGCGCACCAGATCCAACGACAGGTTACGGGTAGGGCGTTCGATGGCCAACATATCTCACCTCCTGGTAGGCCCAGGGTAGGCATTTGTGACAAATAGTGCAAGTTTTATTTACAAGTTTTTGATAACATATGCTTATGATTGAACGGCGCCCCTTTCCCAATCCCCAGGCCCTGCGGGTGTTTTTGTGCGTGGTACAGGAGGGCAGCGTGGGCCGCGCAGCCCTGAGCCTAGGCATGACCCAGCCGGGAGTAAGCCAGCACCTGCGGGCCCTGGAGCAGCAAATCGGCCAGCCGCTTTTTCTGCGCCAGGGTCGGCGCCTGATACTGACCAAGGTGGGCCAGAACTTGCTGCCAGAAGCCCGGCGTGCCATAGAGGCGCTGGAAAGTTTTATGCAAGCAGCTCAGGCCTTAGAGCGCCTCGAGACCGGGCGGGTGGAGATTGGTGCCGCGACTACCATGGCGGTGTATGTGCTGCCGCGTTACCTAACCGAGTTCAAGCGGCTGTACCCGGACATTCGCATCAAGCTAGAGAGTGGCAGCTCCGAACGCCTGACCCAACAGCTGGTGCAAGGTGAAATTGAGCTGGCCGTGGTGGAGGCCATCGAGCACCTGCCAGGCTTCCAGCGGCAACTCTTTTACGAGGATGAGCTGGTGGTCATTGTCCCCCCCGAGCACCCCTGGGCCCGAAAGGACGAAATCGCCCCCGAGCTGCTGGCCGAAGTTCCGCTCATCGTGCGGGAGCCTGGGGCCATGACCTACCGGGTGTTGGGATCGGCCCTGGAGCAGGCCGGCCTCGAGGTCAACCCCATCTTCTACACCGACAACCACGAGGTCACCAAGCGGCTGGTGCTCGAGGGGGCCGGGGTGGGTATCGTTTCCAATGTGGTGGTGCGGCCCAACGTCAAGGTGGGCAACCTGCGGGCGTTGCGGATTAAGGGCATGGAGTTGCGGCGGCTTTTCTGGCTGATCTACCCTGAAGAGCTGGGCAACCCCGCCGCCGAAGCCTTGCGGGATATGCTGCTTTCCTGAGCAAGCCGCTACTCCCGGCCTTGCTGTGCGGTCAGCCGGTGGTGAATCTGGCGGGTAAGCCACCAGACCGCGGCCATCACCCCAGGGATGGCCAGCCCGGCCGCCAGCTCGGGCGAGATGGGCAGGCCGGCCTCCTTACCGGCCTTGAAGAGGTAATACAGCAAGCCCACCACATAGTAGGAGATGGCCGCAATGGAGAGGCCCTCCACGGTGCGCTGGAGCTGGTACTGCATCTCCTGGCCGCGTTTGAGTTTGTGCAAAAGCTCCTGGTTCTGGGTCTCGAGGGCGATGTCTACGCGGGTACGCAGCAGGGCTCCGGCCCGCTCGATGCGCTGGGAGAGGGCGGCCAGGCGCTGGGCGGTGGAGTCCACCGTGGCCATGGCCGGGCTGAAGCGGCGCTGCAAAAACTCGCCGATGGTCTGGGTGCCGGGGATGGGGGCCTCGCGCAGTTCGGCCAGGCGGGCCCTGACCAGGGCGTGGTAGGCTGCGGTGGCGCTAAAGCGGTAGCCGTGCTCAGCCATAGTGTGCTCCACCCTGGCCGCCAGAGCCTCGAGCTCGTCCAGCAAGCCGGCATCGGCCTGGTTGCTATCGCGGATGCGGGCGGTAATCTGGGCTAGGGCCTGCTCCGATTCCAGCAGCATGGGCCGCAAGCTCCGGGCCACCGGAAACCCCAGCAAGGCCATCATGCGGTAGGCCTCCATCTCCAAGAGCCGGGCCGCAATACGGCCTGCGCGGGTCTCGCTGGTCTCCGGCGGGGCCACCACCACCATGCGCTCAAAACCGCTTTGCCGCAGGCGGAAATCGGTCACGGCGCAGCTATGCCCATTCCGGCCCATCAGCGAGGCCACCACGCTGTGCGGGCCCAGCCAGGGGCGGGCGATGTTGAGCGCCTCCTCCACCGGCCCGTGCAGCATAATCAGCTTGACCGCCGAAAGGGTACGACCGGGAATCCCCCGCAGCCAGCTTGTGTCCACCGCCAAATGGCCCAGGAGATCGGCGTCGGGGCTGGGCGCAATGGCGGGCAGGTGTTGCACCAGGGTATAGGTGCTGAACTCGGTGTGCCGCTCCCAGCGCAGCGAGCCCCCCGGCAGGCGCAGGCGCAGGTAGGTTCCGGCGAGCTGGTCGAGCTCGAGCTCCCCCAGGCCCGAGAGCTGGCGCAGGTGCTCGAGCTCGGCTTCGCGCGAAACCCCCTCGTGCCGCACCGCCACCTGCACCACCAGGGCCGGCAGGCGGATGCGGGGGGTGGGGCGGGCATGCAGTTCGTTGTGGAGCTGAAGGCGCAGGGGATCATCGGGCGGCAATACACCCCGATCCCGCGATGGGGTATCGTCGGTCATCAGGTGATAGGTTTCTGGGCTCGAGCGCATCATCTCCCTCCCCATTATGCCCCAGCCCGCAGGGCTTCCAGGGCTGCCTCGGGGGTGGCCCCCTGGTGCACGACCTGCATCAAAGCCCGCACCAGATCCAGCGGCCTGGGGTGCTGGATGATGTTGCGCCCATAGACAACCCCTTTTGCGCCCTGTTGCAACACCAGGTAGGTGCGCTCCAGCAGGGTGGCATCGTCTACGCGGCCCCCTCCCCGCACCAGCACCGGCCTGCTCGAGGCTGCCTCCACCACCCGGTGGTACTGGCTGAGGTCGGTGGTGAAGTCGGCCTTGATCAGGTCGGCCCCCAACTCCACCGCCTGGCGCACCAGCGGCACAATCTTTTCCACATCCCCGTCCACGCTATACCCCCCGGCCTGCATCACCAAAGGCTCCACCATCAAGGGGAAGCCATAGCGCTCGGTGAGGGGTTTGAGCCGGGCCACGTTGCGCAGGCTCTCGCGCAGAAGCTCGGGCTGGTCGGGCAGCCACAGCAGGTTGACCACCACGCAGGCTGCATCCCAGCGGATGGCCTGCTCGAGAACCTCCTCCATCAGTTCGGAAAACAGCACGCGGGGCAGGCGTGGGCCATAGACGTTGGTGGTGTCGGTTCGCAGCACCAAAGCCGGCTTGTTTTTACCGGGCAGGTGTTGCAAAAGGTGGGCCTGGCCGGGGGTCAGTTGGATGGCATCGGGGCCGGCCTGCACCAGGGTGGCTACCGCCTGGGCCAGGTTCTCAATGCCCTGCAGAAAGCTCCCCTCTCCAAAAATGCCATGATCCAGGGCCACATCCAGACAGCGGCCATCGGGAGCCAGCAGGCGGTTAAGGCGAGGAAGCGCACTCATATTCACACCGGCTTATTCTGGGTCACTATCACGACGGTCAGACGCTGGTTTGCCGGGTACTTACACACCGTTTACAGAGGATTCTCGTTTCCTTGTTTGGGCCGCTCCCGGGGCTCTGTCTGCAAAAGCAACACTCCGATTAGATACTAGATGTCAGTCAAGGTCGTTTTGGAAACTTTCGTAGCCGTTTTCCTCGAGCCAAAGCTTGGTCTCGTAAGGCGGACGAAAGGCGGCCGGGTCGGCCACTGGCCCCTCCATCCAGTGGGGCTTGGCCAGGGCGGGCGGCTCCTGGCTCCAGTAGAAGTAGTACAGCGCCCAGTAGCCCTGGTCGTCGTGCAGAATTAGGGCATCCCCATAACCATCGCCCATCTGGCGCAGGGCCAGTTGTTTGGCCTCGGCATAGGTCAGTTCGTCGTACTCACGCACCCCCGGCATACCCCCTCCTACTTCGACTCGTTGATAAACAGGTTATACCCGTTGGCCTCGAGCCAGTGGGCCATCTGGTAGGGCTCCATAAAAACCAGCTCGCTCTGAGGCCCTGCCACCCAGTCGGGCGGGTGCGAGGGCACCGGCGCACGCAGGCCCAGCAGGCCAAACAGGTAGTACAGCGCATAGTAGCCCGCGTTCCCCTGGAGCACCAGCCCTTCCCCATAGCCGTCTACCAGCACCTTCTGGGCTTTGGCCTCGGCCTCGGCGTAGGGCATCCGGCGGAATACCTCGGCGGTCATACCTCCTCCGGAAACAGCCTCAGGAAATCGGTGGTGAGTCGATCGGGGGCCATGGGGCGAAACACCGTGTTGGCGAACTGCTGGTGGAGGGGATGATCGCGGTAGAAGGTAATCACGCTTTCATCGGCAAAATCCACCACCAGCAAATAGCGGTAGCGGGGCGACACCCCCACCGCCTTACCCAGCTCGAAGCCCACCACCCCCGGAATCTGGCCCAGCACCCTCCGGGCTTGCTCAAACATCCGCTGCACCTCGGCCTCTGGGGCTTGGGTGTTGAAGACAATCAGGTGCCGCACCATAGTGGGTTTCACCCGTGCGTCGTCGCCAAGTGTAACCAATCCCGCAGCAGCTCCACCGTCACCACCAGGCCAGTGCTTTTAGGCCCTTGCCGCACCTGGGCCGGCAGCTCCGGCTCGCCAAGGTGATCCAGCACCGCCAGGGCTCCCTCGAAGCGCTGGCTGCGGGTGTAGTGGCTGTAGGTGATCAGAACCGGCAGACCCGCCTGCTGAGCGGCAATCAGGCCGTTATGGGAGTCTTCGATGGCCAGGGCCTCTCCCGGCTTCAGCCTCATCTGCTGTAAGGCCTGGATATATACGTCCGGCGCGGGTTTCTTTTTCGCCACCATGTCCCCCGCCACAATGCACTCAAACCAGCCTGGCACCTCCGGCCCGGCCTGCTCGAGCAACACCTGCACGTTTTCTAGCGAGGTGGTGGTGGCGATGCCCAGGCGCACCCCCTTCTGGCGGGCCTCGCGCCACAGCCGCAGCACCCCCGGACGAAAGGGCACCTCACCCGCCCTCACGATCTGGTTGTAGAGTTCGGTTTTGCGGCGGTGAAGCCGGGCGATGTCGGCCTCCAGCAGTTTGGGGCACTCGGGGCAGTGGTAGAGGTAGTGGGCGATGCGTTCCTTGCCACCGGTCACCCACAGCAGCCGCTCGTAGAGTTCGCGATCCCACTCAATCTCGAGGCCCGCCTCGGCAAAGGCCCGGTTGAAGGCCAGCCGGTGGCCCTCCTCGGTCTCGGCAATGACCCCGTCTACATCAAAAATCAGTGCTTGCATGCTTCCCCCTACAGTCTTGCAGCCGCGCCCTCAGGCAAAAACCAGGGCCTCTCCACGCCGTTCCAGCAGCCGGGGCACCCGCTCGGAGAGGCCCAGCTGGGCACAGAAGGCCACATCCTCGCCCAGCCCTTCGCGCACCAGGGCCAGGGCCGCCTCGGAGGCTTCGAGCAGGGGGCGGGCGGGCTTTTGCGCCAGGTGCAGGGCCATCTGCACCCCATCCCCCACCGGCTCAAACCCTTCGGCCAGCAGGGCCTGGGCCAGTACCCCGGCGGTGTAGAGGTCGTCTATGCCCACCTGCCCCTCCTTGCCCGCGCACAGGATGGCCACCTCGTCGCCCAGCCGGGCCGCCTGCTGCACGGCAGCGGGGGCGTTCAGGAGCGAGGCCAGCATTACCTCGCGGGCCACCTGGGCGGCCTTGTGGGCGGCCTTGGTGCCGTTGGTGGTGGCGTGGATTACCGTGCGGCCCCAGAGTTCGGCCAACGCTGCCTCGCGTGGGCTGTTGCCAAAGTCGAAGCCTTCGGGTCTGAGCCCGCCTATCTCGCCCGCTAGCAGTTCGCCGTTTTGCCGCAGGGCACGGGCCGCCTCCAGATCCGCGGTAAGCCACAGAGCCTGCGCCCCTGCCTCCAAAAACATCACCGCCGTACTGGTGGCCCTTATCACATCCACCACCAGCATCACCTCGGCCTCCGGCAGGGCGGCCAGGGGCAGGGGGTGTACTCGAACCCTCCTCATACCCGAAGCAGTTCCAGCACCGCTCGAGCCACCGCGCCAGGCCGGAAGCCCAGGTTCTCGTAGACGGCGGGGTAAGGGGCGCTCGCGCCAAAGTGATCGAGGCCCAGCACCGCATCGGCGTAGCGCTCCCAGCCCAGGCTGGCCCCGGCTTCCACCGCCAGGGTGGGCAACCCCTTGGGCAGCACGGCCTCGCGGTACGATTCGGGCTGGGCCTCAAAGGCCTCCCAGCAGGGCAGGCTCACCACCCGTACCGGAATCCCCTCGGCATCGAGCTGCTTCTGGGCTTCCAGGGCCAGGGCCACCTCGCTGCCCGTGGCCACGATGGCCGCTTTGGCATTGGGCCGCTCGGCGATCACATAGCCGCCCTTCAGGGTGCCTTCGGCGCCTGCCAGGGCATCGCGCTCCAGCACCGGCAGGGCCTGCCGGGTGAGCACCAAAGCGGTAGGCCCCTGGCGGCGCTCCAGGGCCAGGCGCCAGGCGTAGGCGGTCTCGAGGGCATCGGCCGGCCGCACCACATAAAGGTTGGGCATGGCCCGCAGGCTGGCCAGGTGCTCGATGGGCTGGTGGGTGGGGCCGTCCTCGCCGATGGCGATGGAGTCGTGGGTCAGCACGAAGATGCTGGGGGTGCCCATCAGAGCGGCCAGGCGGATGGCCGGGCGCATGTAGTCCGAGAAAACGAAGAAGGTACCCCCATAGGCGCGGTAGCCCCCGTGCAGGTTGAGGCCGTTCAGGATGGCCCCCATGGCGTGTTCCCGCACCCCGTAGTGCAGGTAGCGCCCGCTGGGGTTCTCGCGGGAGAAGGGCTGCATCCCGGCGGCCTGGGTGTTGTTGGAGGGGGTCAGGTCGGCGCTACCGCCCAGCAGTTCGGGGAGGTGGGGGGCCAGCGCGTCCAGCACCTTGCCGCTGGCAGCCCGCGTAGCCAGCTTGCCGCTAAAGCCGGGGAGAAGGGCCTCCCAGTCCAGCGGGGGTAGCTCGCCTTTGAGGCGGCGCAATAATTCCTGCGCTGCTTCGGGGTAGGCCTCGGCGTAACGCTGGAGGCGGGCGTTCCAGTCGGCCTCGAGCCGCTGCCCCCGGGCTACGGCGGCCCGGAAGTGCTCGTAGATCTCGCGGGGAATCTCGAAGGGCGGGTGGGGCCAGTTCAGGTTGTGGCGGGTGGCCTCGAGGGCCTCCGGGCCCAGGGGCTCACCGTGCACTTTGTGGCTACCGGCCTTGGGCGAGCCGGCCCCAATTACCGTACGTACCGCAATCAGCGAGGGGCGGGCGTCTACCTGGGCGGCCCGGATGGCCTGGCGCAGCGCGGCCAGGTCTTCCCCATCGACCCGCTGGGTATGCCAGCCATAGGCCCGGTAGCGCTCGAGCACATCCTCGCCGAAGGAGAGCGCTGTGTTGCCGTCAATGGAGATGTGGTTGTCGTCCCACAGCACAATCAGCTTCCCCAGCCCCCAGTGCCCGGCCAGGCTGCTGGCCTCCCCCGAAACCCCCTCCATCAGGTCGCCGTCCGAGGCCAGCACATAGGTGTAGTGGTCTATGAGGGTGTGCCCCTCGCGGTTGAACTCGGCGGCCAGCTTGCGCTCGGCTAGGGCCAGCCCCACCGCGGTGCTGATGCCCTGGCCCAGAGGCCCGGTGGTCACCTCCACCCCTGGGGTGTGGCCGTACTCGGGGTGGCCGGGGGTCTTGGAGCCCCACTGGCGGAAACGCCGGAGTTCGTCGAGCGGCAGGTCGTAGCCGGTGAGGTGCAGCAGGGCATACAGAAGCATGGAGCCGTGCCCCGCCGACAGCACGAACCGGTCGCGGTCGGGCCAGTGGGGGTGGGTGGGGTTGTGCTTGAGGAAGTCGCTCCAAAGCACATAGGCCGCCGGTGCCATGCCTAAGGGCATGCCCGGATGCCCGCTTTTGGCCTGCTCTACCGCGTCGGCTGCCAGCATCCGGATGGCCGTGATGGCCTGGGTCTCGATTGCGCTGAGGGTGCTTGCCATGTGTCTCCTTTCACAAGGTGGCCTTATAGGTAGTTTAGGCACGGCAAACTAAAACCATCAAGCATGGTTTTGGTTTTTTTGATAAATGATGCTTATTGAACCTCGAGCCGCAATTTGGCAGGCGCTCCTGCGCCCAGCATCGAGGGTCATACGCATTTCGGTAGTATCGTTCACTTCGGCAAGCCCAAACGATACTACCGAAATGCTTTTCTACTCCCTTCGGTCGGCTTGAATCCTTCACCTTTGACTACACCCCACGGTGAAGGATTCAAGCGGAAACGGTATCAGTCCAGTATTTTGGCGCGTCAACGGCGCATAGACCGATGGTTTACCAGAGCTTTTTTCCGATTGCGTCCCAATCGCCCACTAACCTTTGGGCGGTCGCAAAGCCCCCAGGCTGGCCCAGGCTCTAAAGGAGTAAAACATCACCCAGAGCCAGAACACCCCCAACAGCCCGAGCAGCCCCCAGGCCAGCCCGCCCAGGAAGGCCGAGTCCAGGGCTCGAGCCAGCGCTAGCGTGGCCAGGGTAAAAGCCCCCAAGGGGAAGACAAACCCCCACCAGCCGGGGGCAAAGTGAAACTGCGTACGGCGGCACTCCACCAGCAGGGTATCCAGCAGCAGCAGCAGGCTGTAGACCAGCCACCACAGGCCCAGGCCCCAGACCGCCAGCCCGATCACCGGCCAGACCGCCCCATAGCTCTCCGGGATGAGCCCGGCCTGCACCCCGCCCTCGAGCCAGCGCCAGGGGGCCAGCACCAGCAGGCCCACCGGGGCCAGCCCAATGAAGACCGAGGGCAGGAAGTGGGGCTCGAGGCGGCCGTACCCATACAACCGCTGCAAAAAGCTCGGCAGCACGAACAAGAACAGGAAAAGCCCAATCCCCAGGAACAGGCCGCTCACCACCCAAAGCTCCTTTTGCCAGACTTTGGGAAAACTGGAAAGCCAGAGCCCTCCAGCCATGGGCACCAGCAGGGCCGAGACCGGTGGGATAAACCAGGCTCCACTGGCGGCCTCGATGGGCAGCCTGAGCCGGGTGCTTACCCAGTAGACCACCAGCAGGCCCACCAAGAAAATCAGCGGCGTCCCCAGCAGAAAAAGCCCCTGGCCCAACAGCTGCGCCCAGGGCCCCAGGGGCAGGGCCCGGGTCGCCAGGCTCAGCACCAGAAGGGCAATAGGTAGCGTGGGGAGCATCTGGGATAGCAGGGGATGCTGTAAGTCGGCCAGGGCAGCCTGGGGAAAGCGCAGGAGCTTGGCCAGGTAGAGCCCCAGCAACCCTGCCATGAACAAGAGGGCCAGCCCGTAGACCGGCAAGGCCAGCCCAACCAGGCCAAACTGGGCCAGGGCCAGGGCCAGCACTCCCGTACCCATCACCGCCGCAAACCAGGCCGGGTTCAGGTAGCGCACACTGGGTGCCGCTGGAACAGCCGCTTCCACAAGAACCTCCTAGTGCACGGCGGCGTGTTCCTGCTCGGCCAGGTAGCGCTCGGCCATCATAGCCGCCCGGGTGCCGGCCCCCACACTGGTCGAAAGCTGGCGGTAGATGGGGTCGGCCACATCCCCCGCCGCAAACAGCCCCGGAACCGAAGTGAAAATCTCGTCCCGCACCGCCACGTAGCCGTCGGGCCGGAGTTCTACCGCCCCCCGCAGGAAGCCGGTGTTGGGCTCATGCCCGATGAAAACAAAGACCCCGTCGGTAGGGTAGTCGTAGACCTCGCCGGTCTTCAGGTTTCTGAGGCGCACCCCGGTCACAGTCTCCTCGCCCAGCACCTCCTCGACTACGGTGTCCCAGATGAACTGCATCTTGGGGTGGGCCAGAGCCCGGGCCTGGGCGGTCTTGTTGGCCCGCAGGGTGTCGCGGCGGTGCACCAGGGTGACCTTGGAGGCAAACTTGGTGAGGAACAGACCTTCCTCCACCGCCGCGTCGCCCCCACCCACCACCACCACTTCCTTGCCCCGGTAAAAGAAGCCGTCACAGGTGGCACAGGTGCTCACGCCCCGGCCATAAAACTTCTCTTCGCCGGGTACGCCCAGTTTCTTGGGGTTGGCCCCGGTGGCCAGAATTACCGTGCGGGCGCGGTAGTCCTGCTCGTAGCCCCGCACCACGAAACCCTCCGGGGTTTTTTCCACGGCCAGGGCCTCGTCCATCACAATCTCGGCCCCAAAGCGTTTGGCCTGCTGCACCATGCGTTCGGATAGCTCAGCCCCGCTGATGGGCTCGGGGAAGCCGGGGTAGTTCTCCACCTCCTCGGTCTGGGCAATCTGGCCCCCCGGCAGGCCTTTTTCCAGGATGAGGGTTTTGAGGTTGGCCCGTCCGGTGTAGATGCCTGCGGTCAGCCCGGCGGGGCCGCCCCCGATAATCACCACGTCGTAGAGTTGGCTCATGATCAGTCTCCTTACGCCAGCCTAAGGCCAGCTCTTTCTATGAGCCAGTATAACATACCCCTGGGGGATATGTGCCGCGGGACGTTTGCCCCTAGGGGGGGCCTGGCTATACTGGTTTCAGGTATGTGGGCGGCTCCGGCTCGAGTCCACCGCACCCGCTGGGTTTTCTTCCTGGCGGGGCTGGTGCTCTTGGTCTCGAGCCAGTACGCGCTGCGCGACCCGCGCAGCCAGGTGCTGCCAGTGAGTTTTTTGGCAGAAGCTGACGTCTGTACCTTTGCTGCAGGGGCTTCCCACACCCAGTCCACCCCCTCACCCCCCCATACCCACCAACCCCACTGCCCCCTCTGCCTGAACTCTGCGTTTGCCATAGCATTAACCGCGTTTGCGACAGAGGTCCGGCCGGATGTGCAGGTAGGGCTGCTACAAGCCACACCACCGGAACCGGTGTACATCCGATATAGCTTCTGGGAACACACTCCCTATCGGGGGCCTCCGTTGTGGGCCTAAGTGGGTAACACCTGTTACCGTGAACAAAACCCTTGAGGATGGACTTAAACATCCACGACCCTGAACTGTCTTTCTTTAGAGGCCATTGAGGCCTCGAGCTGGAGCAAGGTATGCTACGCACAATACTGGTTTTGTTGAGTTTGATAGGCCTGACGGGCCTTGCCCAAACCGCCCTGAAAGCCGAAAATCCCTGGGTTCGCCTGGTACCTGGCCCGGTGAGCGGGGCCTTCATGACCCTTTACAACCCCAGCGACAGGGCCATTCGGGTGATTGCCGCCGAAAGCCCCATGGCTGGTAAGGTAGAAATCCACCAAACCACCATCGTTAAAGGTGCAGGGGGCACAGAGGTCATGCAGATGCGCCCCGTTCAGTTTCTGGAGATCCCGGCCAAGGGCAGGGTCGAGCTCAAACCCGGGGGTTATCACATCATGCTGATGATGCTTAAAGAACCCCTGCAGGAGGGCAAGCTAGTTCGGATCACCCTGAGGCTCGAGGGGGGCGGCACTCTGCTGGTGGAAGCCCCCGTCAAAGCGCAGTAATCCCAACGTATGTGCTATTCCTGTGTGTTGTGCATGGGAATTTCTCTAACTTTTGCAGATTATATCCCCCTGGGGTATAATGACCCCGGATATGACGCGCTTTATAAAGGTTGGGGTGGAGCGCCTGCGCAGCGGGCTGGCCTGCCGTTTGCGTGGGTTTTCATTATGCCGGGTAGCCCCCTGGGTCGCGCTGCTGGCGCTGGGATGGGTGGTGTATAGCCGATGAAACTCAGCCCGGACGCCCTTTTGCTGGGCCCTCTGGCCCTGAGCTGGTCCAATCTGGCCCTGCTGGTGGGGATTCTGGCCTTTATCTGGCTGGCTGCCCGGCAAGGCCTGGAAAGCAAAGCCTGGTGGGTACTGTTGGCTACGCTGCTGGCCGCGCGGATAGGCTATGCGGTCGCGCACCTCTCCACCTGGCCCAGCCTGGGGGCCGCCCTCCTGGGTGTTGTGGACATCCGCAGCGGGGGCTGGAACTGGTGGGTAGGGGTTCCGGTGGGGGCCCTGGCCGCGGTCTGGCTCTTACGCCAAGAAAGCCCACGACTCTTGGTGCCGGGCGGCGCGGCGCTGGCGCTGGCCTTGTTGCCCCTGGGGGTGCAGTTTAGCCTGACCCGGCCTGCCCAGACCCCGGCCCCGCCCGAGTATGCCAGCCGCGTGCTGCAGTACCTCGAGCCCACCCAAACCCGCCCTCTGGAAGTGCGCTTTGCTGAACTCCCCAAGCCCATGCTGCTCAACTTCTGGGCCACCTGGTGCCCACCCTGCCGGGCCGAGATGCCCCTTTTGGTGGAGTACCAGCAGAAGGGCTACCCCATCGTGCTGCTCAACGCCGGCGAAGACGTGGGAGCCATCCAGGGCTTTCTGGCCCAGACCGGGCTTTCGGCGCGGGTTTTCCTGGACAGCGCCGGCTTGCAGCGGGCCTTCCAGGTAAGCGGGCTGCCCACCACCTTGCTGATTGGCGCCGATGGAAAGGTGCTGGCCCGCCACCTGGGGCCGGTGAACCGGGCCCAGCTTGAAGAGCTTTTGCGGCAGTTGGAATAGCGCGGCTCGAGCTCCGCTGTTGGAAGGAGCGGGCACCTTGGGGTACGATACCCCCTGGGGATACGCCATGCGTACTGTCAAAAAACACGACCTCGAGGCCCGTACCCGCGTCCTGAACCGGCTCAAGCGGCTGGAGGGGCAGGTTCGCGGCCTGCAAAAGATGGTGGAAGAAGACCGCGACTGCCGCGAGATTTTGACGCTGCTTTCTGGTATAAGAAGCGCCCTGGAAGCCACCGGCGACCTTATCTTCGAAACCTATTTAGAGGAATGCCGGGCCGACCTAGCCAAAGGCCAGGGGGACACCAAAGCCATCGTGGAGGCCGTGCGCCTGCTGCGCAGGTAAAGCGGCTTTCGACCAGTATGTCGCATACCGAACTCGAAAGCCTGACTTTTTGAATCCTGCGACCGCTGAGCCTGTCAAGACACGGTTACAGCGCTGATTCTGAGTCAGTCGAAGGGGTCGAGGCGGGGCTATAGGGCCCCTCGCAATGCGGGTAGTTTTGCTCGGGGCCGTCTACGAAGGTGGTGGGCTCTTCTGGTATTTTCAGAGTATCAAAGCGCCCAATCTATCGTCGATAGCTTCGTGTCCTACAATCACCCCACGCCGTCCTGCACAATACAAAGCCGTTGTAGTTGTAGAGGTTGGTGGCGGTCTGGGTTAGTGGGGTGGTTCATGCATTCGTACCACCAACATCGGTTTGGGGCTTCGCTGCAATACCTTTTGAGTTACCGATCCCAGCAGGAGCCGATCCAGCCCGCTGCGCCCGTGGGTGCCCATCACCACCAGGTCGTGCTCAGCGGCCTCCTCCACAATCACCTGGGCGGCATTGCCCTGCTTGAGTTCGGCCCTGGCCGGAACCCCCAGGTACTGAGCGAACCCCTCGGCCCGCTCGAGGGCCTGCTTGCCAGCAATCTCGAGGTCGCGGGTCAGATCGGGATAGTAGGGAACGGTCTCGGGGCCAATCAGTATACGGGCCACCACCGGCTCTACCACATACAGCAAAGTGACCTCGGCCCCCAGACTTTTGGCCAGCTCGAGGCCTTCCTTAACAGCGGCCTCGCTAGGGGCACTGCCATCGGTCGGGATCAGAATGCGCTTGTACATAGTACCTCCTTGCTCTAGCGCTCCCCCGGTGGGGGGAGGTGCGACTCATCGGGGTGGGTCAGGGCGGCAGGGTTGCGTACCAACAAAATGGGCTGGTGGGCCTGCTGGGCCACATCCTCGGCCACGCTGCCCAACAAAAACTTACGTAGCCCGGTATGTCCGTGGGTGCCCATCACGATCAGATCGGCTTTTATCTCATCGGCCACTTCGCGGATGCGCTCACCAATCAAGTGATGTCCGGCCTCGCGCAAAAGGGTGTGTACCTGCTTGGCATGTGTACAGCGTTCGGCGGCTTCTTTCAGAATATATTCGCCCTGCGCCCTTAAATGGCTCTGCTCCTGGGCTAGCTGGGCCTGAAGCTGGGCTGGGTCGGCAAACATCCAGGCCCGCCCTGCACTTACATACAGTTGAGTTAGGTCGGGTACCACGTACACCACCGAGAGCTTGGCTTTAAGTGCTCCTGCGAGTGCATCGGCGTGTTGCAGGGCTAGTTCGCTAAAGGTACTGCCGTCGGTGGCTACCAAAATATGTTTGAACAAGGTGGGCTTGGTGTCGTGTCCGCGCACCAGCAAGAGCGGTGTGGGGGCCAGCCGGGCCATCCGTTCGGCCACGCTGCCCAGCAACATCCTGGGCAGGCCGGTTCGTCCGTGGGTACCCATCACCACCAGGTCGCAACCATGGGCAACCCCAACATCCATCAGGGCTTCGGCCACACCAGGCCGGTTTTCGGGTTCGGTGCTGGTGAGCTGTACATCACAAGGCACCCTGGCGTGGTTAGCTTTGCGTGCCCACTGCTCCAGCAGGGCCCGTCCCACTGTGCGGGCACGCTCGAGGGCCTCCTCATAATTGTGCAAATCGCGGTATCGATGCGGTTCGATAACGTGTGCAAACACCACTGAAGCCCCTAGCCGCTTAGCCAATGCCAGGCCCACAGCTGCGGCATACTCGCTTGGAGGTGAGCCATCAATCGGAAGAAGAAAGCGTTTGTACATCCATACCTCCTGAGATCGCCTGCAAAACCCTGCTTCTGAGCCTAAGAATACGGTAGGCAACCCACTATTGCATCTTTACCTTAGCTTGCAGAACGGTGTGTGCCAAGGGTTATCAGTCCCAGGGGTGACAAGGGGTACCAGCCTGGTTCTGCGTTGGCATCGGGTCATCTTACAAAACGTTCTGCCCCTGCATCATATCGCGGCAGTCCCTATTTTTCCGCTGGCTCTGGCAACAAAAAACGGGTTCGGCACGTTTTTTGGTTTTTAAGGATTGCTGGTGTATTACCTCCGTACCTCCCGAAGCCAGTCCAGGAGGGCCGTCAGGGGGCGGGTGTTGAGAATCTGGGCCGGCTCCAGCCAGGCCCGCTGGGCGGTGCCCACGGCCAGCTCCATAAAGCGCAGGTGGTCGAGCTGGTGGGCATCGGTGGAGAGGGCAAAAAGCACGCCCATCCCCCCCGCCTGCCGGGCCAGGGTGTCGGGCAGATCCATGCGGTCGTAGTAACCGTCGATCTCGAGGGCCTTTCCCAGGGCTTTGGCCCGGCGAAAAATCTTCTCCCAGTCGGCCTCCAGGCCCTTGCGTACCCCCAGCATCCGGGCGGTGGGGTGGGCCAGGATGTGCACACAGGGGTGCTCCAGCGCCCGCAGGAGGCGCCGGGTCTGCTGGGCACGGCTCAGGTTGAAGTGGGAGTGAACCGCCACCAGTACCACCTCGAGTTCACGCAGCACCGGCTCCGGGTAGTCCAGGGAGCCATCGGCGGCCACCTCCACCTCGGCCCCGGCCAGCAGGTAGGGTCTCCCGCCAGTTTTTTCGTTTACCTTGCGAATTTCCCTCAGGCGGGCCTGCACCCTGTCCAGCGGCACTCCATGGGCCACCTTGAGACTCTGGGAATGGTCGGTTACGGCCAGGTAGGCATAGCCCAGCTTCTGGGCGGCCTGGGCCAGCTCGAGCAGGGTGGCTTTGCCATCCGACCAGCGCGAATGCACCTGAAGGTCGCCCCGAACCTCCTCGAGCTGCACCAGCCGGGGTAGCTGTCCGGCCTGGGCGGCTTCAATTTCGCCATTGTCCTCCCGCAGGGGAGGCGGAATCCAGGGCAGGCCCAAAGCTCGGTAGACCCCGGCCTCGTCCTCACCTGCCAGGCGCGTCTCTCCCCGCCAGACCCCATACTCATTGAGCTTGAGGCCCTGCTTCTGGGCCAGGGTGCGCAGCTTGATGCTGTGGGCTTTGGAGCCGGTCAGGTACTGCAGGCCGCTGCCCCACGCCGCAGGGGGTACGGTCTTGAAGTCCACCTGCAGGCCCCCCTGCAAAAAGACCGTGGCCCGGTTCTCGCCCACCGCTTCCACATCGACAATGCCCGGCAGCCGCACCAGGGCCTCGAGCACCTGGGCTGGAGTCAGGGTGGCAATCAGGAAGTCCAGGTCGCCCACCGTCTCGCGGTAGCGGCGGAATGAGCCGCAGATCTCGGCTTGCAGCACCCCCGGCTGGGCGCGCACCTGCTCGAGCAGGGCTCGAGCCTGTCCAAGCACCGCCCCCAGGGGTCTTCGCTGGGTGGCCGTCTCGGCCAAGGCCAGGTTTTCCAGCAAACGCTGGCGCTTTTTCTCGCCGAAGCCGGGCAGACCCAGCACCTGCTTGGAGGCCAGCACAGCCTGAAGTTTTTCTAGCGAGTCTACCCCCAGCCGCTCCCACAGGAGCCGGGCGGTTTTGGGCCCCACCCCCGGCACCCGCAGCACCTCCAGTACCCCCGCAGGCACCTGCTGGGCCAGCTTGCTATGGGCCTGAAGGGTGCCCGTACGCAGGTACTCCTGAATCTTGGCGGCCAGGTCGGGGCCGATGGAGGGAAGGGCCTGCAGGGCTTCTTCTCCCTGGGCGGCAATGGCCTCGATGGGGGTCTCGAGGTCGGCCAGGGTGCGGGCAGCCTGGGTGTAAGCCCGCACCCGGAAGGGGTTCTCGCCCAGGAAGGCCAGCATCTCGGCCATCTCCTGAAACAGTTGGGCAATTTCGGCGTTTTTCATCGCACCACCAGCAGCGGCGCCGGCAGGCGGGCCAGCAGGCGTTCCAGCCCCTCCCCGGCCAGCAGGGGCAGGCTGGCCCCCACCACCAGCCCATCGCAGCCGGTGCGGGTAAAGACCCGGAGCAGCTGTTCCAAACTGACCTCCCGCAGGTGCACGGGCTGAACCAGGGCCCCCCGCCGCACCTGCCAGGCCTGCAGTGTGGAGGCCAGGCTGTTTTCACCCAGCACCACCACCGTCAGGGGTTGGGAAGGGTTTTCCATGAAGGCCCAGGCTGCCTCCAGCAGGGCTTCGGGGTTGTGGGCCTGGGGGTGCAGTACCACCATCGGATGCCGAAACGGCGCCCCCCGCGGCTGCAACAAGACCCAGCGCGCCCCCTGGGGCAGAGCCAGCCGCAGCGCGGCGGGGGTCGGTACAGCCAGGCCCATCACCCGGCCCGCCGTACCAATCACCCACAAATCCTCCTGGGCTGCCCACTCGTTCAGGGCCCGCTCGAGCTCCCCCCGCAACACCTGGGCCTGCCAGGCCACCCCCAGCCGCCGGGCGGCCTGCTCGAGCTCGGCCTGGGCCTGGGCCGCAAGGGCCTGGAGCTGGGCTTCCAGCCGCGCCGGGTCTACCCCGCCGCCCCAGGGGCTTACCTGGCGGGCCACCGGCAGGCGGGCCCAGCGCAGCAGGCGGGGGTCTTCCAGGAACAGCCCCTGCACCTCGGCCCCCAGCCGGGCGGCCAGTTCCACCGCCGCTGCGATGCTCTGGGCGTCACGGGCCGCCACATCCAGGGCCAGGATGACCCGGCGAATCTGGTTCATGTGCTCCCTCCCGTCGTGGGTGCAGCAAAAGCCCGTATCTGCTCGGCAAAGGCCACCAGTTGCGCCTCTACCCGGGCATTCAGGCTGCCCTCGGGGAAGCGCCCGTCTTCCCCCCGTTCTCCGGCCTCGAGGCCGGTCAGAATTTCCAGGGCTGCATCTACCGTATCCACCGCCCAGACCTTGAACTGCCCCTGCGCCACAGCCGCCACCACCTCGGGGTTGAGCATCAGGTGCTGGACGTTGGCCCTGGGGATAATCACCCCTTGCTCACCGGTCAGGCCCGCCTCGCGGCAAACCTCGAAGAAGCCCTCGATTTTCTCGTTGACCCCCCCGATGGGCTGGGCCTGGCCGTGCTGGTTGACCGAGCCGGTAATGGCAATCCCCTGGCGGATGGGCACCTGGGCCAGGGCCGATAGAATCGCGCACAGCTCGGCCATGGAGGCGCTGTCGCCCTCCACCCCACTGTACGACTGCTCGAAGACCAGGCTGGCCGAGAGCGAGAGGGGCCGCTCGCGGGCATAGCGCTCACCCAAAAACCCGGCCAGTATCAGCACCCCCTTGGAGTGCAGGGGGCCACCCAAGGCTACCTCGCGCTCGATATCCACCACCTCGCCTTTGCCCAGCCGCACCCGTGCGGTGATGCGGGTGGGGTGCCCAAAGCTATAACCCCCCAGGTTAAGCACGCTCAGCCCGTTAATCTGCCCCACCCTGGCCCCGCGGGTGTCCACCAGCAGGATGCCGCGCCGCACCGACTCCTGCAGGCGTTCCTTGAGGCGGCTGGCCCGGTAGACCTGCTGGTCTATGGCTTGCTGCACATCCTGGGCCGCAATGACCGGGCGTCCGGCCTGGGCGGCCCAGTGGTCGGCCTCGCGCAGCAGGTCGAGAAGGGCCTCGAGCGCGGTCGAGAGCTTGTGGGCATCGGAAGCCAGGCGTGAACCGTGCTCGACCACCCGCGCCACCGCCTCTCTTTCCAGGGGGCGCAACTGCTCGCGCTGGGCCAGCGAAGCAATCAGTCGCGCATAGGCCTCCTCCCCCTGGGGGGTGCGGTCCTGGGCGTCCTCGAAGTCGGCGGCCACCTTGAACAGCTCGAGGAAGTCGGGGTCGTAGGCCGAAAGCAGGTAATACAGCAGCCGATCCCCCACCAGAATCACCTTGACCTGCAGGGGAATGGGGGTCGGTTGCAAGGTAACGGTGCTGGTCAGGCCTAGCACATCGCTCACCGAGCGAATCTGGATTTCTTTGGCCCGCAGGGCCCGCTTGAGCTCCTCCCAAGCATACGGCTGCAACAGCACCCGCCGGGCATCCAGAATCAGATAGCCCCCGTTGGCGCGGTGCAGGGCCCCCGGACGAATCAGGGTAAAGTCGGTGACCAGGTTGCCGAACTGGGCGCGGTACTCGATGCGCCCCAGCAGGTTGGCCAGCGAGGGGTAGTCCTCCTCCACCACCGGGGCCCCCTGGCTGCCGGCGTTGTCCACCAGCAGGTTCACCCGGTAGCGGTCGAAGCTGCGGCTGTCGGCGAGCATCTTGCCCAGGGCGGCCTCGAGGGGGTTCTCCGAGTCGCTGGGGTTCGCCAGGAACTGCCCGGCGTTCTCGATCAGGTCTTGCTCGACCACTTCCAGATACCCCAGCACCTCGGGCAGGTCGAGGTAGGAGGCCCGCACCCCGCCCAGCAGATGGGCGATGGCATGGCGGGTCACCTCGCGGTTGAGTTCGCGGATTTTGGCCCGCCGCTCGCTCTCCCACTGCGGGGCTTGCTGCAGGATGGCCTCGAGCTTCTGGTGCAGGGCTTCCATGGCGGCCTGGATGCGCCTTTGCTCCTCCTCGGGCAGCTTCTCGAACTCCTCGGGGGTGATGATTTCGCGGTCGCGCACCGGGGCCAGCCCCATGCCCATGGGGGTGCGGATGATGGCGATGCCCTGCTGGTTGGCCTCGGCCTGGAGGGCATCGAAGCTGGCCTGCTGTTTTTGTTTGAGCTCCTCTTCGATAATCTGCCGCCGGGTGCGGTAGTCTTCGCTTTCGAAAGCCGCCGGGATGGCTACCCGCAATTCCTCTACCAGGCGCTCCATGCTCGCTTTGAGCTGGGTGCCCCGCCCGGCGGGAAGCCGCAGGGCCTGGGGCTTGTGGGGCTCGAGGAAGTTATGCACATACACCCAGTCCTGGCCCATGGGCTCCTGCTGGGCCTGGGCCTGGGTAAAGTGGCGCACCAGACTGAGTTTGCCCACCCCCATGGGCCCCAGGGCAAACAGGTTGTAGCCTTCGTGGCGGATGGCCAGTCCAAACTGCACCGCCTGGATGGCCCGCTCCTGGCCGGGGAAGGTCTGCAAAGGCTCCAGCTCGGCGGTGGTGCGAAAGCCAAAGCGCCGGGGATCGCAGGTGTTGCGCAGCGCGTCTACCGGTAGCAGGTTGGCCTCGAGGCTCCTTTGTTCAGGCATGGCCCGCCTCCTTTGCAGGGGTCAGATGCTGGACAAACCAGTCCCGTGCCAGCCGGGCTACCTCCTCGAGCTTCCCCGGCTCCTCGAAGAGGTGCGTAGCCTCCGGCACCACCACCAGCTTTTTCTCACAGGTGAGCTGCTCGAAGGCCCGCTGGTTGAGCTCTAGCACCCCCTCATCCCAACCCCCCACAACCAGCAGGGTGGGGGCCCTGACCTTGTGCAGCGCACTGCCCGCCAGGTCGGGCCGCCCCCCGCGGGAAACCACCGCCCGAATCCGGTCGGGAAGCCGCGCTGCCGCCACCAGGGCCGCTGCAGCCCCGGTGCTGGCCCCAAAATAGGCTTGCGCGAGCCCCCGGGTTGGGGGCTGCTGGGCCAACCACTCGCTCGAGGCCACCAGGCGTTCGGCCAGCAGGCCGATGTCGAAGTGGTACTGCCGGGTGTAGATGTCCAGTTGCTCTTCGGCCTCGGTGAGCAGATCCAAAAGCAGGGTAGCCAGCCCAGCGTGCTGCAACTCCCCGGCAACATAACGGTTGCGCGGACTGTACCGGCTGCTGCCGCTGCCGTGGGCAAATACCACCACCCCCAGGGCCCCAGGAGGGATACAGAGGTCGCCCGCCAGTTGAGCGCCCTGGCCAAGGGGAATAAAAACGGGTTCGCACGGGAAGTTTTGTGGTGTTGTCATGGTCGGCCTCGCTATGGGTCTCCGCGTCTTTCTCAAGGGTGAGCCAGCGCAATTACCGGGGCGTTACCAAATGGCTTTTCGGGTTCTTCGAGCGAAATATAGCGTAGCACCTATACTGGAGCAAGATGGCAGGCCGCTCCGAGATCAAAAACATGGCGCTGTTTTGCGATTTCGAGAACATTGCCCTGGGGGTTCGGGAAGCCAAGTATCCCCAGTTCGACATTCAGAAAATCCTCGAGCGGCTCCTGCTCAAGGGCAGCATTGTGGTGCGCAAGGCCTATTGCGACTGGGAACGCTACAAGGAGTTCAAAGCCTCCATGCACGAGGCGGGCTTCGAACTCATTGAAATTCCCCACACCCGCCTGTCGGGCAAAAACTCCGCCGACATACGGCTGGTGGTGGATGCCCTCGACCTTTGCTACACCAAGTCGCACGTGGATACCTTTGTCATCATCAGCGGCGACTCCGACTTTTCTCCTCTGGTCTCCAAGCTGCGGGAAAACAACCGGCTGGTGATAGGGGTAGGGGTCAGGAAGTCAACCTCGGACTTGCTGACCGCGGCCTGCGACGAGTTCATCTTCTACGACGACCTCGTGCAAGAGGAGCTGGCTCAAAAGCGCGCCGCCAAACCCGGAAAGTCAGCCCCCAAAAGCAAAGCTGCCGATAAGCCACAGGACAAGCAGCAGGAGGCCCTCGAGCTCGTGCTCGAGACGCTTTTGGCCCTGCAAGCCGAGCGCGGTGGCGAGGAGCGCATTCTGAGTTCGCTGGTCAAACAAACCCTTAAGCGCCGCAAACCGGGCTTTAACGAAGCCTCTTACGGCTTCCGCTCGTTTAGTGCCCTGTTGGAGGAAGCCCAGCGCCGGGGGCTGTTGCGCCTGGAGCGCGACGAGCGCTCGGGGGGCTATATTGTGTACCCTCGAGGGGAGTAGGGCTCCAAATTGGGCCCTGCGCAAAAGCGCATAATAGGGCCATGCTGCGCGACCTTCGTAGCGACTACACCTACGGAACCCTCAGCGAGCAGGAGGCCCTTCCCAACCCCTTCCGGCAGCTCGAGCGCTGGCTGGCCGAGGCCATCGAGACCCACCTCTACGAGCCCCACGGCATGACCCTCTCCACGGTAGGCCCGAACGGGCGGCCCAGCAGCCGGGTGGTCTTGCTGCGGGGGCTGGACGAAAGGGGGTTGGTGTTTTTCAGCAACTACCAAAGCCGTAAGGGACGGGAGCTCGAGGCCAACCCCTGGGCCTGTGTCAATTTCTGGTGGCCCCCCCTGGAACGCCAGGTGCGCATCGAAGGGCAGGTCGAGAAGGTCGAGCCCGAGCTTTCCGACGCCTACTTTGCCAGCCGCCCCTACGACAGCCAGATTGGGTCGGCGGCCAGCCCGCAAAGCCAGGTGATTGCCAGCCGGGAGGTGCTCGAGCAGCGTATCGCCTTGCTCAGGGCCCGCTACCCCGAAACCGTGCCCCGTCCGGCCCACTGGGGCGGCTATCGTCTGAAACCCGACACCTTCGAGTTCTGGCAGGGCCGCCCCAGCCGCCTACACGACCGGCTGGTCTACCGCCTGCAGCCGGATGGAAGCTGGAAAATAGAGCGGCTGGCCCCTTGAGGTGTCAGGCTGCCTACCAGTACAAACCCAGCCCCAGTTCGTGTAGAGCCTGGTGGCGGGCTTTGTAATCGGGCATGATCTGCTCGACTAAAGCCCAGAAGCGAGGGCTGTGGTTGAGCACCTCGAGGTGGGCCATCTCGTGCACCACCACATAATCCAGCACCCGCAAGGGCAGCATTACCAGTCGCCAGTTGAAGCGCAGCTCCCCCCTGGCGTTGCAGCTTCCCCAGCGCTTTTTCTGGTTGCGGATCAGCACCTTGGGCATGGGCCAGCCAAGCTGAAGCGCGTAGTGCTGAACCCGGCGGGTAATGACTTCCTCGGCGCGTGACCTGTACCAGTTTTCCAGCATCTCGCGCACCTCTTTGCTGTGCACGCTGGAGGCTCCGGCCTGCACCAGCAGCACATTGCCTTTGAGGGCTACCGCGGTCTTTTGTCTGCTCCTAGAGGAAAAGTCAAAGTCGAATAGCTCGGGCTGGAAAAGGAAGCCACGCCCATCGCGCCTGCGTCCACCTGAGGTAGAAGGCTCGGTTTGTACTTGTAAACTGACCCGGCGACCCAGGTATAAAAACTCCTCCCCGCTCACGAAACGCTTTCTTGGCCCCAGGCGGTTCTTGAATTCCACGTATTTCTCGGCGATCCAGCGAGCTTTGGTGTTGACCAGGGCCACCACCTGCTCCAGGGGCATCCGCTCAGGGGCAGCCACCCGCACCCCTTGGGGATCAATGGTGATCCCCACCGTTCGACGGCGGGCGCTGCGGCGGATGGTATAGCGAATCGTTCTGTTTTGGTAGTGCAGGGTGGCTTTTTCTGTTTCTGGCATCTGGGCTTAATGGTATCCAGAACGAGCAAATCAAATGGTGAGATAAGGGTTTGTGTATTTCTGTATCAACATATTTGTGTACTCATTTTTGCCTTGAAACACAATCGCGTTCTTAATGTTTCACCTTGCTACATATTTCACATCGCAGCCAGTTTGCCAAGCAGGCCTCTTTATATGGCATCAAGTATCTGCGCCCTGGCTTTTTCCTGCTCGAGCGTCACCTTATCTGCGTCCCAGCCCAGTTCGCGACCCATCAGCTCGGCCACCCGGGGCACAGCACCCAGCGCCGCCGAGGTGTCAAGGAAGGCCAGACGGGTGCGGCGGGCCAGCACGTCGAGGGGGGTTCGGGCCATCTCGTGGCGGGCGGCATAGATGACCTCGGCCTCGAGGTAGGGCCAGGCCTGCACCAGCCGGTTGTTGTAGCCTTCCATGGCAATTTGGGCCACAACCTGGGCGCGGGCACCATAGGCCCGGTGCAGGTGCCGGGCTACATCTGGGGGGAGTCCCATCTCTTCGAGCTTTCGGGCCCCCTCGGGTTCAAAGCCCTGTCCGCCTATCAGCGGGAGCTGCTCGGTGCGCGATTCACCTGCTGGCAAGCCAAATTTCTTAGCGGCGTAGTTCACCAGATCCAGCGCCATTTTGCGATAGGTGGTCCACTTGCCACCAGTTAGGGTTAAAAGGCCCGAGGCGCTCTCCTGAATCAGGTGATCGCGGGCCAGCTTTGCGGTGTCGGCATCCGGACGCGAGACCAGCGGTCGCAGGCCCGACCAGCTCGCGCGCACCGCCTCTCTCGGAATATCCCCCAGATAGGGCTTCACCTGTCGCAACACATAGTCAATCTCTTCTTCTGTCACCCTGGGATGATCCACCACCGGGGCGGGGTCGTCGGTGGTGCCCACCAGGGTGCCCCCCAGCCAGGGCAGCACAAACACCACCCGTCCGTCCTCGGTTTTGGGGATTAGCAAGCCGGTGTCGGGGGGGCTGTATTTTTTGTCCAGCACGATGTGAATCCCCGAGCTGGCTTTGAGCAAAGGGGGGGCCTCGGGGTTGTCCAGACGCCGGATATGATCCGAAAAGGGGCCGGTGGCGTTGACGATCACCCGAGCAGAAACCTCGATTTCCTTTGCAGACAGGCGGTCTTTGACGGCTGCGCCCGATAGTTTGCCGTTTTGCTTGAGCAACCCGGTTACTTCCAGGTGGTTGAGCACCACTGCACCCTGTTGCACGGCGGTCAGGGCCAGCTCCACGTTGAAGCGGGCATCGTCGAACTGTCCGTCCTGGTAGGCCACTGCACCCTTGAGGCCGTCGGGATTGACCGCGGGGAAGCGCTCGAGGGTTCCTTTGGCGCTGATGTACTGCGCGGGCTGTAGGCGCGCACTGCCGGCCAGCAGGTCGTAGAGCTTCAGTCCGGTGTAGTAGTAGGGCACCTCCCACACCCTGTACAAAGGGGTCAGGAGCCAGAGGGGCCGGGCCAGGTGGGGGGCGTTCCTGAGCATGATGGCCCGTTCGTGCAAGGCGTCGCGCACCAGGTTGAGCTGTACTTTGTCAAAGGTTTTGATGGCAAGCTCGAGGTAGCGCACCCCCCCGTGAATCAGCTTGGTACTTCGGCTCGAGGTGCCCTCGGCAAAGTCGTAGCGTTCGACCAGGGCGGTTTTGAGGCCCCGGCTGGCCGCTTCCAGGGCCACCCCAGCCCCGGTCGCCCCACCCCCAATCACCAGCACGTCGAAGGTTTCCGAGGCGAGTTTCTCCAGCAGTTGGGTGCGCTCCATAGCACCACCAGACTAACCCAGACCCCAAAAGGAGGGCCAATGGTCAAAGGGGCGACCCTCCTAACCACCGGTGACCAGCCGGGTATCGGCAAAAACCCGCCCGATCACCTCTTCGATGGCCGGCTCCCGCACTTCCAGGTCGTCTATGGGGAGTTCGTGCAGCATCCGGCTCACCCGGTTGACCAGGTCTTCCCGCCGCACCAGCAGCCGGGCCTCGAGCCCCTCCCAGGCCCGCACCTCGCCGAACTGTTCCAGGCGGTCTTTCTCGATGGGCTTTCCGAGCTGAATGTGCACCTCGCGGTAGGGGGCGAAGCGCTCGAGCAAACCCTCCAACCCCCCGTCGTAGATGAGCCGGCCCTGGTGGATCATCAGCACCCGCTCGCAAAGCGCAGTGATGTCGGCCATGTAGTGGCTGGTGAGCAGTACGGTGGCCCGGTAGCGCCGGTTGTACTCGAGCAAAAACTCCCGCACTGCCACCTGGGCGTTCACGTCCAGCCCCAGCGTGGGCTCGTCCAGAAACAGAACCTGGGGCCGGTGCAAGAGCGCGGCCAGCAGCTCGGCCTTCATGCGCTCCCCCAGGCTGAGCTTGCGCACCGGCTGGTTCAGCTTGCCCTCGAGCGCGAGCATCTCGCTTAGCTCGGCCACCCGCTTCTTAAACTCGCCCTCGGGAATCTCGTACACCGCAGCGTTGACCCGGAAACTGTCGGCCGCCGGCAGATCCCAGATGAGCTGCTGCTTGTTGCCCATCACCAGGGTAATCTTGCGCAAGAAAGCGTACTCCCGTTTGAAGGGCTGGTGTCCGGCGACCTCGAGCCGCCCCGCGCTGGGGTAAATCAGGCCCGACAAAAGCTTGAGGGTGGTGGTTTTGCCAGCCCCGTTGGGCCCCAAAAAGCCCACCATCTCCCCTGGCTCAATCTGGAAAGAGACGTCTTTGACGGCTTCGACCTGCCGGTATCTGCGCTTGAGGAAGTGCCGGATGGTGCCCACAAAACCAGGCTCTTTGAGGGCCACCGGATAGAACTTGGAGAGGTGTTCGGCCCGAATCTGGCTCACCTGAAGCAGTATAGCCCGTTAGGGCAGTACAAATCCGGGGTGTAATCCTCTGGTAATGGCCGGGTGTAAGGTTGTGCATGAAGAGGGTATCCCAAGGAGGTCGCAATGAAACCCTTCAAAGACCGCAACCAGGCCGGTGCGCTGCTGGCCGAGCGGCTGGCGGCGCTGGGCTACGACCGGCAGCCCAACCTGCTGGTGTTTGGTTTACCTCGAGGGGGTGTGCCGGTGGCCTTTCAGGTGGCCCGGCGGCTCGGCGCACCCCTGGATGTCTGGGTGGTGCGCAAGCTGGGCACCCCCGGCCACGAGGAGCTGGCCATGGGGGCCATCGCCTCGGGCGGGGGGCGGGTGCTCAACCAGGAGATTGTGGACAGTTTGCAGGTTTCAGCCGACACCCTGGCCGCCGTCGAGCAACAGCAGTGGGCCGAGCTACAGCGCCGTGAGCGGCTGTACCGCGGTAACCGGCCTTTCCCCGACCTGAAGGGCAAAACCGTTCTGCTGGTGGACGATGGGCTGGCCACCGGGGCCACCATGAAGGCCGCCATCGCCGCAGCCCGACAACACCACCCCGCCCGGCTGGTGGTGGCCGTGCCGGTGGCCCCGCCCGATACGGTGGCGGAAATCCAGGCGCTGGTAGACGAGGTGGTCTGCCTGGAAACCCCGGCCTTCTTTCAAGCGGTCGGCCTGTGGTACGAACATTTCCCCCAGATCTCGGACGAAGAGGTGCTGGCCCTGCTGCAGGCCGCTTCGGCTAGGCCAGGCCCATCTGGTGCAGGGTAAAGGCGTAGATGTCGGCCTGTTCTTCGATCAGCATGCGGGTGGGCTTGCCCAGGCCATGCCCGGCCTTGGTCTGGATGCGAATGAGGATGGGGGCCGGGCCTCCCTGGGCGGCCTGCAGGGCCGCCGCGAACTTGAAAGAGTGCGCGGGCACCACCCGGTCGTCGTGGTCGGCGGTGGTGATCAGGGTGGCCGGGTAGTGGGTACCAGGCTTCAGGTTGTGCAGGGGCGAGTAGGCCCGCAGGTACTGGAAGTGCTCGGGGTTGTCGGGCGAGCCGTAATCCGAGACCCAGGCCCAGCCGATGGTGAACTTGTGGAAGCGCAGCATATCCAGCACCCCCACCGCCGGCAGCGCCACTCCAAACAACTCGGGGCGTTGGGTGAGAGCCGCGCCCACCAAAAGCCCCCCGTTGGAGCCCCCCTGAATGGCCAGCCGCTGGGGCTTTGTGTAGCCCTGGGCGATGAGCCACTCGGCACAGGCGATAAAGTCGTCGAAGACGTTCTGCTTACGCTCTAAAGTGCCGGCCCGGTACCAGTCTTCGCCGTACTCGCCGCCCCCGCGCAGGCAGGCCTGGGCAAACACCCCGCCCTGCTCGAGCCAGACCAGCCGCCCTGGGTTGAAGGCGGGGGTCATGGGGATGTTGAAGCCCCCGTAGCCATACAGCAAGGTGGGGTTCTGTCCGTTGAGCTGGAGCCCTTTTTTGTGCACCAGAAACAGGGGTATGCGCGTACCATCCCGGCTGGGCACAAACACCTGGTGGGTTTCGTAAAGGCTGGGGTCGAACTGCAGGGGCGGTGTGAACAGGGGCTGGGTCTGGCCGGTGGTCAGGTGGTGGTGGTAGAGGGTGAGGGGGTACAAAAAAGAGGTGAAGCCGTAGAAGAGTTCGGGGTCGTCCTCCTCACCCGCCACCAGCGGCACCATACCCAGCGTGGGCAGGGGCAGGCGGCCCCTGGAGCGTCCCTCGAGATCCACCAGCTCCAGCCGGTGGCTGGCGTGGTGCAGGTAGCCCAGCACCAGCCCGTCCCCGGCGGGCTCCGCAAAGCTCAGGGTGTCCTCGCCCTCGGGCACCAGGGTCTCCAGGGTTTCCAGACCCCCCCGGGCCACATCCACCACCACCACCCGGCCCCGGGGGGCCTCCAGGTTGGTTTTGAAGTAGAAGCGGGAGCCCTGGTTGCGGATGAACTCAAACGAGGCCACAAACTCGCCCACCAGCTCAACAAACCGCTCCTCCGAGCCATGGGGCCGGTAGAAAAACAGGTTCTCGCGGTGGGTACCCCGCCACACGTGCAGGCACTCGTAGCGCCCGTCGTGGGTCACGAAGGCCTGAAAACCCCACTCCTTCTGGTCGGGCCGCTCGTAGACCAGCACGTCCTGCTGCTGGGGGGTGCCCAAGCGGTGCAGATAGACCTTCTGGAAGTAGTTGGCCCCGGTGTAGTCGGTGCCTTCGGCGGGTTCGTCGTAGCGGCTGTAGAAGAACCCGCTGCCATCGGGCAGCCAGGCCGCGCTGCTAAACTTGCTCCAGCGGATCTCGTCGGGCAGATCCTGGGCCGTTTCCACCTCGCGCACCCGCCAGGTGAGCCAGTCCGAGCCGCTTTTGCTCAGGGCGTAGGCCAGGTAGCGCCCATCCCGGCTGACGGCATAGTTGCTCAGGGCCACCGTACCGTCCTCGGAGAGGGTGTTGGGGTCGAGCAGGACCCGGGGGGCCGCCTCCAGGTGTTCCTGCACATACAGCACGTTCTGGTTCTGCAAGCCGTCGTTGCGCAGGCTAAAGTAGCGGCCCCCACGCTTAAAGAAACTGAGCACGCGGGGGTAGTTCCAGAGTTCCTCGAGCCGCCGCCGGAGGGTCTCCCGCAAGGGAATCTGCTCGAGGTAGCCAAAGGTAAGGCGGTTCTGGGCCTCGATCCAGGCCCGGGTCTCGGGAGCCTGGGGATCCTCGAGGGGGCGGTAGGGGTCGGGAATCTGCACCCCGTGCAGCTCCTCGACCACCTTTGCGGTGGGGGCAGGGGGATACGAAAGTTTCATCCTGCACAATATACAAGCCTCGAGGCGGCCCTGTCGTCCGACAAAAACCTGGGCCGGGTCATACCGTTTCCGCTTGAATCCTTCACCTCTGACTGCGTCCAGCGGTGAAGGATTCAAGCCGACCGAAGGGAGTAGAAAAGCATTTCGGCAGTATCGTTTAGGCTTGTCAAAGTGAACGATACTGCCGGAATGCGTATCACATCTCCGGGGTTATCTGCTCGGGATGGGGTTTGGGGCTTCTGAGCTGGCTGATCAGGGTGGCCGTGATAATCAGGCCTGCCCCAATCAAGCCCTGCAAGCCCAGCCGCTCACCCAGCAAAATATAGGCAAAAACCGCCGCATAAACGGGCTCGAGGGTAAAGATCACCGCAGCCTGGGGGGCTGGAACCCGCCGCTGCCCCAGGGCCTGCAACCAGATGCACAGCGCCGAGGCCACCAGGCCCAGGTACAGAAGCGAAAAGTAGGGGAAGCCAGCCGCGTTCCATACGGGCTTTTCCCAGAGCATCCAAACCAGCGACAAAAGCGCAACGGTGAGCATCTGTATGCCCGTCAGCGGCAGGGTTGCGTGCTGGCGTGCAAAGTGTTCTAAGCGCCAGATGTACACGGCGTAGGCCAGGGCGGTTCCCAGCGTCCAGAGGTCGCCCAGGTTGGGCGGTGAACCATCGTAGGACAGAAGCCCCACCCCCCCAATCGCCAGCCCGGCCGCCAGCCAGATGGGCCAGCCCAGGCGCTGCCCCAACAGCCCCAGTAGCATGGGCAGGGCCACCACATACAGCGTGGTGATAAAGGCGCTGCGGCTGGCCGTGGTGTACTGCAGGCCCACGGTCTGGGTCAGATAGGCCAAAAAAAGCACCGCACCCAGCTCGAGGCCCGCTCCCCAGAGCCGGGGGTCGCGCCGGAACAAAAATGGAACAAAAACCAGCGTAGCAATGGCGAAGCGCACAAAATTGACCTGCCCCGGCCCCAGGGTTTGCAGGCTGTCTTTTACCAGCACGAAGGTACTACCCCAGAACAGCGTAGCCAGGTTCAGGTAAAGGAGTCCCAACAGCAGGTCGCGGTGCACGAAGAAAAGTTTACCGGTTCCCCGCGCTTTTCGATGGCCCTGGCCTCATCCCAACGCGGTGCAACCCACATGCCCTAGGGCTTTGTTCAAATCTCGAGCACCTCATCTGTAAAGCGCTGAATCCAGGGTTTACTTTGCACCACTTTGACACTGGGCACTACCTGAACGGGTACTTTGGCGTTGGCCAGAATGCTCCGAGCCACCAATCCCAGCTCTTCCGGAGCTTTCTGCGCAGTATCGCGGCGGCCTATCACAATCAGGTCGGCACGGGTTTGTTGGGCGGTTTGGGCTACCACCGCCCCAATGCTCTGGCTGTGGGCTTCAACCAGCAGCACTGTAGGGGGATGGCGCGCCCCTTGGGCCATCTTGGTCAGGGCCTCGCTGATCGAAGGGTTGGGGTGCTCGAGTACGTGCAAAAGCGTTACCTTACAGCCCAGCCAGCGAGAAAGGCCAAGCGCATACTGAACAGCCGCCAGGCTACCCGGCCCCAGCCCTACCGGAACCAGAATGTGGCGCAACACAAACACCTCCCACTTGGGCCCAGGATGAATCCAGGGCATTACCAGCCTGTTACAGGCCGCAATCTCGCACCGGCTACTCCTTTTGGCGGATGAAGCGGTAATGGGTTTGTAACAAAAATTAAATTATGAAAAGGTTGTCGTACCGCTCAGAACAGGCTCCGCCTACCCAGGTACGCACCTTGGGCCAGGTGGAGGTTTTGGTCGCAGGCCGTCCTGCTATCTGGCACGCCCATACCGCCGAAGAACTCTTCTTTTACCTGCTCTCGTATCCGGAGGGCAGGAGTAAGGCGGAAATCCTCGAGACCCTGTGGGGCCTCGACCCCGATCCGGTGGCCAACAACCGCTTCCGGGTAACGCTATTTCGGGTTCGCACCGCCCTGCAGAACCCCGCAGCCGTCCAAGAAGACCATGGACGCTACCGCTTGAGCGAAACGATTTTGCGAAGCTCCGATCTGTACAGCTTCTACCAGGCACTGGCTGAGGGCCAGCGCGCAAGCTGCGATACTGCCCGGCTGGAAGCCTACCAAAAGGCCATTGCCCTGTACCAAGGCGATTACCTGCCGGGCTTTGCAAATAACTGGGTCTCAGAGGCCCGCGAGGAGCACAGGACAGCGTATATACAAGCCTTGCTCGAGGTCGCCCTCATCTACTACGACCGCTCAGACTGGCGTCAAGCTGCTTTATATCTCCAGCAAGCGCTCAAAAAAGACCCCTATCTGGGCGAGAACTATCACCAACGCCTGATGTGGTGTCTGGCCGCTGCGGGCGATAGCTATGGGGCTATCGAGCACTACCGCCGCTTTACAAAGTTTCTGCGCGAAGAACTAGGCGATACGCCCATGCCCGAAACCCAGGCCCTGGCCGAGCGCATCAAGCAAAACCAGCCCCTTCTGCCCTACCACAACCCCAGTAGCTCGAGCCTGACCGGCCATGTAAACCAGCTAGCCACAGCACCAGCCTTGCAACTTCATCGCTCAGGCCTGTAATGGCTAGGTAATTGGCGAAACGTTGAATCGAGTTAGGGAGCAGCGCCCACACCTGCTTATCAAGCGCAAGGAGGTTGTTATGCTGACACAAGAAGTTACACGCTATATTCGTGAGTTTGTGGCCCCAAGGGTTGCACCGGTATTGTCGCTGTATCTGGATGTTAACCCTGCCAACCCAGACAACCAGGGCAAGGCCTATCTGCTGCGGGCCCGCGAAGCCATCGAAGCCACCCAGGCTCCACCCGAGGTTGGCAAAAAAGTTCTGGAGGCGCTCGAGCAGAGGCTGCCCCAGGCCCGTAGTCGGGTGGTCTTTGCCGCCGAGGGCTGGATGGATATCTACGACCTGCAAATAGACCTGCCCCTCGTGCAGGGCGCCGAAGCCCGCTGGGGTGAACCCTACCTGACCCCCATTCTGTACGTACTCGACGAGTATGACCGGGTCGGGGTGGTCTATATTGACAGCGAAAAATGGCGCATGTTCGAGGTGTACCTGGGCGAGATTGAGGAGCTGCCGGGGGCTTTCCGGGCCGTAGGGCCTCAAGAATGGAAACAGCTCACCCAGGACAGCCAGGGCCGTCGCTACACCCAGGGCGGTATCCATCGGGCGGCCGCCGACACCGACCACTTCGAGCGCCGGCTCGAGGCCTGGACACACCGCTTCTATAAACGGCTGGCCGGGCTCTTGGAGCAGACCGTAAATGAACGCAACATCCAGCGGCTGGTGCTGATGGGACCCAAAGTCGAGGTAGAGGTATTCAAGGAAATGCTGCCCCGCCGGCTGCGCGAGCGGGTCGTTGCCACCCTCCCCTCCCTGCCTACTCCCAGCGCTCAGGCTGGTGATGTGCTGAAGCGGGTGCAGGAGGTGCTGGAACCCCTCGAGCGCGAACAGGAAAACAAACTCCTGGGCGAGCTGGCCGAACGGGGGGTGGGCGGGCTGGATCAGACCCTCGAACTCCTGCAGCAGGGCGGGCTCTACCTACTGGTAGCCCCCTGGAACCCCCAGGGCAAGGTCTATCGTGCCCCGGATGGCTGGGTGGGCAGCAGCCCTGCTGTGGCCCAGGCGCACGGCGCCGATCAGCCCGAAGAAGTCGAGCTGAAACTGGTGCTGCCCGAGCTGGCCGCTGCCTATGGAACCCGGCTCGAGTTCGTACGGGGGCCTGCCGAGGCGCGCTTGCACAAGGAATTAGGCGGTCTGGCCGGACTCCCCCGTTGGTAATGGTCTGGTAACGGCAGTCGCTTACCTTTGAGAAAGAAGGTGTTATGTAACCCAAGTGGTTAGTAATGGGCACCCGAAGGTACGCTCTCAAACCGTGTTCGAAGGAGCCCATGCTCGACGGTAAACGCCTCTGGGTTTCGGGTTAGGTGGCAGCTCGGAATACCAGAGGGTAGGCCCAAGTCCCAAGCTGGCGCGCAGCCACCCACGCCAAAACGATCAAAGGAGGTATGTGTATGTTGGCTCGTTTCGACCCTTGGCGCGAAATGGATAACATGCGGAGGGAAATCGAGCGCTTGTTTGATGAAAGCCTGTTCCGTCGTGAGTTTCCATTCCTCGACAAAGAGGTAGCGGCCATGCCGCTCGACATCTACGAAGAAGGCAACAATATCGTGGTGAAAGCCTCGATTCCCGGCCTCAAACCCGAGGACATCAAGGTTGAAGTGCGCGGCGACATGCTGCGGATCTATGGCGAGGCCAAAAAGGAGGAAGAAAAGAAAGAGCGCAACTACCACCTGCGCGAGCACCGCTATACCCGCTTTGAGCGCTCGGTAACCTTGCCCAGCGAGGTGTTGACCGATAAAGCTGAGGCGGTGTTCGAGAACGGGGTTCTCACGCTCACCCTGCCCAAGAGCGAGACCACCCCAACCAAGGCTATTCCTATCAAGGCCCCTGCCAAGGTGTAAGGAGGACATATGACGGCGCAAAGAATTGACCTTTTCATGGGACTGGTGTTTGCTCTGCTGGCCGTCCTGGGTCTGTTTTTCGCGCCAAATGGCCTGATTCTGGGATTTATTCCCAGCAACACCAGCCTGGCCATCGTCTACCTGATTACTGCCGTAGCTCTGCTGTATGGCTACTTTACCGGTGATCGGCTGGCCCACATGATGGCCGCAGTGATTGGCCTGGTCTATGCTGCGCTGGCCCTCATCGGGTTCTTCAGCAGCAGCTTTTTGGGCCTGCCCACCGGCGGCTGGAACATCGTGGTCAACCTGATTGCTGCGGTGGTGCTGATCTACGACTGGCTGGGAACCCCCAGAACGGCTAGTTGACCGGCAAACCCATCGTCCGAAACGGGGTGAAACCTCACCCCGTTTCTCCATGGTTCATGGCGCTATTTTGTTCAGTATTGACTAAACTCTACAAAACTGTATAAACTCAGGCTGTGTCCGATGTCCTGCATGATTTTGTCGAGGAGTTCGCCCTGGCCTACGAAGCTGCGGGGCTCCCGCGGATAGCCGGGCGAATCCTGGGCTGGCTGATGGTCTGCGACCCCCCCGAACAGACCGCTGCTCAGCTGGTCGCCACCCTGGGTGTGAGTAAGGCCTCCATCAGCACCATGACACGTCTCTTGACCCAGATGCATCTGATCGAAAAGGTGCCCAAGCGCGGGGCCCGGAGCGATTTTTACCGCGTGCGCCCCGGCATCTGGACCGAGCGCGTCAAAAACGGCCTGGCCAGCCTGGTTACCTACAAAAAACTGGCCGAAAAGGGGCTGCAACTGATGGAAAATGCACCGCCGGAGCGAAGTGAGCGGCTTTTGGAGATGCACCAGATATATAGCTTTTTTGAAGAAGAACTGAAAGGCATGTTTGAGCGACTGGAACAGCGCCGCAAGCGTAGAGGCAAACCCAAACCAAAGCCACGCAGTTGAACCCAGGAGGTTCCGATGACACCCAAAACCACAAGCGCCCCTGCCCTACCCCGGCTGGCCTGGCGCAACATCTGGCGGCATCGGCGGCGTACCTGGCTGCTGGTGCTGGTGGTGGCCTATGCCACCATCACCACCATTCTGTTCTGGGGAGTACAAGACGGTTTTGCTCAGTCGGTGCAGGTGGGCAACGCCCGATTCCTGAGCGCACCGGCCCTCATCACCACTCCACAATATTTCGAAGACCCCGACCCCGAGCAGGGTCTGCCCAGCCTGGATTTTTTGCCCAGGGTGGAGGCCCAGCCCGGCGTAAAGGCCGCTGCGCCGCGCCTCGAGTTCCCCGCTTTGATTCGCTCGGCCTACACCGCCGATGCGGTGCGGGCTCGAGGGGTAGACCCCCTGCTCGAGGCTAAGGTTAGCAACCTACCCGGCGCCATTGCCCAGGGCCGCATGCTGGAGCAGCCTGGTGAGGTGGTGCTGGGACAGCAACTGGCCGAGCGCTTGGACGCGCGGCTGGGGGAGCGGGTGGTGCTGGACACCTCGGCGCTGGCCGGGCCACAGGCCCTGGGGTTGCAGGTGGTGGGGCTGGTGAAATCGGGCATTGCCCCGGTAGACCGGGGCACAGTACTGGTGCATATCCAGGACGCCCGGGTGCTCACCGGCCTGCAAACCGCCACCGGGGTAGCCCTGGACGTAACCCGGGGCCAGGAGGCCCGGATTGCCGAGGCTTTGCAACCGGTGCTGCCGGAGAACCTGCGGGCCTACGACCTGACCCAGTTGCTGGGCGGGCTCTCCTCGGCCATTGGCACCAAACAGAGCTCCACCTTTTTGATTGGGATGATTTTCTCGCTGTTTGCTGCCCTGGCCGTGACCAGCACGGTGCTGGTGAGCGTGCTCGAGCGCACCCGCGAGTTCGGCATGATGGGGGCCGTGGGCATGACCCCCCCGCGCCTGGCGGCCATGGTCACGCTCGAGACGGTGTTTGCCACCAGCCTGGGCTGGGCTTTAGGGCTGGTGTTGGGCTATGCGCTCAATTACTGGATGGCCACTCAGAACGTGCTGGGGCCTGTTTTTGCCAGCTATGGGGCGGCCTGGGAGATTTTGGGCACCGGCAGCGAAATCTACACCGCCCAGAGCCCCCTGTATGCGCTGTACGCAGCCCTGACCATTGCCCTGGCCGCGCTTTTCTCGATTCTGATTCCGGCCCGGCGGGTGCTGGCCCTCAACCCCGCCGAGGCCATGCGAACGGAGTAAACCGGAGGCCCTGGATGAACCTACGATTTTTGTTGCTTATATGTTTGCTCGGGCTGGGGCCAAGCAACGCTGCCACCGACCCTCAGGCCGTGCTCAAAGCCGTGGTGGACAACCAGCGGGGGGGCAGCCTGCAGGCTACCCTCACCCTGAACATCACCCGCCCGGAGCGCCAGACCCAGTTGGTGCTCGAGGTAGCCTCGGACGGCAACGAGCGGGCCATCACCTGGGTCAAAGCCCCACCCAGGGAGGCCGGGCAGGCTTTTTTGCGGGTGGGGGACAACATTCAGTTGTACAACCCCACCCTCAAGCGGGTTCTGCGGCTGCCCCCCAGCGGGCGCAGCGATAGCTTTTTGGGCTCCGACCTTTCCTACAGCGACCTGGCCGGGCGCGACCTCGAGCAAGACTTCACCCCCAGGGTCGAAGCAGAAAGCGATACCGAGATTACCCTGGAGCTTCTCCCCAGGCCCCAGGCCCCCACCCCCTACGGCAAGCTGGTGTTGCGGGCCAGCAAACCCGGCTTTGTCCCACGCGAGGTGCTCTACTACGACCAGCGCGGCCAGGCGGTGCGCAAAATAACCTTTGCCCAGTGGGCCCAGGTTGGGGGGCGTAGCTTCCCCACCCAGGTCACGGTAGAGGATCTGCTACGTCCGGGGCACCGCACCCAGATGGTCTACAGCAACTATCGGTTTGGCCTGCCCATCCCCGAGAGCTGTTTTACAGTGCGGGCGCTCGAGGCTGGCTGTTAGCGAGGGGCTATGTTCAATCTCCTGAGTCTTTCCTGGCGCAACATCTGGCGGCACCGCAGCCGCAGCCTGATGACGGTAGGGGCGGTGGCTCTGGCGGTGTTTTTCACCCTGTTTTACCTGAGTTTTCTGGGGGCCATGGAAAACGGCATCTACAACAACCTCACGGCCTCGGTGGGGCATCTGCAGGTGCGGGTGGAGGGCTACCGGGAAAAGCGTGAGTTCCGCGATCTGCTGATCCCAAACGCCGCCGGGGTGGAGGCCCAACTGGCGCAAAAGACCCAGGCCGCAAGGGTCATCGCCCTCGAGGTTCCCGCCCTGATCGCTGGCGAGACCCGCTCGAGGGGGGCCTTGCTCCTGGGCAACCAGCGCCCGCCCGAGATGCGTGCGCGCTTTATCCAGCAGCATCTGGTAGAAGGGACGCTACCGGCAGTGGGCGACCTCGAGGGCATCGCGCTGGGGCAGGCCCTGGCCAAAGCCCTCAAACTGCGGCTGGGCGACCCGGTCTACGTGTACGCCCCCGGCACCCTTGGGCGGGGTGCGGCGGCCTACCGGCTGGTGGGTCTGCTGCGCTTCCCCGACCCTGCCGCAGAGGCCCGCAGCGCCTACCTCTCCCTGGCGGCTGCCCAGGAGCTGGCCGCGCCGGGCAGCGCCACCCGCATCGAGCTGCATTTTCCCTTCACCCGCTACACCCAGGATGCCCAGCTCGGGCCCATCCAGGCCCAGCTGGCCCAGCAACTGGGGCCGGGCCTAAGCCTGGAAAGCTGGAAAGAGGTCAGCCCGGCCATCGCCCAGATTTTCGACCTGCTGACCCCACTGGTCCTGATTTTCGCCGCGCTGTTTTTCGGGCTGGCGGGGCTGCTGGTGCTCAACACCATCTACCTGAGCCTGCTCGAGCGCACCCGTGAGCTGGGCGTGATTGTGGCGCTGGGGGCCGGGCCAGCCCAGGTCACCCGGATGGTGGTGCTGGAAAGCCTGCTTTTGTGCTCGAGCGGCGCTTTGGTGGGCGGAGGGCTGGGCCTGCTCTCCATTGCGGCCCTCTCGGGCGGGTTCTCGCTCGAGGCCCTCTATGGCGAGGTGGGCGGGGTGTTTGGCCTGCCCGAAACGATCTATCTGAGCCTCAGGGCCTGGGACATCCCCATCACCCTGGGGTTTGCCCTGGCTACCGGCCTGCTGGCGGCCTGGTGGCCGGCCAGGGTTGCGGCCAGCCTAGAACCGGTGGAAGCCATGCGCTTTACCGCTTAGAGAGGTGGGAGATGAAGCCTGTTTTGCAGGTCAAGGAGCTATCCAAAATCTACAAGGTGGACACTGTAGAGACGCCCGCCCTGCGGGGGGTCAACCTGGAGATACAGCCGGGCGAGTTTACCGCCCTGGCCGGGCCTTCGGGTAGCGGCAAAAGCACCCTCCTGCACCTGATGGGGGGCCTGGACAGGCCCACCGCGGGCGAGGTCTGGCTGGACGGTGTTCGCATAGATGGCTTCTCCAAAACCCGGCTGGCCCACCTGCGGCTGTGGAACCTGGGCTTCGTGTTTCAGGCCTACAACCTGATTCCGGTGCTGACGGCGCTGGAGAACGCGGCCTTTGTGCTCGAGCTGCGCGGTGAGCCCAGGGAGGCCCGCGAGGAAAAGGCCCTGCGTGCGCTAGAGACCCTGGGCATGAAAGACTTTGCCCATCGCCGGCCCAACCAGCTTTCCGGAGGGCAGCAGCAGCGTGTGGCGGTGGCCCGCGCCCTGGCCGCCCAGCCCAAAATCATCCTGGCCGACGAGCCTACCGCCAACCTCGACTCCAAAACCGGCCTGGCCCTGATCGAGCACCTGCGCACCCTCAACCGCGCGCAGGGCATCACCTTTGTCTTCAGCACCCACGACCCCCGGCTCCTGGAGCGGGTAGACCGGATTGTGCGGCTCGAGGATGGGCAGATTGCGGCCTAGCCATGCGTGGTTGCTGGGGCTGTGGCTGGCCTGCGGCTGCCAGCCCGGGCTGGCCCAGAACCTGGAGACCCGGCTCGAGCTCCGCTTCAGCACCGCTTTGGTCTTCAGCCACCTGCCGCCGAGCGCAAGCTGGGGCCTGGGGGCCCACCTCGAGGCCCGCTACGACCTGCAACCGTTGCGCTTTCAACTGGTGCTCGATCCGGGGGTGAACCTTTCCCGCGCGGTGACCGCCGAGGCCGGCCTCACCGAGCTGTACGCGCTCTACCGCGAGGGCGAACTGGATGTGAGCGCGGGCCTCGAGCGGCTGCCCCTCGAGGTCGCCCGCCTGAGCCTGCCCTATGGCCTCGAGCCCCTCAGCCCGCTGGGCAACCGCCAGGGCCGCTGGGGGGCCCGGGTTAGCTGGAACCCCGAGGCCAGCCGGCTGCGCCTGGCGGTGCTGGAAGAGGCAGGCCGGTGGCTGCCGGTGCTCAGCCTGCGGCGGGAGTTCGGCGACTTCGAGCTCGAGGCCCACGCCCTTTACCCCGCCCGCTGGGTGCTGGGCCTGGGCGGCAGTGGCACCGTGGCAGAGCTGGTGATCTACGGAGAGGGCTGGCTTTTGCTCGAGCCCCTCGAGGCCCGCTACGCGCTGGGCCTGAGCGGCAGCCTGGGCGAGGGGGTGTGGACGCTCGAGGGCGGCTACGCCGGTCTTTTGCCGCTACAGCCCGCCGGCTACTTCCTGGCCGGGCAGGTGCTGCTTCCGCAAGAGGAGGCTAGCTGGGTTCTCCAGGCCCATCTCCGGCTCGACGACCCTACACGCTGGCTTTTGAGTATGCGCTATACCCTGGGCCAGCCCGACCTCGAGCTGAGCACCGGGCTCAGCGCCCAGGGGGGCCCCACGCCCACCCTCAGCCTGAGCCTGTGGCTGCGGGCTTTTCCCCAGCTCTGGTAACCTGTCTCCCATGAGTCGGGTTCTGGTCACGTTCCTGCGTCATGGCCGCTCCCTGAGCGACGACCTGCGGGTGCACGAAGGCCGCTACGACGCCCCCCTTACCGAGGTGGGCCGGGCCCAGGCCCAGCAGCGCCTGGAGGAGTTTCGCGCCAAGCAGTTCCACTTCGATCGCATCATCTCCAGCCCCCTCCAGCGGGCCCGCGCCGTAGCAGAGCTGATGAGCGAAGGGCTGGGGGTGCCGCTGGAGCTGGACCCCGACTGGATGGAGCAGGACAACGGCAAAATTGCCGGTCTCCCCTACGAGGAAGCCGAGCAGCGCTTCCCCAGGCCCCTTTTTCGCAGCCCTTACGAAAAGCCATACGATGGCAGCGGGGAAAGCGAGTGGGAAACCTACACCCGCGCCGCCAGAGCGGTTCAGAACCTGGTGAACCGGGGCGCGGGCTCGTACCTGGTGGTGGCTCATGGGAAAATCCTCAACTGTGCGCTGTGGGCCATTTTTGGCCTCTCCCCCAGCAACGGTACGCCCAGCCTCAGGTTCTCTTTCGCCGACCTGGGCTATGCGGTGCTGGAGTACCGGCCAGACCGGCATACCTGGCATTTAGACAGGTTCGAGATGGGCTTTAATTCCCTAGCGAACCCGCTCGAGGTAGCGCCACCCCAGCCCGGCTAAAAGCACCTGTTCCTGGTAGACCCGCCCCTCCACCGCATCGCGCCACTGGCCGGGGGGCAGGGGCAGCGGGGCGGCCTCGAGGCCGTTGTTGAAGGCCGCCAGCACCTCGCCCAGCCCCGGCTCCCCCCGCAAAAAGGCCAGGCGCGTGCCCTCGCCCAGGTAGGTGCGGAAAAGCGGGCTCTGGAAGGCTTTAATCTGGCTCTTGAGGCGGCCCAGCAAGCGGTAGTGCTCGAGGACGTCGGCGCGGCACCTCTCCCACTGCAACGGGTAGCGGTACAGCTCGTTGACGGGCCACACCCCGCGCTCGCCGGTAAAACCGCACTCCTCACCCTGGAAGACCACCGAGGCCCCCGGCAGGGCATAGAGCATGGCCGAGGCCAGCCGCAGCCGGGCCAGGGCTTCCGGGCTGGGGGTGTCGCGCAGGCCCCCTCCGCCCAGGTCGGTCAGGACACGGGGGGTGTCGTGGGAGCCGATCAGGTTGAAGCCCATGGCGGCCACGGCCTCGGGGTAGGTGGCGTAGACCCGGGCCAGCTCGCCCAGCACGCGCGCCCCGCTCTGCAAAGGGCCCCCCTTCGCAAACCCCAGAACACCCCCCATGGCCGGGGGCGAGCCCCCGCGCCCCAGGGTGTAGTTCATCAGCGAGTCGAACTGGTCGCCCTGCAGATACTGCGGGCGCAGATCCCAGACCTCGCCCACCAGGTACACCTCGGGCTTCAGGGCTTTGAGTTCGGCCCGCCATCTCTGCACAAACTCGGTGGAGATCTCGTTGGCTACATCCACCCGGATCCCGTCGAAGCCGAAGCTGAGCCAGAACCTGGAGACCCGGATCAGGTAGTCCTGCACCTCGGGATTGGCGGTGTTGAGCTTGGGCAGGCTGCCCAGGTCGGCCCAGCCCACATAGGCGCGGCCATCGCCGGGGGTGAAGGGCCACCGGCGGATAAAGTACCAGTCCCAGTAGGGCGATTTGCGCCCCTTCTTCACCACATCCTGAAAGGCCCAGTGGCCCAGGCCGGTGTGGTTGGGCACGAAGTCGAAGATAACCCGGATGCCCTGGCGCCGGGCCTCGGTCAGCAGGCGCTTGAGCAGGGGGTTGTCGCCAAACTTGGGCGAGACCCGCACGTAGTCGTGGGTGTCGTAGCCGTGGGCCGAGCCCGCCCCGAAAAGGGGGTTGAAGTAGATCAGGTTCACCCCCAGTGCGCGCAGGTGCGGCAGGCGCTCGAGCACCCCGGCCAGGTCGCCGCCGTAGTACTGCTGGCAGCAGTGGTAGTCGCCGGGCGGGTCGCTCCAGCGCGAGAGGTAGGGGGGCCGGCCGCTCCAGGTCTGGTCGAAGCGGGCCTGGGTGGCCTCCAGGGCCCGGCGGTCGTTGCGGGGGTCGCCGTTCCAGAAGCGCTCGGGGAAGATCTGATACCCCACCCGCCCCGCCACCCAGTCCACCGCCCGGAAGACCCGGGCCGGCACCTCGAAGGGGCCAAAGGTGTGTTCCTGGCCGTCTTTGTCCACCACCCCAATGCGGTACTGCCGGAGCGTGGGCGGCAGGGCCACCCGCCAGGTTTCTCCCTCGAGCGTGGCCAGCTGCAGGGTAAAGGGGTGGTCGCGGTCGGCCCGCAGCACCGCAGAGCGGATGCTACCCGCTGGCACCTGGAAGCGCACCGACAGGCGGCCCGCCGCCTCCGAGACAAAGCGCGGCTGGCTGGGGTCGTGCTCCAGAGCCAGCCCGCCGGCCTCGGTGGGCGCATCGGCCACCCGTCCCACCTCCCGCAGCGCGTTTTTCCCGCCCTGGCCGTCGTCGGTGCAGCCTTCGGCCTCGGCATCCACCTGCGGGGTGCCGAAGGTCTCGTCCTCGCACATGTCCTTGGGCCACTGCCCGTTGATGAAAAACTTGTACTGGATGGGGCCCGGCGGCAGCTCCACCGTGACCTGCCAGACCCCGTCCCCGGTTTTCTGCATGGGCAGCTCGGCCCAGTTGTTGAAGCTACCGCGCAGGCTCACCGAGCGCACCTCGAGGCCGTAGGGGGGGTCGTAGGTGAAGGTAACGGGAACTCTCTGCTGGGCCCAGGAGAAGCCCAGAAGCAGCAGCCACAACCATATCCAATGCCTGTGTCCTCGCACCTCTACCTCCGCTCTGCTCCCATAACGCTAAAAGCCACCCGCAGACTACAACCCGACACCCCGGGGGAAGTGCGCAGGGGTTCAGCTCGAGCGCGAAGCCTCGAGGTTCACAGGTCTGGCCTGCGGCCTCAGCACCATCCACACCACCCCCGCCAGCACCAGCCCGGCCCCCAGGTAGCCCAGCAGGCTGAAGCGCTCGCCCCACCACAGCCAGGCCACCAGGGCCGCCACCACCGGCTCGATGGTCGCCACCACCGAGGCCCGGGTGGCCTCCAGTCGCCGGAGGCCGGCAAAGTAGAGCGTGACCGCGAAAAAGGTGGAGGCCACGGTCAGGAAGGCGATGGCCGCCCAGGCTTCGGCGTTTTTGGGCACAAAATGCACAAACGGCAGCAACCCCAGCGCCCCCACCGGCAGCGCGTACAAAAACACCGTGGGGGTGCTGTATTTGTTTAGATAAAGCTTGCCAAACAGGTAGTAGGTGGCATAGGTCAGGGCCGAGAGCAGGCCCCAGAACACCGCCGCCGGCGTAACCCTGACCCCGCCCCCTTGCAGGCTGACCAGGGCCACGCCCAAGAGGGTCAGGCCCACCGCCCCCACCTTGTGGGCGTCCATGGGCTCGCGCAAAAACAGCCAGGAGAGCAGGGCCACAATGGCCGGGGCGGTATAGAGCAGCACCGCGGCCAGGGCCGCCCCACCGCTCCCGATGGCAAGCTGGTAGGCCCCGTAAAAAAGCGAGATGCCCACCAGCCCAAAGCCCAGCACCGCCCAGCCGTCGGCGCGCTCGAGGCGCACTTTTTGCATCAGCACCGCCTGCGCCCCAAACAGCACCGCCCCCAGGGCAGCCCGCCAGAAAGCCACCTCGAGGGGGCTCACCCCCTGCTCGAAGGCCCAGCGCGAGACCACCCCCAGCAGCCCCCACAAACAGGCGGCGGCCAGCACATAGAGATAGCCAATCACGGCTTATTCAACAGCGTGGTTGCGGCGACGGGCCATCCAGCTCCAGACCAGCCCCAGACCCAGGAACAGACCCGAGCCAAACACCACCAGATAGGTAATCCAGAGGCGGGGGTTCACGTTGTAAAAGTCGCGGCTGCGCTGGGCCGTGAGGGCCACCAGGTAGTCGCGGATGATGATGAAATTCATGGTGGCTAAGATAATCGCAACGATCAGAAGGATAAGCCCCAGTATCAAAGAGATGCGCCCCAAAACGCTCATAGCCCCAGTGTACCGGATTTAGCGGGTATTTTGATATTGCTATACTTGAAGCGTGATCAAGGCTCCCGAAACCCCTCCGCGCGACGAACTGATCTTCGACCTGATCCGCCAGGAAGAAGCGCGCCAGCGTAACGGCCTCGAGCTCATCGCCTCGGAAAACTTCACCTCGGCCCAGGTGCGCGAAGCCGTGGGCAGCGTGCTCACCAACAAGTACGCCGAGGGCTACCCCGGCAAGCGCTGGTACGGCGGCTGCGAGGTAGTGGATCAGGTGGAAGCCCTGGCCATCGAGCGGGCCAAGCAACTTTTTGGGGCAGCCTGGGCCAACGTGCAGCCCCATTCCGGCTCCAGCGCCAACATCGCGGTTTACACGGCCCTGCTCAAGCCCGGCGATACCGTGCTGGGCATGGATCTGTCGCACGGCGGCCACCTCACCCACGGCTCCCCGGTCAACTTCTCCGGCCTGAACTACAAGGTGATCGGGTACAAGGTGCGCCCGGAGGACGAGCTTCTGCACATGGAGGACGTGCGGGCCCTGGCCCTGGAGCACAAACCCAAAATGATTATCTGCGGGGCCAGCGCCTACAGCCGCATCCTCGACTTCAAGGCCTTCCGGGAGATCGCCGACGAGGTGGGGGCCTACCTGATGGCCGACATCGCCCACATCGCGGGGCTGGTGGCGGCGGGCCTGCACCCCTCCCCCCTGCCCTATGCCCACATCGTGACCTCCACCACCCACAAAACCCTGCGCGGGCCGCGTTCCGGCCTGCTTTTGAGCAACGACCTCGAGGTCGCCGCCATCCTCGATCGCTCCATCTTCCCCGGCACCCAGGGGGGCCCTCTGGAGCACGTGATTGCCGGTAAGGCGGTGGCCTTCTGGGAGGCCTTGCAGCCCTCCTTCAAAACCTACTCGGCCCAGATCATCAAAAACGCCCAGACCCTGGCCGCCGAGCTGCAAAAGCGCGGCTACCGCATCGTCTCGGGCGGCACCGACAACCACCTCTTCGTGGTGGATCTGCGTCCCCAGGGCCTCAACGGCAGCAAGGCCACCAGGCTGCTCGACGCCGTGCACATCACCATCTCCAAGAGCACCCTGCCCTACGACACCGAGAAAATCATCCACGGCGGCGGCATCCGCATCGGCACCCCGGCCATCACCACCCGCGGCATGACCGAAGAGCACATGCCCATCATCGCCGACCTAATTGACCGGGCCCTGAAGGGCGAAGACCCCGAAACCCTCAGGGCCGAGGTCAGGGCCTTCGCCTCGCAGTTCCCGCTGCCCTAGTGGAAGCCGTACTCGAAGGCCTTGTTGCCCTGCTCGCCGTGCACCTGGGCGTTGAAGGAGATAATCACCCGGTCGCGCTCGCCGTCGTAGGGCATGGCCTTGTGCAGTAGCCAGCTTGGGAAGACCACCAGCACCCCTTCCTCGGGGGTTACGTCGAAGGTGGACTGCTGGAGGTAGGCGTTGCCCATATCCATGTGGGCCCCGCCCAGCAGGTTGAGATGCTGGGCGTAAAAGCGGGTAATGCCGTTGAGCGCCCCCAGCACCGGGTGCTGCCGCCGCTGCTGGACAGGGTCGAGCTGCACGTAGTAAACCCCCGACCACGAGCAGTTGCCGTGGTTGTGGATATCGTGGAAGCCATAGCGGTTTTGAATCTGGAACCAGGCCCCCACGATCTCCATACGCAGGTTTTTGACCCCGGCCTGCTGCCAGATGGCCCCGTTCAGGGTGCGGGCAATTTCGAAGACCGCGTCGGAGATAAAGCCAAACAAAGCCTGCAAGGCCGGGTGGTTGTAGCGCACCAGGATGTCGTCCGAGCTGCTGTAGACGGTTCCCTGCAAACCCTGCTCACCCAGTTCGCGGTAGAAGAGGCGGAGGAGTTCCGGGTTCACCGCTGTGGCATCCTCGAATTTACGAACCAGAATGGGCGTGGGCCAGAGCATCTGCAGCGAGGGTGTGTTCATAAGGCACCTCGCCCCAATCTAAGGCCTGAGGCTCAGCAGGTACAAAAGCACCACCAGCCCAAGCTGCAGCCCCACCAGCAAGCCCAGCCAGCGGCCATGCCCCACCCATACCGCCACCCAGGCCAGGAACATCAGGGCGATCAGGGCCCACTGGGCCAGGTTCTGTACCCGGTAGCCGAGCGAGAAAAGGTAGGCGGTAAAGTAGACCAGGAAACCCGTCCAAAAGAGCAGGCCCAGGGTTTGCAGGGCTTTGGTGAGCATGGCGCGATTCTACACGGGGTACACAAGGCCTGTCTGGGGGTTTAGACTTTAGGAAGCGTCTGGAGGAAGCCTATGACCCAAACCCCATCCAAAAACCAAGCCCTCATCGAGCGGCGGCACAAAATTGTCCCCCGCGGCGTCTCGCAGGTGCACCCCATCGTGGTGGCCCGCGCCGAGGGCGGCAAAATCTGGGATGTGGACGGCAACGAGTACCTGGACTGGTTTGGCGGCATCGGGGTGCTGAATGTGGGGCACAACCACCCCAGGGTGGTGGAGGCGGTGGAAAAGCAACTGCGCCGCTACCTGCATACCTGCTTTCCTGGGGTGGCCTACGAGCCCTACATCGAACTGGCCGAGCGGCTGGCGGCCACCGCGCCCATCTCCGGCGATAAGAAAGCGTTCTTTCTGAACACCGGCGTGGAGGCCACCGAGAACGCCATCAAGATTGCCCGCTCCTTTACCAATCGGCCTGGCGTAATCGCCTTCCGCGGTAGCTTCCACGGGCGCACCCTGATGGGCATGACCCTGACCGGCAAGTCCAACCCCTACCGCCAGAACTTTGGCCCCTTTGCCCCCGAGGTCTACCACGCCCCCTACCCCAGCGAGTACCACGGGATCGACACCCGCAAGGCCCTGGACGGCCTGCACGAAGTCTTCGATACCCAGATTCAGCCCGAGCGGGTGGCCGCGGTCATCATCGAGCCGCAGCTGGGCGAAGGCGGCTTTGTACCGGCCCCCAAGCCCTTCCTCAAAGCCCTGCGGAGCCTCACCCAGAAGCACGGCATCGTCTTCATTGACGACGAAGTACAGACCGGCATCGGCCGTACCGGCAAATTCTGGGCCATCGAGCACGCCGAGGTGGAGCCCGACCTGATCTGCTTCGCCAAGAGCATCGGCGGTGGGCTGCCCATCGGGGGGGTGCTGGGCAAGGCCGAGATTATGGACGCACCCGCGGTGGGCGGGCTGGGCAGCACCTTTGGGGGCAACCCCCTCTCCTGCGCCGCCGCGCTGGCCGTGCTGGAGGTGTTCGAGCAGGAAAACCTGCTGGAAAAAGCCCAGAAGCTGGGCGAGCTATTGCACGAGGGCTTCCGCAAAATTCAGGCCCGCTTCCCCCAGGCAGTGGGTGATGTGCGCGGCCTGGGGCCCATGATCGCCATGGAGCTGGTCAAGGATCCCAGCAGCAAGAGCCCCGACCCGCAGCTCACCAACCGGTTGCTCGAGGTCGCCCGCGAAAAGGGCCTGCTTCTGTTCAAGGCCGGGATGCACGCCAACGTGATCCGCTGCCTGGTGCCCCTGGTGGTGAGTGAGGCCGAGGCCCGCAAGGGCCTGGAGATTCTGGAGGCCAGCCTCGAGCAGGCCCTGAACGAAGCCAGATAATTCTAGTCGCAGAAACAGGTTATCGCACTCTTCGCAGGCGTTGCCTCCCGGACGGGAGGCAACTGTGCTGTGCAGGACTTAGCAATCGAGCTGTGAGTGGCTCGATGTTTGTGAAGAGCGCTCTATACGGCGTCAAGGCCCGAAATCGGGGAAGCCATACTGCAAAACCCGCAGTTTGCTGGGAGCAGTTGCATCCTCCAGAATTACAAACACCAGCTTGCCTGGCTGGCTGGCATACTCCAGGAGCGGGGCATCACCACACTGCAACTTGAGGGTGGGAAGCCTTGCACCATTAATTCTAGGCATAATCCTTAGCGTGTAAAAGCCCCTCCACTCTTCTTGCGGCGGCAGCGGGAGGCTGAGAACTTCCCCCCGCAAGGGGCTGGTGGTAGGCCGGCTCATCTGGAACCGAACCGCCGAGAAAGTTCCTTGGCCCCAGCCCGGCTCCGTTTCAGAAGGAACCTCCTCTACATTGTGCTCCCGGTAGTTTCCCGGATAGAACAAAAGCGGGCCAAAAAAATATCCGTCGTCATTCGACACCATGCGCACCTCAGTCCGGACGCCCTCCGGGCACAGGGTCGGGTTTTCCGGAAAGTAGAACATATCTAATGGAAGAGGAGCCGGGGCCGGAAAGGGACAGCCGGAGAGCAGCGGCAGGAGTACCAGTAGGGCTAATTTGAGCAATCTCATGTACCCACCTCAGTCGCGCGGCCCGTCCCCAGGGGGTGGCGTTGGGTTGGAAGCTGTTGGGGTGTAAAGCCGATAGGCCGCAAAGGACATGTCGTAGTAGTCGCTCAGGAAAACAACGTTGCTATTATTCCAGTATTTCACATCACCGGTACGGGCATGGTACGGAAGGTCGGTTCGTTCACTGATGTTGATATCGGCATAGTTCTCCGACCAGTCCCAGTACTCCAGAAGTTTGAATTTTTTGGCCATTGCAAAGTGGCCGTTGCCGAAGCGAACGCCGTTCACAATAAGCGGAATGGAGTTGTTGGTCTGGTAGCCCACTATGGCCGGCATCTCGCTACCCGAAGGTGCGCCGATAGAGGCCTTGAGGACACCATTCACCCCCCAGGTAGCCTGCGACCAGGCCACAAAATTCAGAACTGGCGGCAGGATTATAGATAGGCTGGGAAGGTCAATATCCCGCGACCAGACCCCTGTCAGACGTTCGGGCCAATTATTATCGGCCAACCAGGCATTTCCCCCATTGAGCAGACCGGAGAAACTAGTGTTGGTCTGACCTGTAAAATGCGAAGAACCCATTTTCTCCGGTAGCCAGGCGGCATAGACATCGCGCGTGACCCCATTGATGTTTTTATCGCCCACCCGCACCGGCCAGAAAACCATTTGCATGAATTTTTCTTGCTCGGACATGGTCGCGGCGCTGCCTACCGTTACTGTAGCCCCATGTGGAGACAGGTTGTTGTTTGGAAGGCGAATCTGACGGCTGTTCCCAAATCTGCCTGCGGCCCTGTTCCAGTCCAACAACCGGGCCACCGACATGGCTCCGCAGCCTACAAGATATTGTCCACCCACGTACTGGTCACCCGTGATCAGGCCCCGGGAAACTGGGCTGGGGTAGTCGTAATCGCCCCACACGCCCATCCCTTGTTGGCTGGGCGCGGCCAGAGGGTTGCTGTAGTTCTGGTTTGGATTTGCTCGCCAACCGATGTCATTCGTTATCTGCTGGTAATTTCCAAAATCGAGATCCCTGAGATTACTCAATTCACCTTCTACGACGTTAACCGTACACCACCACGCGAAACGACTCACGCAATCGTTTTTGGTTGTGACCTGGCTACTGACGCCGTCTTTGAAAAATTGGCTGCCGATGTGCAAGACAGGATCGTTGGTGGCACCCGAGGCCGTAGGCCAGGGCACGCCGTTGGGTGACTCGTCCAATAGTCGCTTCCAACGTTTTGCCATTTCTCTTGGAATATCCCCCTGCTCTACACTATTGGCAATCGCCGCAAAGGCTTTTTTGATCGCATCGGTTTCGTCCGCAGAGAGGCGGTTTCCTCTGGCGTCGAACCATTCCTGACCCCTAACTGCATACAAGCCATCACCGTACTTAACCAACCGGCATTCACCACAGGTTTGATGAACAGATTTGAAGACCTCGACTGGAAAGAGGCTGCCATGGAAGGTTCGATTGGTTGCAGCGCCCGTTAAATAAACCACATTGCCGTTTTTTGCCGCGCTTACAGATCGCCAAAAGCTGCTTGGGCGTTCACCATCCACTATCAAGTTAGCCCAAAAAGCCGGACGCATAAGCGGATCATGAATAAGGGTGGACACAACCCATTTGTTCTGAGCGGTTTGGGGGGTCAAGTCCAGGTCGTCTTTCGAAGCATTTACAGCGAGTGCTTGCCCGATGTGTGCCGGAACCGCTTCATAGGTCAAAGTGTCCTGCGCACGGCTTGCTTGTTGAGACCCACACGCCACCAGCAATAGGGTTAGCCCAACGACCAACGACCAACGACCAACGACCAAAAGATGAAAAACGCATAGCTGAATTCACCTCCATAGTCCAGGCTACATTTCGGGGTAGCCAGAATCATCGTAGGTTTGTGCTTTGAGTTAAGTCAATAGCAAATACTTTATTTATATTAAGTACAAATTTATTGCTTCCTAGTCTAAGCCGTAATGCAGCACTACGGTCATTAGTGCCAAACGCTCTCTGACACTGCTACGACGGCATCCTTTACTCTTCCTGGGCTTTCCCCAAGGTTGGTGGCTTCTGCCCTCAGATGTCTGGCCTCGGCAACTGCACACATATCCCAAACGGTTCAAAAGCCCGGCGTCTTTTGGTACGCTATGCGCCAACCATGACCGTCGCTACACGGCCCCCAGCCACGGGGGAGTCCCTTTCCATACAGAACGTGGTCAAAAAATTCGGCGACTTTACCGCGCTGGGCGGGGTGAGCCTCGAGGTGCCCGCGGGCCAGTTCTTCACCCTTTTGGGGCCCTCGGGCTGCGGCAAAACCACCCTGCTGCGGATTATCGCCGGCCTCGAGGTGCCCACCGAGGGCCGGGTGGTGCTGATGGGCCAGGATCTCACCCCCCTCCCGGCCAACCGGCGCCCGGTCAACACCGTGTTTCAGAGCTACGCCCTGTTCCCGCACCTTACCGTGCGGGAAAACATCGCCTTTGGCCTCAAGAGCCGCCGCATGGACAGGCTCGAGGTGGAACGGCGGGTGAGGTACGGGCTGGAGATGCTCCAGCTCGAGCGCTTCGCCGAGCGGCTGCCCCACCAGCTCTCGGGGGGGCAGCGTCAGCGGGTGGCCCTGGCCCGGGCCCTGGTCAACGAACCGCAGGTGCTCCTGCTGGACGAGCCCATGAGCGCCCTCGACGCCAAACTCAGGGCCGAGGTGCAGGTGCAGCTCCGGCGGCTCCAGCAGCAGTTGGGCCTGACCTTTATCCTGGTCACCCACGACCAGGACGAGGCCATGGCGGTCTCGGATCGCATCGCCCTCATGCGGATGGGCCACCTCGAACAGGTCGGTACCCCCGACGAGGTCTACGAGCGGCCCCGCACCCGCTACGCCGCCGAGTTCCTGGGGGCGGCCAACCTGATCCAGGGCAAACGGCTCCCCATGGGCTTCGAGGCCCCCTTTGGCAAGCTGGCCCTGGGCCAGACCCCGCCCTGGGACGAGGGCTATGTGGCTATCCGGCCCGAACGGGTGCGGCTATCCGAGGTAGAACCCCGGCAGAACGGCCTCCGGGTGCGGGTGCGCGAGGCGGTCTACCGCGGGGCTTATCAGGAAGCCTGGCTCGAGCCCTGCGATATCCGGGTGCGCACCGCCCCCCACCCCACCCTGCAGGCCGGGCAGGAACTCTGGGCCGAGCTACCTGTAGATGCCTTGGTGGTGCTGGATGAATAGGCGCATAGTCTGGTTCGGTGAGCTGACCACCCCGGCCCAGCTCTACCGCCGGGGGCTGTGGTTCTTGCTGCCCGCCGCCATCTGGATTCTGGGCCTGCTGGTAATTCCGGGCCTCTCGCTGGTGGCCCTCTCCTTTGCCGAGCGGGGACAGTACGGCGAGGTGGTCTGGAACTTCAGCCTGGAAAACTACCGCCGCCTTCTGGGCTACGGCATCTTCGGCTGGAGCCCCGACACCATCCTGATTCTGCTGCGAAGCCTCTGGGTGGCCTTCGTGACCACCCTTATCTGCATCGTGCTGGCCTACCCCCTGGCCTTCTTCATCGCCAGCCGCCCCCCCCGCACCCGCTACCTCTGGCTGGCCCTGGTCATCATCCCCTTCTGGACCAACCTGGTCATCCGCACCTACGCCTGGCAGATGCTCCTGGCCCCCGATTTTCCCTTCGCCAAACTGGCCCAGGCCCTGGGCCTGCTGGCCCCCGACAGCGGCCTCTACCCCAGCCCACTGGCGGTTTATATTGGCATGATTACGGCTTTTTTACCCTTTGTGGTGATGCCGCTCTTCTCCAGCGTGGAGCGGCTGGACTGGAGCCTGGTGGAGGCCGCCCAGGATCTCTACGCCAGCCGCATCCGCACCTTCTTCCAGGCCATCTGGCCCCAGACCCTGCCGGGCCTCACGGTGGGCATCATCCTGACCTTTATCCCGGCCATGGGCATGTTCGTGATCCCCGACCTGCTGGGCGGGGCCAAGTACCTGCTGGTGGGCAACCTGATCCAGCAGCAGTTTTACGCCAGCCGCGACTGGCCCTATGGGGCCGCGGTCAGCCTGGGCCTGATGGTCATGACCCTGATTGGGCTGGCGATTTACCGCCGCCGGGGAAAGGATGTGGATCTGGTATGACTCCGGCGCACGCCACACCCCCAAACCGCCCTGGCTTGCAAAGGCACGGGAGGGCTTCATGCGCCTGAACCCCCTCATCAGCAGCGCGGCCCTGGCCACCCTGGCCTTTCTGTACCTGCCCATGCTGGCGGTGGCGGTGCTCTCGTTCAACAAAACCCGCTACGGCCTGCAGTGGTCGGGCTTTACCTGGGACTGGTATGCGCGGCTCTTCAGTAACCCGGACATCCTCGAGGCCGCCCGCAACACCTTCGTGCTGGCGCTGGTCTCTACCCTCATCGCCACGGTGCTGGGCACGCTTTTTGCCATCGCCTTGGAGCGCTATCCCTGGCCCCGGCGAAGCCAGGGCTTCCTGGAGAACCTGCTCTACCTGCCGGTGGTCACCCCCGACATCATCTTCGCGGTGGCCCTGGTGGTGGCCTTTGGGGCCTTCCGGACGGTCTCGAGCCTCTTCGAGCCCGGCCTCTTCACCATGGTGCTGGGCCACGTCACCTTCCAGATTGCTTTTGTGGCTCTCACGGTGCGCAGCCGCCTCAAAAGCCTGGGCCACGAGCTCGACGAGGCCGCCCGCGATCTCTACGCCAGCTACGGCTACTACGTGCGCCGCGTCCTGCTGCCCCTGCTCACCCCTGGCATCGTGGCCGGGGCCATGCTGGCCTTCACCCTCTCCCTCGACGACTTCGTGATTAGCTTCTTCACCGCCGGCCCCACCTCGCAAACCCTGCCCCTGCTCATCTACGCCTCGGTGCGGCGGGGCGTCACCCCCGAGATTCACGCCCTCTCCACCCTGATTTTCCTGGTTACGGTGCTCCTGGTGCTGGCCTCCGAGCGCCTTACACGGCGATAAAAACTACGGTAAACTAGCGCCAATCAGGAGGAACCATGAAACGCCTGTTTACCCTCTGCCTGCTGGCTCTGTCCTTCGCCCTGGCCCAGCCCCGCGAGATGCGGCTTTTTATCTGGTCGGAGTACATGGATCCGGCCATCATCAAAGCTTTTGAGCAAAAGTTCAACCTGCGGGTGCGCATCGACCTTTACGAGTCCAACGAGGACATGCTGGCCAAGCTCCAGGCCGGGGGGGTCTCGCAGTACGACGTCATCGTACCGGGCGACTACATCATCCCCACCCTGATCCAGCTCAAGCTGATCCAGCCCCTCGACAAGAGCAAAATCCCCAACCTGAAAAACCTCGACCCCAAGTTTGCCAACCCGCCCTTCGACCCCGGCAATCGCTACAGCGCGGCCTACCAGTGGGGCATGTCGGGCATCATGTACCGCAAAGACCGCGTCCCCACCCCCACCAGTTGGAGCGTGATTCTGGGGCCAGGGGCCGATAAGCCCTTTGTGCTGATGGACTCCATCCGCGAGATGCTGGGGGCGGCGCTGCGCTTCCAGGGCAAGTCCATCAATACCAGGAACCCCGCCGAGGTACGGGCCGCCGGCCAGGTGCTTCTGAGTGCCAAGAAAAACCCCCGCTTCCTGGGCTTTGAAGGCGGCGTAGGGGCCAAGAACCGCCTGGTCGCCGGTACAGCCACCTACGCGGTGGTCTACAACGGCGACGCCCTTAAGGCCGCCGACGAGAACAAGAACGTGGGCTTTGTGGTGCCCAGGGAAGGGGCCGCGTTATTCCTGGACAACATGGCCATCCCCGCCCGTGCCCCCAACCCCGAGGCCGCCCACCAGTTCATCAACTTTATTCTGGACGCCAAAATTGGGGCCCAGCTCTCCAACTACAACCGCTACGCCACCCCCAACAAAGCCGCCCTGCCCTTCATCAACCCCGCAGACCGCAAGAACCCGGCCATCTACCCCGATGCCGCTACCATGCAGAAGCTCGAGTTCGTGCTCGACCTGGGCAAAGACACCCGCCTCTACGACGAGGTCTGGACGGCCGTCAAGAGCCGGTAATGCCAGATTCAAGCAGAGCAGGACGTAGCACAGCTCACTTCCTGGCCCCAACCCACCTAGCTACCACCTCGATAAATGCGTGTACCATACTGGCATCGAGGGTCAGCCCGGCCTGTTTTCGTAGCTCGCGCAAAGCGTCCTGGTGTGTCCAGGCCGCTTTGTAAGGGCGCGAGTGAATCAGTGCGTCGTAGACATCCACCACCGCAAACAAGCGGGCCTCGAGTGGAATTTCGTCGCAGGTCAGTCCGAAAGGGTAGCCGGAACCATCTATACGCTCGTGATGGTAACGTACAATATTGCGGGCCGTTTGCGACAGGAAACCCAGGTTTTCCAGCATACCGAACCCGATGTCGCAGTGGCTTTGCATGATGCGCCACTCGGCGTCGGTGAGGGTTCCGGGCTTGAGTAAAATGGAGTCGGGAATGGCCAGTTTGCCCAGGTCGTGCAGGTAAGCCCCCATGCGCAACCCCTCGAGGTCGAGGAAACCCAGGTGCCGGCCCAAGGCCTCGGTCAGGGCTACCACCCGGTCGGTATGGCCTCTGGTCTCCAGGTCGCGCAACTCCAGGCCCAGCCCCAAAGCCCGTAAGGCATCCTCGCGGGTGCGAGTAATTTCCTCGAGATGCGCTGCTCGTTCCAGCGCCCGCTCGAGGCGCCGCGCCACCGCCTCCAAAAGGGAGATGTGTTCCTCCAAGATGTGCGCTTTGTGGTCGAAGCTGGCCAGGGTGAGGGCCCCATACGGCTCACCCCGCAGAAACAAAGGAGCCGTCAGCAGGGTTCTTGGTTTATGAGCCATTAGCACTGGCCAAGCCCCTTCCCAGGTTTGATAGTCCTCGATGAGTTGAACCTTGCCAGTAGCCAGGGCCTTCCCCATAAACCCCTGACCCAGGGTTACAGGTAGGCTAGAAAAGTGCTGCAAGCGCCCCTCGCTGGCTCGTTCGTGTCCCAGGATGAGCTGCATCAAGCCGCTACCCTTGCCATTACCGTTGAGTTCCAGACGAAAAAAACCACCAGCAGAGAGCCCCGTCAGGTCGATGAGTGTCTCCAAAGCCCGCTGGGCCATGCAAGCAGGCTCGTCCAGGGTCTCGAGGTCGGAGGACATCTGCACCAGCCTGCGGTAGCGTTCCATCTCCCGGTTGGCCTGCTCGAGGGCTTGCAAGCGCGAGAGCAGAACCCCAGCCATCCTGGCCAGCGCTTCTAGAACATAGCGATCCTGGGGGTGTATCTCCCCACCTGCCCCGGCTGTATCCACCGACAGCACCCCTACGGTATGGCCCTCGAGATCGCCTATCGGCACGCCTAGGTAAGCAGCCCCGACCCGGTGCCCCGAGATAAATACGGCGTGAGGCTCGAGAGCAGCGTTGGGCAAATACAGGGGGCTGCGTTGCTCCAGCACCCGCCAGGCCAGGCCTTCACCCCGCCTGTGCCGGGTACCCGCTGCCTTTTCGGCGGCATGACCGGCTGCCGCAACCACCTCGAGCACATCGTCTTTGGGCCGATAAAGCGTCACAAGGCTGGTCGAGACCTTGGTCAACCCCAAGGCTTCCCTCACAATAAGCTGCAACAGCTCGTGGGTGGTTTGCGCTGCCGTAAGGCGCTGGCCAGCCAGGGTGAGACTTTGCAGGCGGGCCAATTCACGTTTCTGGGCCGCCTGCGCTTCTAGACGGGCTAGGGCCTGCCCCACCCCACGGCCAAATGATTCGAGCACAGACGCATCTTCCGGTACAAAAGGGGTATTTGAGTACGCCACCACCACCCCAAAACCCTCACCCTGAGCATCCTGAAGCGGCACAAAAGCGGCGTACTCCTCAGGATTAATCGAAGTGTTTAGGCAAAGGCGGGGGTCGTCGAGGCGCACCATCTGTACCCGTCGCTCCTTGAGGGCTACCCAGGAAATCCCCTTGCCTTTAGGCACCAAAAGGCCGGTGGCTTCGCTCCAGTTGATGGCAGCCTGAACCCTTAGGTCGCCGCCCTCCCGTCGCAAGGCCACCGCACGCTCCACGCCCAAAATTTCCAGTATTAGATGGGGCAGCGACTGCCATAGCAAATCGGCTTCGCGAAAGGTGGAGAGCACCCCCAGTACCCGGGCCAGACGCTCTTCACGCTCGAGGCGAGCCTGGGTGTTCTGCCGCTCTTTGAGCGTTTGCAACACCACACAGAGGCTCTGCCCCAGCTCCCTAGCTAAAGGCAGGGCTTCTGCAGGGTATGGGGTGGCCTCGAGGCGATCCAGGCACAGCCAGGCCTCTACCCTGCCCTGTAACGGGATAGGAACGTTGAGTGTCCAATAAATACGGTGCAGGGATTGGCGATCCTGGGGCGATAGCCCACTGAGTGAGGATTGCACCTGAACTATCGTGGGCCAGCCGGACTGAGCCTCCTGTAAACTGCCACCATACCAGCGCAGTTCATCTTCTAGACTTAGGAGATAGCTGGGCAGGGCAATGTTGTGACCCCGCATGGCCACAAAACGATACTCGCTACCCTCACGCAGCAGAACCGAGCCGGCCTGAGCCCCCGGAATCAAGCGCATGGCCCCTTCAAGGGCATCTGTAAGCAAATCTTCCAGGGTGGGGCTTCCAACCAGCGCGCGCAATAAGGCCAGCATGCCCTGATAAAACCCCTGCATCTCCAGCCCAGCCTAAAGCCGAATCGGTTGCAAAAAAGTTTATGTATCACAGACCTCGCTTGACGCGCGGCAAAAGTGGCGAAATAGGCCCTCGTGCCGGATTCAAGCGGACAAAAACCGAAAGTTATATACCCGAGTCCAATACCAGATTCGGTTAGCTCGGTGGCAAACCAACCCGGCCGAAGCTACCCGCCTAGCGGAGGGTGATACCACCCCTTGGGTGTACCAGGTGTACAAGTTTCACTCGTTACCAAAGGGAATTGTTTAATTGGCTTGGGTGGCCAGTTTTATAGCGACTGACCACCCAGCCACCCCATCTCGGGTCTACACCCTTACCCGCAAAAAGCTGTCCACGTAAAAGGGGCCCTCCCAACGCTGACTGCGGGGCTCATTGAGAATGGTAATGCGATTTTCCAGGCGCGGCTCCCAGGAAGGCTGGGTGCGCAGGTACTCGATGAGCACCTCGGCATCGCCAAAACCAGTATCCACCCGGAAGCCTTTGGCGTCCCGCAAGACGGTAAAGCCATCCCCACCGCTGGCGATAAAGTTGTTGGTGACAACCCGGTAGGTGGCGTTGGGGTCGAGCGGCTGGAAACCTGTAGGGGTCTGCACCTGAACCTGGGTTACCCGGCTACCTGCCGGACGGGAAAGGTCGAAGGTGTAGCGAATGCCGGCCACCCCCGACAAGAAGCGGCCTGCGATCTGCTCCCACTGGGAAACGCCGTTTTCTAGCGCAGCCAGAACCTCGCTGCCCTTGAGCTCGAGCACCACCAAGGTATTGCCGAAGGGCAATACCTCGTTGACCTGCCCAACCGTAATGTTCCCCGCCGGGATGGTTGCACGTATGCCCCCACCATTCTGCAGCGCAATGGTGGTACCAGCCTGACGGGTTTTCCACAGCATGGCATCGGCAATCAGGTTAGCTAGGTTGGTCTCGCGGCGGCGTACGTCGTTGCGCTCGCCATTGAGAGTAACAGCAGCCCTGGAAATCACCTGGGCCCGCAGTGCTGAAATGGGCAACCCGTAGGCAGAAATGGCGTCAAGAGCGAAGCGATCCTCAGGCAGATTGGCGGTCATGGGGATAACCTGGCCTTGGTGAGCCACCAGTTCACCCCGCTCATCAAAGGTAACCTGCAGGCGGCCTACCACCTTGGCCCATTCCCAGGCCTGCACCACCAGCACATCTTTGTTTTCGGGGTTTTTCACGATGGTAGGGTAAGCCCCACCAGGGCGTAGCTCGGGGAAGGGGGTCTGGCCCAGCAGGGTATGGCTGTGACCGCCCACAATTACCTGAACACCCGTCACCTTGCGGGCCAGTTCCTGGTCTTGCAGGTAGCCCAGGTGGGAGAGTACCACGATGTACTTCACGCCCCTGGCTAACAACTCCACCACAGCCTGCTGGGTAGCCGGAACCGGGTCGGTAAAACGAACGTTGGGGCCAGGGCTGGACATAATGGGGGTGTCGGGGGTTGTCAGGCCAATAATGCCCACCCGCTGCCCTCCCACGCTCACCACCGCATAGGGCTTGATGCGTCCGGCCAGCTTGGGCTCCCTCGAGACATCGGTATTGGCCGAGACCACCGGGAAACGCACCCCGTTCAAAAAGTTAGCCAGTCCATCGGGCCCCAGGTTGTACTCGTGGTTGCCAGGTGCCATGGCCCGGATACCCATGCGATGTAGAAAGTGCCTGTCGGCCAACCCCTGGTACTGGTTGAAATAGAGGGTTCCCTGGAATACATCACCCGCGTGCAAAAACAGGGGGTTGGTCGCAGTTGCACGTAAGCGGTCAAACAGCGAAATCACCCGAGCAAAACCACCCAGGCGCTGGTTTTGCTGCCCACCCAGGGTGAGGCCCCCGGTGGGCTCGAGGTGGGCATGGGTATCGTTGATGTGAACGATGGTCATGGTGAAGTTACCACCCTGGGCCCGTGTCAGGCCAGCCAGCGCGGCTCCGCCCACCAACCCTGCTTTAAGTACTTCTCTACGGCGCATAGTTCCTCCTCGTTAATATTGCAAGGCTATTCTATACCGTCACCAGGTCAACATCATTTCAGTGCATTTTGCCCTCGTATACACCGCAAAAGTTGAGGCGATTTTCAGCCACTCCTCAGAACGGTTCACTACGTTGGTTGTATTTGGGCTCGAGGGAGGTTTTTATGCGCTATTGGCTAACCAGTTTGGTGGCGGTATGTACGGGTTGTCTAGGATTATCCCCCGATCCATCCGACCCGCCCCCTTCAGGTGAACCGTCGCTTCACCTGAGCTTGCTCGTCTCTTCCGGCCTGAGCCAGCCGCTTTATCTGACCCATGCTGGCGACGGTAGCGGAAACCTGTATGTAGTGGAAAAAGCCGGGCGTATTCGGCTCATCGAAAACGGGGCTCTGCGTACCCAAGCCTTCCTCGACATCACTGAAAAAACCTCCAAAGGGAGCGAACAGGGCTTGCTGGGCCTGGCTTTTCATCCCAACTACCGCAACAACGGTTTCTTCTATGTCAACTACACCAACAGCTCCGGCGATACCGTCATTGCCCGCTACACAGCCAACCGCAGCAGCAAAATGACCGACCCCAGTTCTGAGCAGGTGGTGCTATCGGTAGACCAGCCCTACGACAACCACAACGCTGGCTGGCTGGGTTTTGGCCCCGACGGAATGCTCTACATTCCACTGGGGGATGGAGGCTCAGGTGGTGACCCGCAAAACTACGCCCAGCGCCTCGAGCCCCAGAGCGGAAATCGACACCTGCTGGGCAAAGTCTTGCGCATTGACATTAATGGCAGCGAGCTGGGCCATAACTATCGCATTCCCCCCGATAACCCCAGCCTGGGCGGGCGGGTTTCGGAAATCTGGGCCTACGGACTGCGCAACCCCTGGCGGGCCAGCTTCGACCGGCAGACCGGCGATCTCTGGATCGGCGATGTGGGTCAGAACAACCAGGAAGAAGTCAACCGGGGCGTGGGCGGCGGCAAGGGGCTCAACTACGGCTGGAAAATCATGGAAGGCACCAACTGTTACGACAACAGCATCGCCCCTGGTTGTGGCAGCAGTAACCTAACCCAGCCCGTGCACGTCTATGGGCGCAGTGATGGCTACTCGGTGACTGGCGGTTACGTTTACCGTGGCACACGCTATCCCCGGATGCGAGGCCGTTATTTTTTTACCGACTTTGGTTCGGGCCATCTCTGGAGCCTGTACCAGGTCAATGGGGCCTGGGAACGCAAAACCGAGATTACCTCGGCCGGAGGTAGCTTGGCTTCCTTCGGCGAAGACGAGCAGGGGGAGCTATATGTTATGAGTCTTTTCGGGGGACAGGTCTGGCGGGTGGAGGATCGGCCCTAGAAAATACCCTGCATTAGCCTGGCAGGCCAACTTGTAACCTGCACACACCGAGCTCAGAAAGGGCTTGGTTACACTGTGGCCATGCGACAGATCATTTGCTTTGCCCTGGTGTGGCTTGGTCTGGCTTTTGCGCAATCTATTAATCTAGTACCCATTGCCAATAACCTGAGCCGCCCATTGTTTCTCACCTATTCCCCAGACGATACCGGGCGGCTGTTTATCCTCGAGCAGGGCGGTACCATCCGCATCTGGCAGAACGGGCGGCTGCTCGCAGAGCCGTTCTTAGATATAAGCAACCTGGTTTCCTGTTGCGGTGAACGGGGTCTCTTGGGACTGGCCTTCCATCCCAATTTTCGCCAGAACAATTTGTTCTTTATCAACTACACCAACCGCAACGGCGATACCGTCATTGCCCGCTACCGCGCAAACGGCAACCGCACCGAGACAGGCTCAGCCCAGATCCTGCTAACCATCGAGCAACCCTATGCCAACCACAACGGCGGCATGATCACTTTTGGCCCGGACGGCATGCTGTACATCGGTATGGGTGATGGGGGCTCGGCCGGCGACCCCCTCAACGCCGGCCAGCGGCTCGACACTTTGCTGGGCAAGATCCTTCGCATAGATGTGAACCGTAGCGAGGGCAACCGGGCTTATGCTATCCCCGCTGACAACCCTGTTCTGGCCGGTCGCCGCAGCGAGATCTGGTCGTATGGTTGGCGCAACCCCTGGCGGTTCAGCTTCGATCGTCAGACCGGCGATCTGTGGGTCGCAGATGTCGGACAAAACGCCGTGGAGGAGGTACACTTTCAACCTGCCAGCAGCAAAGGTGGCGAGAACTACGGCTGGCGCATCATGGAAGGGGATCGGTGTTTCAATCCCCCGCAAAACTGCAACCGCAACGGTTTGGTAATGCCCGTGCTGACCTACACCCACGACCAGGGCCGCTCCATCACCGGGGGCTACCGCTACCGCGGCAACGCCATGCTGGCCTTTCGTGGGGCTTACTTTTATGCCGACTATGTGAGCGGTCGCATCTGGGCTGCTATCCCTCAGGGCAGCGGCTGGCAGAGCCGGGAGGTGCTCAAAACAGATCTAAACATCAGTTCTTTTGGCGAAGATGCTGAGGGTGAGCTATATGTGGTAGATCACCGCGGCGCTGTCTATCGTATGACCCAACGCTAAAAAAGCCTCCCGTAAGGGAGGCAAACTTGCTTCATCCAAGCTCAAGGCAGGTAGTTACCGGGCGTACCCAGGGTCTCGGGTTTTTCTGTCCACTCACCCGCAATGCCCAGCTTCCAGGCACCCGCCGCACCACTGGCGTTGGTGTAGCCCCCGTAGACCCCCAGCCGCAGCCCCCGCAAAACGGTGTAGTACAGCGAAGCGGTCACATCATAGCCCAGGCTCAGGCCAAAGGGATAGCGAAGGCCGCCCTCCAGATAGGCATTGAGGTCGCGCGTGAGTTCCAGCTTCAAACCGGCATAGGCGTTGGTTGCAGCGTTTAGCGATACCGATGGCACCACCACCAGGGTGGCGTCCAGGCCCGCCCCCCCATACAGCACCGCCGCATCGGCCACGCGCTGGGTAATGAAAATTTCCGCACCTGCGTCAAAGTCGAAGCTGAAGGGGCCAGGCAAAACGACCTGGTTGGAGCCAAAGCGGACGGCCCCTTCCACATAGCCGCTACTGGACTCGTTCAGCTTGGCAACCCCCACCAGCCCGGCCCGGCTGGCTAGCACAAACTGTCCGGCGAAAAAACCTGGGCGCAGGCTGGCTCCAGCCACGATGTTGTCGGTCAGGTTGAAGGTGTAGTTCAGTGCAGTACCCCGGTAGCTACGGTAAGGGGTTGTGAACTGCCCGCCCACCAAGCCAAACTCAGGCAGGAATTGCAGGTTTCCCGTGATGGAAAAGCCATCGGCCATAGCGGCCCCTCCAATGCCCAACGAAGCCAAAACTGCCAGCAAATTTTTTTTCATGATTCCTCCAGGTGGCTAGTACGCCACAAACGGCCCAATCATAGGGGCTGAGCACGTCCCATAACTGAGAGGGGTTGCAAATTTCCTTAATGCACAGCCAGTTAGGGTTCTTCTGTGCAGGCGAGCTGCACAAAAGCGGTCGCCACAAGCCTCGAGGCTACCGGTATGCTGTAAGCATGGCACGAACCAAGCAAGACCTATTGCAGGAGCTCAAAGAACGCCAGGTGCGCTTCCTGCGTTTACAGTTCACCGATATCTTGGGCATCAACAAGGTAGTCGAACTGCCGGTCAATCAATTCGAAAAAGCGCTGGACGGCGAAATTATGTTCGATGGCTCATCCATTGAGGGCTTTGGTCGTACCGAGGTGGAAGAGTCGGACATGTTGCTAAAGCCCGACTACAACACCTTTGTGGTCTACCCCAGCGACCTCGAGCCCACCACCAAGGGTGCTGTGGCCCGTCTCATCTGCGATATCGCCTACCCCGATGGCAAGCCCTTTGAGGGCGACCCCCGGCAGGTGCTCAAGCGACAGATCGAGCGGGCCCAGAAAAAGGGCTTCGACAACCTTTATGTGGGTAGCGAGGTGGAGTTTTTTTTGTTCAACCGCAGCCCGGAAGGCGGCCCGACCATTCATACCTACGATCGGGCCGGCTACTTCGACCTGGCCCCCACTGACAAAGGCGAGGAGGCCCGCCGGGATATGGTGGACATGCTGGTGCGGATGGGTTTGCAGCTCGAGGCCGCCCACCACGAAGGCGCTCCCGGCCAGCACGAGATAGACCTCAAGTACACCGATGCCCTGCAGGCGGCCGACAACCTAACCACCCTCAAATTTGTGGTCAAGCGAATTGCCATCAACCATGGGCTGCATGCCACCTTTATGCCCAAGCCCATTGCCGGCATTAACGGTTCGGGCTTGCATTTCCATCTGTCGCTCTTCAAAAATGGCGAGAATGCCTTTTATGAGCCAAAGGGGAAGCTCGAGGTCTGGCCCCACCAGCTTTCCAAAACTGCGCTGCAATTTATCGCTGGCCTCTTCGAGCACGCCGAGGGCATGGCCGCCATCACCAACCCGCTGGTCAACTCCTACAAGCGCCTGACCCCTGGCTACGAAGCCCCCACCAGTGTGGCCTGGTCGGTCTCGCACCGCAGCGCCATGATTCGGGTGCCCAAGCGGCGCGGCACAGGCACCCGGGCCGAGTTTCGCTTTCCCGACCCCTCCTGTAACCCCTACCTGGCCCTGGCGGTAATCCTGGGGGCGGGCCTCGAGGGTATCGAGAGCAACCTAACCCCCCCACCGCCCATTGAGCGCGACGTATACGAGCTTTCGGTGCGCGACCGGCGCAAGTACCGCGTAAGCGAGATGCCCGGAACGCTGCACGAGGCCCTCGAGGCCCTGCAAAAGAACCGGGTCATTCGGGCGGCATTAGGCGAACAGATATACAAAGACTTCCTCCATGCCAAGCAGGTAGAGTGGAACTCCTACCGAATCGCCGTTCATCAATGGGAGCTCGACCAGTACCTGGCCGAGTACTAGCCAGCCTTCAATGCGGCCTGGCCAGCTGGCTTCTGTGCCGTCGTAATTTCAGCCGATGTCGCTCCATCAAAAGGCGGATTGGTGGCCTGGATATCCGCGCAGCTATCTGCAATAAGGAAGCTTAGCAGCTCCGGAACGCTGGTTGAAGATTAACTAAAATTGTGTACGCTCAAAATGGCTGGAAAACAATAAAACCACCCAGATTGACACACCACGGCATGGGTTGGGTAGAATAGGCCAGCCATCTAAGGCTAAACTTTTGGTTCTTTAGGAGGAATCGGCATGAAAAAGCTCGCAATTCTAGCACTGGGCGCATTGGCTCTGGGTGTAGCCTCGGCCCAGTCCAACGTGATCAAGATCGCTTCAGTCTCACCCCTGTCCGGGCCCCAGTCGGGTCTGGGCACCGCCATCCAGCAAGGTGCTCAGATGGCCATCGAGGATGCTCAAGCCCGCTTCCAGCAGCTTGGCTTCCAGCTCCAGTTCAGCCCCCAGGATGACCAGGCTACTCCGGACGTGGGCGTAGCGGTCGCCCGTCGTATCGTCAACGATCCCGATCTGCTGGGCATTGTGGGCCACCTCAACTCGGGCGTGGCTATCCCGGCTTCGGAGATCTACAAAGACACCAACCTGGTCATGGTCTCCCCGGCCAACACCAACCCCCGTGTGACCGACCGTGGCTACCTGAGCGTTAACCGCATCTGCGGTCGCGACGATGTACAGGGCCCGGTGGGTGCTGAGTACGCCGTTAAGGTGCTCAAGCGCAACCGGCTGTTCGTGATTCACGACAAAACCCCCTACGGCCAGGGCCTTGCTGAAGCCTTCGCGGCCCGCGCCAAAGAGCTGGGCGCCAATGTGGTTGCCCTGGTAGGTACCGAGGAAGCCTCCAACTTCCAACCTCTTATCCTTCAGATGCGCGCCCAGCGCCCCGACCTGGTCTACTACGGTGGCATCTACGACAAGGGCGGCGTCCTGGTCAAGCAGATGCGTGAGCGCGGCATTACCGCTACCTTCATGGGCGGCGATGGTCTGGATGCCTCCGACCTGGTCAAAATTGCTGGCTCGGCCTCCAAGGGTGTAATCTTTACCACCACCGCCGGCCCCATCAGCACCCTGCCCAAGGCCGCGGCTTTTGCACAGCGCTACAAAGCCAAGTTCGGCAAAGACCCTGAAGCCTATGCGGTGTACGCCTATGACGCCGCCAACGTGATCCTGACTGCCCTCGAGGCCGCCATTAAAGCCAACAACGGCCGTAAACCCACTCGCGAGCAAGTGGCCCGTGCCGTACGTGAAGTCAAGCTAGATGGTCTGACCGGCCGTATCGAGTTCGACAGCAAGGGCGACCGCAAGCTCTCTGACTATTACATTGTTGGCATGAAGGAAGCCAAATACCCTGGCGAAGTGCTGCGCGTGATTCAGTTCGCACCCCCTGCTGCCCGTCAGTAAGAGTTTCTCCATCAAAAAGCTCCCGCTTCGCGGGAGCTTTTTTGTGGCCCTCGGTAATATCGCGGTGAAAGAGGCCCTCGAGGATACCTGGGGGGGTTCCCGCTACTTTTGCCGCCAGGACTGGTGACAAAAAACGAGTTCAGCACAGTTTCTTGCTGGGTTCTTTTCGAAAACCACTCCCAGAAGCGTTGTTTGTACTCACCCGGCATAATTTGAGACATCCAGGCTTCAAACCAGGCAAGCCATTCAAAAATTCACCGTCCAGGATAAAAAGTCTGTCAAAACTGACCCCAAAGTCAGCTCGGCTTGCTTTTTGTATTTACATCCCTGTTGTCAGGTTGGTTCACAACATATATACTCTGGCAGGCTAAAGCTGGAAAAGAACGCATACCCAAAAAAAGCTCCGATGTGTGCGTTCATATAATCCTAAAGACCAGGAGGTTTACTTGACGGTTGCAGATCTGTTTGCCATCCTGCCGCAAACCCTGCTCGAGGGTTTGCTGTTGGGGTTTGTGTACGCTATGGTGGCCCTGGGGTACACCATGGTGTATGGGGTGTTGGGGCTGATTAACTTTGCCCACTCCGAAGTGTTCATGATTGGGTCGGTGATTGGCCTCGAGGTCTTCCGTTTCTGGGGCAATCCCGAAGCGCCGGTAATCGCCAATCCCTTGTTGCTGTTGCTGGTAGCCCTGGTCTTCGCCGCGGCAGGCTCGGGCATTGTGGCTGTGCTGGTCGAGCGTTTCGCATACCGGCCCCTGCGCAAACGGGGCAGTAAAAACATCCTGGTGCCCATGATCACCGCCATCGGGGTCTCGTTCTTGTTGCAAGACCTGACCCGTATCTACGCTGCGCTAAGGCACAACGAGTTCAATATGCAGTACCGCACCTACGACGTGCTCAACCAGGTGTTTGAACTGCCCCTACAAACCACCATTCAGTTCAAGGGCGTTATCGTTATTGTGGTTTCCATCCTGATGCTGATTGGGCTCACCTACCTGGTGAATCGCACCAAGCTCGGGAAGGCCATTCGGGCCGTCTCACAGGATATGCAAACCGCCGCCTTGATGGGCATTAATCCAGATACCATCATCTCCCGCACCTTCTTGGTCGGGGGTTCACTGGGCGGGGTGGCCGGGGTTTTGTTTGGGCTGCTGTACACCAACGTAACGCCTTATTCAGGGGTGCTGCCTGGGCTCAAGGCTTTCACCTCGGCGGTGCTGGGTGGCATCGGGAACATTCCGGGGGCCATGGTCGGGGGGCTCATTCTGGGCCAGCTCGAGACCCTCTCAGGTACCTACCTCCCCTTCCTAACCAACGGCAACTTTGGCACGGAGTACAAGGATGTGTTCGCTTTTCTCACCCTGGTGCTGCTATTGCTCTTCAGACCGCAAGGCATCTTTGGTCAGAATGTGAGTGAAAAGGTATGAATCAGTTCATCTTTCCTTTCACCCTGGCCTTCACGGCCCTTTCGATTCTCGGGGCCTTTTTAGCGCCACAAAACGGACTGACCAACCTGGCCTTGCTGGTATCGGTGGGCTTGGTCAGTTTGGGTAAGCTACCTACTGCCTGGCGCTCGGGTCTCCTAGCCGTGCTGGCCCTGGCGCTCACCATCTTGCTACGGCTTAACCCCAACGACAAACTAGCCTTTTATGGCCTGTTGGGGGTACTGGTGGCAGCCTTCTTGCTGCCCAACCTGAGCAAGCTGATACGCATCGCTTTGGCCCTGGCCATCCTGTTTATTGCCGTACCCATTGCGGGTCTTACCAACTCCTTCCTGTTCGAGCTGGGCATCCAGATCGGGATTTTTGCGGCGCTGGCCCTGGGTCTCAATGTGGTGGTCGGGCAGGCCGGGCTGCTGGATCTGGGTTTTGCGGCTTTTTTCGCCATTGGGGCCTATACCTGGGGTATTTTCGGCTCACCGCAGGCAGCCCAGTTCATCCCCGGTTACCCTGCGGAGGGCCTGCCGGGCAACTACCTCTACCTATTCATGGCCCTGGCAGTTATAACAGCAGCCATCACCGGAGTGCTCATCGGCTTGCCAGCCCTGCGCTTGCGGGGTGACTACCTGGCTATAGTAACCCTGGGCCTCGGCGAGGTGGTGCGGGTCTTCGCCAACAACCTCGATAAACCCCTCAACATCACCAACGGCCCCCAGGGCATCACCCCGGTCAACCGACCCGATGTGGGCCCACTCGCTGAATTTTTGCGAGCCATCGGGGCCGAGCGCCTGTATGGTCGCCCAATCGACGAGCCCATCGCCTATTCGTTCTTCTTCTATCTGTTGGTGCTGGTGGTGATCGGCATCGTGGTGCTAGTCAACATCCGGCTGGCTAACTCCCGCTTCGGACGGGCCTGGGTAGCCATCCGCGAAGATGAAATTGCCGCCAAGGCCATGGGCATTCCACTCCTGCCTACAAAGCTCTTGGCTTTCGCTACCGGCGCTGCTTTTTCCGGTGCTATGGGAGCAGTGTTCGCCGCTAAGCAAACCTTCGTAAGCCCCGAGTCTTTTACCCTGCAAGCCTCTATTAATATCCTGGCCTTCGTGATTCTAGGCGGCATGGGTTCTATTGGCGGGGCGGTGGTGGGCGCGGCAGCGGTCACGGTGCTCAACATCGGTATCCTCAAGGACTTCTCCGACCTCTTGAATACCTGGCGGCAGACTGGGGTGACCATTCTGGGCTATAACATGGCCAACCTGCCACCCCAGCTCAACCCTGCTAAGTACGAGCGCCTGGTCTTCGGATTGATTCTGATTCTGATGATGATCTTCAGACCCGAGGGGCTTATACCCGAGCAAAGACACCGGGCCGAGCTACAGGAAGCCCGTCAGGAAGCCAAGGAAGGCGGTGGCAAATGAGCGAACTCGCCCTGGACGTACAAAACGCCACCAAAAAGTTTGGCGGCTTGGTGGCGGTCAACGACGTAAGCCTACAGGTACGCCCCAGAGAAATCTTCTCGGTGATTGGCCCCAACGGGGCTGGCAAGACCACCTTTTTCAACCTACTGACCGGAATTTACAAGCCCGATACCGGCAAGGTGGTGTTCTTTGGCAAAGACATTACCGGCTACTCGCCGGATAAGGTAGCCCGTACCGGCATTGGTCGCACCTTCCAGAACATCCGGCTGTTCAAGGCCATGACCGTACTGGAAAACGTGCTGGTAGGGCACCACAGCCTCACCCATCAGAGCTACCTGGACGTGCTGTTGCATACCCCGCGTTTCCACGTCACGGAGCGGAAGGCGAAAGAGCGAGCCATGGAACTGCTGGCCTACATGAACCTGGACAAGCGGGCCGAGGAGTTGGCCTCGGGACTTTCGTATGGTGAGCAGCGTCGCCTCGAGATCGCCCGGGCCCTGGCCCTGGAACCCAAGCTGCTGTTTCTGGACGAGCCGGCGGCCGGCATGAACGAGCAGGAGACCGAAGACCTCAAGGTGCGCGTGCGCAAGCTGCGCGACGACCTGGGCCTGACCATCGTGCTGATCGAGCACGATATGGCCATGGTGATGAGCATCTCGGATCGGATTGCGGTGCTCGAGTACGGCTCCAAAATTGCCGAGGGGCTACCCGCCGAGATCCGGAGTAACCCTCGGGTTATCGAGGCCTATTTGGGCAAAGGCGCAGCCGGACAGGCCGGAGGGGGTACCCATGCCTCTGCTTGAAGTCAAGGACATCCACACCTACTACGGCCACATCCACGCGCTCAAGGGCATATCGCTCACGGTTGAGGAGGGCGAGATTGTGACCCTGATTGGCGCCAACGGCGCGGGCAAAAGCACCACCCTGCGCACCATCAGCGGGATGAACAAGCCCCGCAAGGGCGAGGTGGTGTACCAGGGCAACCCCATCCACAAGCTGCCTGCCGACAAGATTGTGGGGCTGGGCATTGGGCACGTACCCGAAGGGCGGCGCATCTTCCCGCGCATGACGGTGGAGGAGAACCTCGAGATGGGCGGCTTTCTCATTCGTGACCCCAAGGTGGTGCAGGAGCGCAAGGAGCAGGCCTTTACCCTCTTCCCCCGCCTGGCCGAGCGCCGCAACCAGAAGGGTGGCACGCTTTCGGGCGGCGAGCAGCAGATGCTGGCGATTGGCCGTGCTTTGATGCAAGACCCCAAGCTGCTGCTGATGGACGAGCCCTCGATGGGCCTGGCCCCGGTGCTGGTGGATTTTATCTTCGAGATTATCCAGAAGCTCAACCAGCAGGGCAAAACCATTCTGCTGGTAGAACAAAACGCCCGCCTGGCCTTGCAGATTGCCCACCGGGGCTATGTGCTACAGACCGGCCACCTCACCTTGAGCGGCCCGGCTAAAGAGCTGGCAGCCCGGCCCGAGATTCAGGAAGCCTACCTGGGCGGGCACTAGTTTTCTGGAGCGGAGCATGAAAACCAAATACGCCCAGTCCGCCAGCCTGAAGGGCCTCGAGGTGCCCGGCGCGGTGCTACGGCCCTTTGCCGGCGAACAACTGATGCTCATGCGGGCCGAGGGTAAGGCCGGCACACCCCTGGCGGCCCATGCCCACCCCCACGAACAGATCACCCTGGTGGTCTCGGGGCGGCTGCGGATGCGGGTCGGGGAGGAGTGGCTCGAGCTCGGCGCGGGCGACCTGGTGCACATCCCCTCCAGCGTGGAGCACGAGGTGGTTTTCCTCGAGGATAGCGTGGTGTTCGACGCCTTTCACCCGGTACGGCAGGATTTGCTCGAGCGGCTCGAGGCCCAAAAATAGTTCCATGCAGCAGGAGGTCACCACCTATTACCTTGAGATGCGCTCCCCCCATGCACTGCGTCCCAAGCGACTCAAACTGGAGGGGTTGCAGGTTATCAAAGCCGAAATTCCCAGCGCCGAGTTGCAGCACTTCCTCTACCGCAGCGTGGGCGGCAACTGGTACTGGTACGAAAAGGCCGACTGGACGTATCAGCAGTGGCTCGAGTACGCCCAGAACCCCCACCTGCACACCTGGGTGCTGCTGCTAAAAGGTACGCCGGCGGGTTACTTTCAGCTCGAGGTGCAGCCGGACAGCCAGGTGCAGATCGTGTATTTCGGTCTACTGCCGCAGTTTAGCGGGATGGGGCTGGGGGGCCACTTGCTAACCTGTGCGCTCGAGGAGGCCTGGCGGTTGGGGGCGAAAAGGGTCTGGGTGCATACCTGCTCGCTGGATAGCCCAGCCGCCCTGGCCAACTACCAGGCCCGGGGGATGCAGCTCTACAAAACCGAGACCAGGCTAATGGAGATTCCTGACCAAACCCCCGGCCCCTGGCCCGGGGCTTATGGCTAGGTGGGCAACGGCTCGCCAAACCACTCATCCGCCTTGCGCCGGGCCTGTTCCTTAATTGCAGGGGTGATGTGGGCGGCTACCGTGGCGATGGCGACCAGCAAAACGCTCAAATCGTCGGTGAAGCCCACCAGCGGGGCCAGGTCGGCCACCAGATCGAAGGGCAGAAGGAAGTAAGCCAGCGCCCCCACAATGGTGCGCTTGGCCCAGGCCGGGGTCTCCGGGCGCTTCAGGGTGTAGTACAGCCAGAGCGCTTTTTCCACCACCTCGCGGCCTGCTTTGCGGGCGAACCTTCGCAGTTTGCGCCAGAAGGCGGCCTCGCTGTAGCGCTCGGTTGTGCTAATCTCGACCACATCAAGCCTTTGAATTTCGTTGCCCATGCATGACCCTCCCGATTCGCCACCTCCTGCTCAGCAGGCAGGAAATGAAGTGGGGTGCAAATCCAATGGTAGCAAATGGTTGGTTGCCTACCGAATCCTTGCGCACTCCCCCTCTTTACGTTCCAACGGGCAGGTGTATACTTCGCACTGTAGTTATAACTACCGAGTTTTTGACCTACTTGTTCGTTGCGGAAACCTCTTGGACGCGGCGTTTCAACAATGGGTCAAACTCGAGGGTAGGAGGAAGCACATGAAATATCGGCTGTTAGGTATCTTGGCTTTGGGTGTATTGGGCAGCCTAGGCATGGCCCAAAAAACCCTGGTGTTCGGCTCCAACGGGGAACCCGTAAGCCTGGAGTCGGGCAACATCACCGATGGGATTTCCATCTATGCCCAGCGGCAAATCTACGACACCCTGGTAGACTTCAAACCGGGTTCCACCGACCCCCAGGCAGGGCTGGCAGTCAGTTGGTTCGCCTCCCCCGACGGCAAAACCTGGACATTCCGCCTGCGTCAGGGTGTGAAATTCCACGACGGAACCGATTTCGATGCCAATGCCGTAGTATTCAACGTCAACCGCTGGTGGGATCCCAAAGACCCAAGCCGCATCAGTGGGGGCTCCAACTATGAGATTTGGGGCGAGCTTTTCGGCGGTTACAAGGGCGAGAAAGGTAGCTTCTTGGCTAGTGTGAGCGCAGTGGACAAGTACACCGTGCGCTTCACCTTCAACAATCCGGTGCCTTACTTCCCGGTAGCCATTGGATCGGGCTACTTCGGCATTGCCAGCCCTGCTGCCATCAAAGCTGCTGGGGCCAAGTACGGTACAGCCGCAGGCGGAGCCGTCGGTACAGGCCCCTTCAAGGTGAGAGAGTGGCGCCCAGGCGATCGGTTGATTCTCGAGAAGAACACCAACTACTGGAAAAAAGGCCTGCCCAAAAGCGATGGCGTGGTATTCCGCTTCATCAAAGACCCCGCCGCACGGCTGGCCGAACTCAAAGCTGGTTCGATTGACTTCACTACCGACATTCCCCCGGCCAACCTTAAGGATCTGCAAAGCGATCGCAACCTCCGCGCGGTCTTCCGCCCCAGCTTCAACGTGGGTTACCTAGCCCTGAACCCTAGCTACAAACCGCTTTCCGATGTGCGGGTGCGCCAGGCCATTGCAATGGCCATTAACAAAAAGGAGATTGTAAAAGCCTTCTGGGGCGACCTGGGTGTCACCAACGGCCACTTCATGCCCGGTAGCTTCAAAACCTACTACTCGCCCAAAGTGACCGACTACGAGTACAACCCCACCAAGGCCAAGCAGATGCTAGCCGAGGCCGGCTATCCCAATGGCTTCGACCTCGAGTTCTGGTATATGCCAGTCTCGCGCCCCTACTTCCCCACACCCAAGGAAATTGCCGAGGCGATGGGAGCCGACCTCTCAGCCATTGGAATTCGGGTGAAATTCCAAACCAAGGACTGGGCCACCTACCTCAACGATCGCCGCAACCCGCCCGGCTTCCAGGCCTATATGCTGGGCTGGACCGGTGACTACGGCGACCCCTCCAACTTCTTTGACCCGCACTTTGCCTCCCCCATCAGCGACCTGTTCGACAGCGCTGGCAACAAGTTAGATGTCAAGGAGCTTAACGATGTGCTGGCCAAGGCTGCGGCCAGCTCCAACCAGGCCGAGCGGGTCAAGCTCTACCAGCAAGCCGACGAGATCACCTTCAACCTGGCCCTGCGCATCCCCATTGTGCATAGCCAGCCCCTCGTCGCACAGCGGGCCAGTATCAGCGGCTGGGTTCCCAGCCCGCTGGGCAGCGAATCTTTTGAAGACATCGTCAAGCGCTAAAAGGCGCGGCTTCTAGGGCGTAGCAAGCTACGCCCTTTTTTTGTTGCCTCGGCATCTCTCAAAAACAGCGATGGATCCGATAATACGCATTTCGGTAGAATCGTTCACTTAGACAAGCCTAAACGATACTACCGAAATGCTTTTCTACTCCCTTCGGTCGGCTTGAATCCTTCACCTCTGACTACGTCCTACGGTGAAGGATTCAAGCGAAAACGGTATAACACACTGCACTGAAGCCGCCCGAATATGACCAGTACACCGCGGCCTCGACAAGCTCAGCCGACCTTTGCACCGGAAAAGCTCTGGCTCGCTTTGCACGGCGTCTTAGGTCACAAGCAAATCTGCATGGAGCCATTGCCGGACTGACATAAAACGCCAGCCTACTTTTTCTACCAGGCGACTTCACATCCTCCACCAAGACCTATATCATCTGGAAGCTAGGTAGCTATCTCATGTGGGCTTATACAGCTAGACGCTTGTTGGGCATCATCCCTGTGCTTTTTGGGATTTCGCTGTTGGTTTTCCTGTTTCTTCACCTAATACCCGGCGATCCAGCCGTGGTCATGTTGGGCGAGCGAGCAGAACCAGAGCGCATCGCCGCACTACGGGAAAAGCTGGGCCTCGAGCGCCCGCTTTGGGAACAATACCTTTTTTTTGTGGGCAACTTGCTGCAGGGTGATTTGGGAACCAGCATCTTTAACCAGCTCACCATCAAAGAGCAGTTGGCACGCCGCTGGCCCGCTACTTTTGAGCTAGCCATTGCCGCAACTTTGTTTGCTGTAATCCTCGGAATTCCCTTCGGGATCCTGGCGGCCGTACGCAAGAATTCGATAGTAGACAATCTGGCCACTTCGTTCTCGCTCCTGGGGGTGTCGCTGCCGGTATTCTGGCTGGGCCTTCTGTTGGTATACCTATTCGCTGTAAATCTTCAATGGCTACCTGCGGGCGGCAGGCTTTCCACTGATGTAGACGCACTTTTTAAACCCATCACGGGGTTTTATGTTCTAGATGCGCTGCTTCAACCTCAAACCTTCTGGGACGTAGCCAGGCATCTGATCTTGCCAGCCATTACCCTGGGCACCATCCCACTGGCTATTCTGACCCGCATCACCCGCAGCGCCATGCTCGAGGTGCTCTCGCAGGATTACGTACGTACTGCCCGAGCCAAGGGCCTGAACGAACGTGTGGTAATCTGGCGGCACGCCTTCAAAAACGCCCTGCTCCCGGTTGTGACCATCATCGGCTTGCAGTTTGGAACCCTTTTGGGTGGCGCTATCTTAACCGAGACCATCTTTAGCTGGCCGGGCATAGGCAGTTGGGTTTACGAAGGCATCCTCAATCGAGACTACCCGGTTGTGCAGGGGGGTGTTATCTTTGTGGCTTTGGTGTTTGTAATCGTCAATCTGGTCGTTGACCTGTCTTATGCCTTGCTCGACCCAAGGATTCAATACCGATGAACAACCCTTGTCTGGCCATCCGTGAGGTGGTATGAACCTAACCCAAACAGCCCCTAAACCCAGCGGCGATACCCCAACCCAACTGGCCATTCGGCGATTCATGAAGTCAAGTTCGGGGAAAATTGGGCTGGTAATGGCAATATTGCTGGTTTTACTCGCCCTGCTGGCCCCTCTACTCAAACCCTACAACCCCGCTACCGATCGCGATTTTATCAACCGTTTGAAACCCCCCTCGGCAGAACGGCTATTTGGCACCGACAACCTGGGGCGGGATATATTTACTCGCGTTATTCACGGGAGTCGCATCTCGCTTCAAGTAGGGCTAATTGCCGTAGCCCTGAGCCTGGTCACGGGCACTTTACTCGGTCTGGCAGCCGGTTACTTCAGGGGCAACCTCGAGGTACTGATTGGCTGGATTACTGATATTTTGCTGGCCTTTCCCAGTACCCTGCTGGCCATTGCCATCGTGGCGGTGGTGGGCCCCAGTCTAACCAACGCCATGATCGCAATTAGCATCACCCAGATTCCGGTTTACATCCGGCTGGCCCGCAGCGTGGTGCTCTCGGCCCGTGAGCTTGACTATGTGCAAGCTGCCACGGCCCTAGGGGCCCCCAATCGGCGGATTTTGCTGCGCCACCTGCTCCCCAATGCCCTACCCCCCATCATCGTGCAAGCCACCCTCTCCATCGGCACCGCTACCCTCGAGACCGCCGCGCTGGGCTTCCTGGGCTTGGGTGCTCAGCCACCCGCACCCGAGTGGGGCGCCATGCTATCCGATGCGTTCCGGGGCGGCTACGCTCTCAACGCTCCCTGGACGATGGTTTTCCCCGGCCTCTTCATCATGGTAACCGTGCTGGCCTTCAACCTGCTCGGGGACGGCCTGCGCGATGCCCTCGACCCCAGGGCCCTGCGGTAAGGCGCTTTTATCCGTTTCTCACGGCGGTCCAACCCAACCCTCCTCTCGTTGAGCAAAGGTTCACCCAAGACCCGGTACATCTGCAAAGCCGCTAATATGGGGGTATGAAACCATGGCTGGGTCTTGTCCTGTTGGCCCTGGCCGGCTGCATCCCCGAGCCGGGTCAGCCTACCTACCGGGCCACCGAAATTCAGTTGCTGTTCCCCGAGAACACCGAACGCTGGACGTACTTTTACAGCGAACCCCAGGTGGTGCAGCTCGGCGGGCGTACGCTGGCCCTTACCAAAGGCAGCACCAGCAGCCCCCTGGCCGTGCCGGAGGCCTTGCTGGTGGATGGCGAGGCCCTCTACCGCGAAATTGGGCCGGCGCAGCCCCGCGTGGCCCAGACCAGCCGCACCTTTCCGGGTTTGCAGTTTGTGGTGCGGGCCAGCCGCAGCGTGCAAAGCGCCTGGCTGTTCGATGGGGACTGGTCGAGGCTGGGAAGCAGCTTTGCTAGCAATAGCGCACAGGTTGTAGATAATCGGCCCGGCATACCCCGTTTCGAAGAACTGTCCGAAGCCGAGAACGCGGTGGTGCTGCGGGAAATCCTGGCCCGCCGCGGGGGCCGCCCGGTGGTGCTGTACGAGATTCAACCGGCCCTCGAGCCCAACCGCTACACCCCCACCCCCAGCCAGAGCCGGGTGGCGGCCCTGGCCGTGCAGTACGGCCTCGAGACGGAGCTCACCCTTATGCCCCCCAGCCCTAACCCCAGCCCGCGCATCCTGCAGCAAGGCAGCCAGTCGGCCTACACCGCCCCAACCCCCGCCGCTTTCCTGGTTAGCAGCACCGAGCAACTCCTTAGCGTCTGGCGGCTGGCTACCGGCAACCAGATCCCCCAGCCCGCCACCCCATCGGTCGATTTCAGTCGGAGCCGGGTGGTGGCCTTCTTCTGGGGCCAGAAGCCCACCGGCGGCTATGGCGTGCAGTACGTGAGCAGTCAGCTTTCGGGCAGTACCCTGCGGGTCACCCTGCGCCTGGTGAGCCCCGCGCCAGGGGCTATCCTGACCCAGGCCCTGACCAGCCCCTTTGTGCTGCTCGAGGTGCCCGGGCGGTTCAGCAGGGTTGAGTTCGTAGACGCAAACGGGCGGCTCCTGGCCAGCGCGGGGAACTGAGCCCCAAGCGCCGGCGTGTCTCGTTACTCCCCTGCCCCTTTGCCCGGCTGCTCCCGACGCCCGCGGAAGACCATCCGGAAGGGAATCTCGCGCAAACCCAGGTCTTCGCCAATGCGGTTGCGCAAAAAACCCTCGAAAGCCCGCGTGACAAACTCGGGGTGGTTGCAAAAGAAGACGAAAGTGGGGGGGGCCACCTCGGGCTGGGTGAGGAAAAAAAGCTTGAGGGGTTTGCCCTTAAAGTTGGGGAGCATGGTCTGGGTACTCCAGACCGAAAGCCAGCGGTTGAGTTCGGCGGTCTCGAAGCGAACCCGGGCCAGCTCATAGAGCCGGGCGGCCTCGGAAAGAAGCTTGTGCAGGTTCTGCTTGGTCACCGAGGAGACATACAGGAGGGGCAGGTGCTGCACGTGCGAGAGTTTGAGGGCCAGGTCGGCCCGCACCCGCCTGGCCTCTTCCTTGGTCTCGATCAGGTCCCATTTGGTGATGGTCAGGATGACCGGCTTGCCAGCCTCGAGGGCCTCGTTGGCTAGCTTCAGCTCGTGGTCGCCCAGCTCCTTGGGGTCTATCACCAGCAGCACCACATCGGCGTCGCGGATGGCCTGGTGGGCCCGCACGATGGCCTGTTCCTCCACCCCGGTCTCGGGCCGCTTGCGGATGCCGGCGGTGTCGACCAGCAAGAACCGGCTACCCCCGTAGTCGAACTCCACATCGATGGAGTCGCGGGTGGTGCCGGGTATCTCCGAGACGATCACCCGTTCCTCGCCCAGGATGGCGTTGAGCAGACTGGACTTGCCCGCATTGGGCCGGCCCACGATGGCCAGCCGGATGGGTACGACCTCGGGCTCGCTCTCCCCCTGGCGGATGGGCAGCAGGGCCCAGATGCGCTCCAGCAGCTCATCGAAGCCCCGGCTGTGGGCCGCGCTGGTGGGGACGGGCTCGCCAAAACCCAGGGCATAGAAACTCCCCAGGTAGGCCTCGTGTTTAGGGTCGTCTATTTTTGTGGCTACCAGCAACACCGGCTTGCCCTGGCGGCGCAAAAAGTCGGCGACCTCGAGGTCGGCAGTAGCAATATCGCTGCGTCCATCCACTGCAAAGAGCACCAGGTCGGCGTCCTGGATGGCGCGCTCCACTTTTTGCTTGATTTTCTTCTCCCACACATCCCCCGACCACAAGCCGCCGGTATCCACCAGCTTGAAGCGGCCCTGTTCGCTTTCCACCACGCCCTCTTTGAGGTCGCGGGTCACCCCCGGTACATCGGCCACCACCGCGAACTGGCTCCCGGCCTTGGCGGCTTTCTCGGGGGCGGCACGCAGTCCCAAAAGCTTGTTGAACAGGCTCGACTTGCCCACGTTGGGGCGGCCTACAATCACCACTCTATACATAACTCAACTCGCCTTCGGCTCTAGCTGGCCCACGTTACGCAAGCCCACAAACAGCATTCTTGATGTTACCATGCGCGATATGAAGCCTAAAGCCTGCCTGGTGGTTGGAATGGGGCGGGGCCTCGGGCTCTCGGTGGCCCGGCGCTTTGGCCGCGAGGGGTACCGGCTGGGCCTGATCGCCCGCAGTGTGGCCAGCCTGGAGAACTACGCAGGGGCACTGGAACTCGATGGTTGCACGGTTCAAACCTTTCCTGCCGACGTAGCCCGCACCTCCCAGCTCATCTCCGCCGTCCGTGAGGCCGAAAAAGCGCTTGGCCCCATCGAGGTATTGGTGTACAACGCCTACGCCGCCCAGGGCAGCCGGGCCTCGGAGCTGAGCCGGGAGGCCCTCGAGCAAACCCTCCAGGTCAACCTTTACGGGGCTTTGCTGGCAGCCCAGCTGGTCATCCCCGGCATGCTCTCGCGCCGCCAGGGCACCCTGCTCTTTACCGGGGGCGGCCTGGCCCTGAACCCCCAGCCCGACCAGGCCGCGCTCTCCATTGGCAAAGCCGCCCTGCGGGCCCTGGTGGGCGCCCTGAGCAAAGAGCTCTACCACGAAGGCATCCATGCCGCTACCGTGACCATCGCCGGCCCGATCCGGCGCAACACCCCCTTCGACCCCGACCTGATCGCCGAAAAGTTCTGGGAGCTGCACACCCAGCCTCCGGGCCGGTGGAAGACCGAGGTGGTCTACCAAGGATGAGGCCCACTTCATCAAAGCAAACTTCTTGTAGCGCCTCTCCGTAAAGCTCGCTCGGCTCTGGATTTAAACAGGGGATACCGTCTTAGAGAGCATGTTTGTATTACCCAGACTTATTCCTCTGCAGAGGGCTTATCTGGACGTGCACCACGGAGCAAAGCCAACACCGCGAGTGCAGCGTTCAGACTTAAAGCGAAAAATACTATGACCCATACTGCAACGGCTAAGCCTGAATTCCAGTTAATAACCATATCGCCTTTCACCGTAACGATGACCAGTGCAAAAAGTGATAACAGGATCCTGGTTAGATTTTTTTCCAAATGACGGTTCGATTTACTTTTCCCCAGCATATCTACCCTCCGCCGTGAAGCCTTCCTGTCCGTTTATTGAATTGCTGCTCTTGCTCGAACGACGCAAGAACTGAAGAAAAATCCCACCCAACCACCCTGACAGAAACAAAATCATTGTGTAAAGTGGCAGAACCAGCAAAACCCCAGGTAGGCTAGCAACTCCCAGGCTATTGTAAAGTGCAGGGAACTGCACCACAACAGCCGCTGTTGCCCAGCCAACTGACCAGGCAACCACCCAGAGGCTCATCTCGATGAGCGTATGGTGAACGGTTCACCTTTCCAGTCTATGAGGCTGCACGCCCGGCCAGGAGGTTGCCAGAGCCTATACTTGGGCCTGTGAGTGCCTCTACACCCAATCCCCTGGGTCGTCTTGTGGCGTCGGCCGCCTTCAACCGCTTTGTTACCGCTGTTATCGTGTTGGCCGCCGTACTGGTGGGCCTCGAGACCTACCCGCCCCTCATGGCCCGCTACGGCCCCGCCCTCCACCTGCTCAACAACCTGGTGCTGGCTATTTTTGCCCTCGAGGTGCTACTGCGCATGGGGGCGCTGTGGCCCCGTCCGCTGCGCTATTTCCTCGACGGCTGGAACGTCTTCGATTTTTTGATCGTGGTGGGGAGCCTGCTGCCGGGGCTGGGGGCCTACGCGGTGGCGGCCCGCCTGCTGCGGCTCCTGCGGGTGTTGCGCCTCGTCCGCGCCCTCCCCGACCTGCAAATTATTTTGGGCGCGCTATTGCGCAGCATTCCTTCCATCGGCTACGTCCTGCTGCTGATGCTGCTTTTGCTCTACGTCTACGCGGTGGCCGGGGTGTTTTTGTTCGGGATCAACGACCCCTTCCACTTTGGCAACCTGCACACCGCGCTGCTCACCCTGTTCAGCATCCTGACCTTAGAAGGCTGGGTGGATGTGCTGCGCATCCAGTACTTTGGCTGCGAGCGCTTCGAGCTGCCCGACCCGGCCCTGTGTGTCCAGCCCCAGACCCAGCCGCTGGTCGCGGTGGTGTACATGGTCTCGTTTGTCCTGCTGGGCACCCTGGTATTTTTGAACCTGCTGGTGGGCATCATCGTTAATAGCATGGACGAGATGCGCAAGAGCCTGCAGGAGCACAAAGCACCATCCTCCGACCTCGAGGCCCGGCTGGAAGAGGTACAGGCCAAGCTCCGGGAGGCCCAGGCCCTGCTAAATAACCTCGCCGGGCGCCGCGGGTGAGCTGCTCGAGGCCATCCTTTATGCTATACCGGTAGCATGAAGCATCCTTACGCGATTCAGCCCCGGACGCCCTGGCAGCGTTTTGGGGTATGGGCCTTGCAACGGCTGGGCTGGACAGCCGTGATGGCCCCGCCCCCCGGCCAGAAGTTCGTGCTGGTGGGCTACCCCCACACCTCCAACTGGGACTTTCTATATGCCTTGCTGTGGGGCATGGCCTCGGGCACCCGCTTTCGCTGGGTGGGAAAGAAAGAGCTGTTTCCACCGGTGCTGGGCATGGTGATGAAGTGGCTGGGGGGCATCCCGGTGGATCGGGCCAAGGCAGGCGGCGATTTTGTGGGCCAGGTGGCGCGCATCTTCGAGCAGCACGACAACCTGTGGGTGGTGGTGGCCGCCGAGGGCACCCGCAGCCGCGCCCCCTACTGGAAAAGCGGGTTCTATTACATGGCCCTCAAAGCCCGTGTGCCCATCGCCCTGGCCTACATTGACTACCGCAAGAAAGAGGTGGGGGTGGGCGGCTACCTCACCCCCACGGGCGACCTCGAGGCCGACTTCGAGCAGATCCGGGCCTTCTACCAGGACAAGGTGGGCAAAGACCCCCGCAAACAAAGCCCCATCCGCCTCAAACCCAAAGACGGCGAACTGTCCGCATAAACCACAAAGCAAGCGCGCTCCTACCCGCGTCCACACTTCCGCGTTATTCTGGTAGATAGTGACCGTGTATGCTGGAGAAACTTGAGTCCTTAGAAGCCGAGTACCAGGCGCTCGAGCGCCAACTGGCCGACCCGGCGGTGCTCGCCAATCAGAGCGAGTATCAGCGCATCAGCAAGCGCTACGCCGAGATGGGCCACCTGGTCGAAACCATTCGTAGCTACAAAGAAGCCCTGACCCACCTGGCGGAGGCCCGCGAACTGCAGTTCGACCCCGAGCTGGGCGAGATGGCCCGGGCCGACATCGCGGCCCTCGAGCCCCGCATCCGCGAGCTGGAGGCCGAGCTCGAGCTGCTGCTGCTGCCCAAAGACCCCCTCGACGAGAAGAACGCCATCGTGGAGATCCGGGCCGGCACCGGGGGCGAGGAGGCCGCGCTGTTTGCCGCCGAGCTGCGCGACATGATCATGGAGTACGCCCGGCAGGGCGGCTACCGGGTCGAAGTCCTGGACACCTCGCTTACCGACCTGGGGGGGGTCTCCAAGGTTTCCTTCGAGGTGACCGGGCCGGGGGCTTATGGCTACCTGAAGTACGAGGCCGGGGTGCACCGGGTGCAGCGGGTGCCCGCTACCGAGACCCAGGGCCGCATCCACACCTCCACCGCCACCGTGGCGGTGATGCCCGAGGCCGAGGAGGTGGATGTCCAGATCGACCCCGCCGACCTCGAGATCACCGTCTCGCGGGCCTCGGGGCCGGGAGGCCAGGGGGTCAACACCACCGACTCGGCGGTGCAGGTTCTGCACAAGCCCACCGGCATGATCGTCTCCTGCATGGAGTCGCGCAGCCAGATCAAAAACAAAGAAAAAGCCCTCTCCATCCTGCGTTCGCGCCTCCTGGAGATCAAGCGGGCCGAAGAAGCCGCCCGCCGCCGGGAAGACCGCCTGGCCCAGATTGGGGCGGGCGAGCGCTCGGAGAAAATCCGCACCTACAACTTCCCCCAGTCGCGCGTGACCGACCACCGCATCGGCTTCACCACCCACGACCTGGAAGGGGTGCTGGCAGGCGACCTCTCCAAGCTGCACGAGGCCCTGCGCAAAGCCGACCAGGAACGGCAGCTCGAGGCTCTGTCCGCCGCACCCAAGACCGCCTAGGCGCAGGTGGTCTTATGCATGGGTTGCGACGTGACCTATTGGTGGCGGCCGCCATCCTGATGGACAAACAGGGGCGGGTCTTGCTGGTCGCCAACGACTGGAGCCGCCGTGGGCGGGTGCGCTATACCCTGCCGGGGGGGATGGTCGAGGCTGGGGAAACCGTGCTGGCCGCCATCGTGCGCGAGGTATACGAGGAAACCGGCCTGCGCATCAAAGCCATCCAGCACCTGGCCTACGTGGTGCAGGTGGAGGACGCCCGCAAAAGCGAGCGCACCATCGCTATGGCCTTCCGCGCCGATTACGAGGGCCTGCTCAACCCCAAAGACCCCGATGGGCACATTGTGGAGGCCCGCTTCTTTACGGCCGAGGAGGTCGCGGTCAAGCTGGATGAGCACCGGCCCCTGCTGGAGCCCCTCATGGACTATATCCGGGGGGAGCGGGGGCGGTTTTATGCCTACTCGAGCTGGGGCGGCGAGGGAACCCGGGTATAAGCCTCAGCGGCGAATGGCAAAACCTTTTTGCTCGAGCGCGGCGATGATGTTTTGCATAAACCCATCGGTCTCCGGGTCGGTTAGGGTGCGCTCGGGGTGGCGGAAGGTAAGGTGGAAGGCCAGGCTTTTTTGCCCTTGCTCGAGCGGCTTACCCCGGTACACATCGAAGATCTCGAGCTTTTCCAGGTACGCCCCAGCGCCTGCACGAATCAGCCGCTCGACCTCGGCATAGGGGGTGGCGTCCGGTACCACCACGGCCAGGTCGCGCATAGAAGCCGGGTACCTGGCAATATCCACAAAACCTCCCGAACCCTTGCTGAGGGGGAGGGCCAGTTCGAACAGGAACACCTGCGGCAGCTCCAGAAGGGCAGCAATGGCCGGGTGCAGCGCGCCAATCTGCCCCACCTTTTGCTCGTTCCAGTAGACCGCGCCGCTGATGCCGGGGTGCAGGTAAGGCACAGTCTCTTTTTCGACCCGCACGCGGCTCCCCAGGTTATGTGCAGCCGCCTCGAGGAGCCCCTTGAGGGCAAAAAAGCTGCCTTCCAGGCCCTTTTGCCACAGCCCCGGAACCGGGTCGCCACACAGCAAAGCCGCCAGGTGCAGGGATTCGACCTGCCTGAAGACCTTACCAACCTCGAAGAGCAGAAAAGGCCCCTCTTCTCCCTGGGTCAGGGCAGTTTGCAGGTTCTTGAGCAGACCGGGGTAGAGGGCGGTGCGCAGGGCGGTGCGGTCGGGGGTCTGGGGGTTCTGCATGAACACCGTGGGGGCCGGCGCCCGCATCAGGGTGCATTCCTCGGGGGAAGACCAGGAGTAGTTCAGCACTTCCTGGAAGCCCAGCCCGGCCATCACCTGCTGGAGCCGCTCGTTGGCCTCGTAGGGCGCCTCCACGCCCAGGTTGTCGGGGTGGGGGAAGAAGCTGGGCAGGGTGGTGGGAATCTGCTCGTAGCCCACAATGCGGGCCACCTCCTCTACCAGGTCTTCCTCGATGTTCAGGTCTACGCGGTGGCTGGGCGGGGTCACGGCCCAGACGCCGGCCTGATCGGTGGGCTCCACGGTGCAGCCCAGGCGGCGGAGCACCTCGGCCTGGGTGGCCTCGGGGTACTCGAGCCCGACCAGCCTCGAGGTGTAGGCGGGCCGGAAGGCGATGGGCGGGTGGGGCCGGGTGTGGTTGAGGTCGAGCCGATCCTGGGCCACCTGCACCCCAGGGCCGCCCCAGGCCTGCAGCAGCTCCATAAAGCGATCGGCGGCCAGAAGCTGCCCGTCTTTGTCCACCCCGCGCTCAAAGCGGTAGGAGGCCTCGGTCTTGAGGCCCAGCCGCCGGGCAGTGCGGCGCACCCGCACCGGGTCGAAGTGGGCCACCTCGAGGGCCACCGCGCTGGTGGTTTCGCGAATCTCGTCCTCGAGACCCCCCATCACCCCGGCCAGCCCGGCGGGGCGGGTCTGTGGGCCGTCCTTGACCGCAATTAGCAGGTCGCGCTCGTCCAGGGTGCGCTCCTGCCCGTCCAGGGTGACCAGTTTTTCGCCCTTCTGAGCCCGGCGCACCACCAGCCCCTCCCGAATGAAGGCGGCGTCGTAGGCGTGCATGGGGTTGCCCAGCTCGAGCATGGCGTAGTTGGTAGCGTCTACTACGTTGGAGATGGGCCGCATCCCCGCGGCATACAGGCGGCGCTGCACCCAGAGCGGGCTGGGCCCCACCCGCACCCCCCGCGCATAGGACAGGGTAAAGCGGTCGCAGCCCTCGGGGTCTTCGATCCAGACCCCAAACGGCAGCGGTAGGGGCGTGGTCTGGGGCTTGGGGCTGGGCCGCACCAGGCTCAGGCCCAGGGCGGCCAGGTCGCGGGCCACCCCGTACACCGAGAGCCAGTCGGGGCGGTTGGGGGTGATCTCGACCTCGATTACCTCGTCGGGGCCCCAGGCCTCGGCTAGGGGTGTACCGGGCGGCAGGGCCTCGGGCGCAAACTCGAGCAACCCCCCGGCATAATCGCCCACCCCCAGCTCCTTGGGCGAAAGGGCCATACCGTAGGACTCGAGGCCGGCGATGGTGCGCACCCGCAGCTCGCTTCCATCGGGCAGCACCGTACCCGGCAGGGCCAGGGCCACCCCCATGCCCGCTTTAGCGTTGGGCGCACCGGAGATCACCTGCACCTCCTGCCCAATGTCCACCACAAGCCGGCGCACCTCCTTGCCCTCGAGGGTCTCGACCTGCAGCACCCGGCCAAACACCACCCCGCTGGGCGGTGGGGCCAGCCGGGTGATGGACTCGGTCTCGAGGCCCAGTCCGGCCAGAAGCTCTTCCAGGCGCTCGCTGCTGGGCGCATCGGGTAGAAATTCTTTGAGCCAGCTATAGACAATTTTCATCTGCAAACCCCACTAGCCTCTAAACTGCCGCAAAAAGCTCAGCCGGTTCTGGTAAAAGTAGCGGATATCGGGGATACCGTAGCGCAGCAAGGCCAGCCGCTCGACCCCCATTCCGAAGGCCCAGCCGGTCATGCCCTGGTAGGCCCTGGGCAGGCCCTGCCGCTCGCGGTAGTCGTCCACCGCTTTGAACAGGTAGGGGTGCACCATGCCCGCCCCGCCCAGCTCGAGCCACTTCTGACGCTCAGGCCACCACATGGCAAACTGCACCCCTGGCTCCACAAAAGGGAAAAAGGTGGGCTGGAAGCGGGCCTTGCCCTCCTTGCCAAAAAGCCCCCGGGCCAGCTCGCTGATGGCTCCCTTGAGGTCGGCCATGGTGATGCTGGGCCCCACCACCAGGCCCTCGAGCTGGTGAAACATGGCCTCGTGCGAGGCGTCGGTCTGTTCGTAGCGGAACACCCGCCCCGGCACCACAATTCTGAACGGTGGGGTGTGCTGGATCATGTAGCGGATCTGCATGCCCGAGGTATGGGTGCGCAGCACCGCCCCGCCCAGATCGGTCACCTCCTCGCCAAAAGGCCCCTGAATGGTAAACGCTTCTTTGGAGGCAGACGCAGCACGATTGAACTCAACCCAGAAGGTGTCCTGCATGTCCCGCGCGGGGTGCCACTCGGGCATGTTCAGGGCGTCGAAGTTAAAGAACTCGCTCTCCACCTCGGGGCCTTCCACCACGCTGAAACCCAGCCTGCGAAAGATGTTGACCAGCTCGAGCAAAATCCGGCTGGTGATGTGCAACCCGCCCGAAGGAAAAGCGTAGCCCGGCAGCGAGACATCCAGGGCTTCCTGCTCGAGCCGGGCCTGCAGGGCCTGTTCCTTTAGCTGGGCTTCGCGCACCTCCAGGGCCTCCTCGAGGGCCCGCTTCCACTCATTCAGTACCCGGCCCTTTTCCTTGCGTTCCTCGGGTGGGAGCTGGCCCAGGGTTTTCATGGCCTGGGTCACCCGGCCGTTTTTGCCCAGGTACTGCACCTTCAAGCTTTGTAGGCTCTCCAAATTGGGCGCTTTGCCGATTTCTTCTAGCGCTGCTGCAATATCCATGCGACCTCCAACAAACCTCGCCCAGTCTACCCAAACGCGGTGGGCGGCACACAGGCCGCCCACGAGAGAATTGCATCTCCCGCGGGCCTAGCTAAAAAACCACCTCCTGGCCATACTTGTGGGTTAGCCTATCACCCGACCGAAATCCCGGTCAATCACAGCCCTTACTCGGGACTACCGCGTCGCCCGGCCTTGCTGTCACCCAACAATAAACAACAGCAGCCCCAGCACAGCCGTCCCCACCGCGCTGACCATCAGGATGGGGAAGGCTTTGTTGAGGTTTGGGTTGCGCGGGGCCAGCACCCGCCAGAGCGCTACTTCTACTGCACTTATCACCAGCAGCAACAATCCAGCCAGTTGGAGGGGTTCCACTGGCCCATTGTAAACAAACCTGCTTTGGTCAAAGTAGCACTGCGGCAGTACACCGGGCAGGTATACTTCGGCTTGATGCTTAGCTGGCTCGATTTAATGGCCCTATTGGTTCTCTCAGCGGCCCTCGGCGTAGGCATTCGCCAAGGGGTTCCTTTCACGCTGGCAGTTATACCCGCATTGGTGCTGTATGTGTTGGTGATGTCTTGGGTAGGGCCACTGCTTCCCCTTGCAGCGCTGCCCTTTCTGGCGCTGGCCCTGGGTTTGGGAATGGCTTATGTGAGCCACCTCATTCCGGTAGCTTCTCTAACCCCTATCCTCGAGGGAATCATTGGTGGTGTGGGGGGGTTGGTATGGGGCCTGTTCTTGGCCTTTGTCATCTGGGTCGGCTTCCCCAGCGAGTTTGTGGCTTCCACCGGCGCGCTGCGCTATCCTTCCGAACAAATTCCCAGCGGGGTCAAAGACGGTATTGTCAGCAGCCCCTTTGCCCGCCCCCTGTTCGACTGGGCAGCAGGAAATCCCGTGATCAAGACAGCTTTGCTCCCACACGTCAACCATCCCTGAGCCCACCTATTTCCTTCCAAAATCCGCCGGGTTTTCTCCCCAGCTATCGGTCTGCCATTTGAGAATTGGGTTGGGGTAGGTATGGGAGCGTAGCCAGGCCTCGGCCTGGGCTATGCGCTCGAACAACTCGGCGTTTTGCTCGGTGCGCACCAGATTGGTACGGGCTTTTTTGGCCTTTACCCAGGCGATCGCGTTAATCGAGTCGGAGTAGATGGGCCAGGTCTGGCCCTTCTCTTGGCACAGCATCAGGGCCTCGACAATCGCCAAAAACTCGCCCACGTTATTGGTGCCCTGGGCAAAGGGCCCCCGGCGAAAAATTTCCTTGCCCGAAGCAGTCTCCACACAGCGGTACTCCAGCAGCCCTGGATTGCCACTGCAGGCCGCGTCCACGCAGTAGCTGGGGATGATCGGCGGAGGGGCTTCTAGTAGCCGCTTCTGCGTGGCTTTTTGGCCCAGGTAGTCCTGGTATCTTCCTGCAAAGGCCTGGCGGGCCTCGTCCAGGTTTTCAAAAGATTTGTACTCGGCTCCCACAAACCCCTTGACCTGTGCCTCGGCTTCGGGCCAGGAGGAGAATATACCGGTCTTTCGGCCCTTCCAGACCACGTAATGCTTGTTTTGATTCTTTGCTGCTCGAGCCATGCCCCAGGAGTCTACCCTGAACCCCACTCAAACCGCGTGCTTGAGCCGGTCGAAGTACTGCTTACGAAACTTGGCCACCTTGGGGCCCACCACCAACGCGCAGTAGGGCTGGTAGGGGTTGCGTTTGAAGTATTCCTGGTGGTAGTCCTCGGCGGGGTAAAACCGCTCAAACGGCACCAGCTCGGTCACGATGGGGTTTTCCCACACCCTGGCCTGGGTCAGGGCCTGTATGACCTCCTGGGCCACGGCCTGCTGCTCCGGGGAGTGATAGAAAATCACCGAGCGGTACTGCGGACCCACATCGTTGCCCTGGCGGTTGGGCGTGGTGGGGTCGTGGATGGTGAAGAAGACCTCGAGCACCTCCCGGTACGAGATGACGCTGGGGTCGAAGGTGATCTGTACCACCTCGGCGTGGCCGGTCTGCTTACTGCACACCTGCTCGTAGGTGGGATTGGGCACATGCCCCCCCGAATACCCCGAAACCACATCCACCACACCTTTTAGCTCGTCGAAGACGGCTTCAAGGCACCAAAAACACCCACCGCCCAGGGTGGCGACTTCTAAAGTCTGCATGATTGCATTCTTACGCCGAAGCCGCGCAGGCTGATGTGAGACAGGCAACGGTCATAAAGCCAGCACTTTAGCTAGCTCATATTTCTTGTGGTTGATATCCTTGCGCTTCTCGATGGCTTCCTTGAAAGGGGTGAGGCGAATTTCGTCGTTAACTTCGCCAATCGCAACCCCGCTGGCCCCGCTTAGAAGGGCTTCCACGCAGGCGGCTCCCAGGCGGCTGGCCAGCACCCGGTCTTTGGCAGTGGGGCTACCGCCGCGCTGGATGTGGCCCAGCACCGTCACTCGACCCTCAAAGCCCGAGTATTGCCGCACGTCCCTGGCCAGTTGCTCGGCGCCGCCCTCGTAGCCGCCTTCGGCCACCACCACAATAGAGGAGCGTTTGCCTTTCTCTGCCGATTTGTTTATAACCTCAGCACAGGCCTGGGCGTCGGTGGGTATCTCAGGAATCACGATCACCTCGGCCCCCCCAGCAATGCCCACCTCGAGCGCAATAAAACCCGCATGGCGGCCCATTACCTCGATAAAGAAGACCCTCGAGTGGCTGGCCGCGGTATCGCGGATGCGGTCAATGGCTTCTAGCGCGGTGTTCACCGCTGTATCGAAGCCAATGGTGTAATCGGTGCCGTAGAGGTCGTTATCAATGGTGCCGGGCGCGCCCACCACCGGAATATGGTGTTCGGCCAGCAGCTTCGCCGCGCCAGCGTAAGTGCCGTTACCCCCAATGGCGATGACCCCGTCTATGCCGGCCCTCTTCAGATTCTCAGCCGCTCTGGCCCGGCCTTCGGGGGTCATAAACTCTTTGCTGCGGGCGGTGAGCAGAATGGTACCCCCCCGCTGCAAGGTATTGGCCACGTCGCGGGGCCCCATCGGCACGAAGTCGCCCTCGATCATGCCCTGGTAGCCGCTCCGAATGCCGATGACCTCGAGACCGTGGGCCACACCCGAACGCACCACCGCCCGAATGGCCGCGTTCATGCCAGGCGCGTCGCCTCCACTGGTAAAAACCGCTATTCGCTTCATCAATCCGTACTCCTAAAGAAGAACTTGCCAGCGCCTTCAGCCAAAAACTGCCTGTTAGTTTACCCAGAAAGTGTATTTGTAGCACCCACCGTCCAGGCATCGGCGAGCGATTATGTGCCCTTAGGCTAATTGCCCCTCATCCCGGGGCCCTGCAGGAAGCGCAGGGGGTGCTTAGGGCGCATCCGGCTTATGAGCGAGTTCGTAGGCCCGGTTACGGGGAACCCCGGCCTCGGTCAGGGCTTTGACCAGGGCTTTGCCTTTCAGGCCCTGGGCTTTGAGGTGCTCGAGCACTGCTTCTGCTTCTTGCTCGAGACCTTCTGTAGGCTCCGCTTTGGGGCCCAGCACCAGCACAAACTCACCCCTGGGTTCTTTGAAATGTTCCAGCGCGTCGGCCAGCCGGCCCCGCCAGACTTCCTCGTGCAGCTTGGAAAGCTCCCGCGCCACCGCCACTGGGTGCTCGGGGCCGTAGATTTGTAGCAGATCCTGCAGGGTCTCGCGCAGGCGGTGGGGAGCCTCGTAGAGCACCACGGTACGGCCTGCCACCTGCGCCAGGCGGGCCCGCCGTTCCGAGCGCTTCTGAGGCAGGAACCCCTCGAAGGCGAAGCGGGCAGTTGGCAGGCCCGAGGCCACCAGGGCCGGAATCAGGGCGGTGGGGCCGGGCAGCACCTCGAGCTGCCAGCCTTCTTTTAGGGCCAAGGCCACCAGTTCGGCGCCGGGGTCGGAGATACCGGGGGTACCGGCATCGGTCACGTAGGCCACCCGTTCGTACCCCTCCAAAAGCCGCCGGGCCTGGCCCACGGTGTGCTGGTCGAGGCGCACCATCGGCTTGGAGATGCCAAAGTGTTTGAGCAAAATGCCGGTGCGCCGGGTGTCCTCGCAGGCCACCACCTCAGCCTCCTTGAGCACCCGCAAGGCCCGCAGGGTGATGTCCTCGAGGTTGCCGATGGGGGTGGGTACCAGGCTCAGGCGCATGGGCCTAGTCTACCCGTTGCGTTGTTTGAGGTGGTTTCTTGCAGCGTAGTACTATACGTCTAAATGTTCGCCAAAACCATCCGCCTGCCCTTCCGGCTCCTGGGCATCCCGGTCTCGCTCGACCTGAGCTTTCTGATTGTGCTGCCCCTTTTTGCCTTTCTGATCGGCAGTCAGCTTCCGGTCTATCTGCGACTGCTACAAATTAGCGCCCCTCCGGAACTTTTGCAGGGCCCCATCCCATATCTGCTGGGATTGCTGGCGGCTTTGGGCCTTTTTCTGAGCGTGCTCGTTCACGAGCTGGGGCACGCCCTCACGGCGCGGGCCTATGGCGTACAAACCCGCGAGATTACCCTGTGGCTCCTGGGTGGGGTGGCCCAGCTCGAGCAGATCCCCCGCACCCGCGGGGCCGAGGCCGTCATCGCCATTGCTGGCCCCATCGTGAGCGTGCTGCTTTCGGGCCTGTTTACCCTTCTGCGCAGCATCGCACCTCCTGCTGCCGAAGGGCAGTTTTTGCTGGGCTACCTGAGCCTGATTAACCTGAGCCTGGCCCTCTTCAACCTGCTACCGGCCCTGCCCCTCGATGGCGGGCGCATCCTGCGCAGCCTGCTGGCACTATCCAAGCCCTACCTCGAGGCCACCCGCACCGCCGTCGCGGTCAGCAAAGTGATGGCCTTTGCCCTGGGCCTGCTGGGCCTGCTCATCGGCAACCTCTTCATGCTCCTGATCGCCTTTTTCGTCTTTATGGCAGCCAGCGCCGAGGCCGAGCAAACCGTGCTCAGTCGCACCCTCGAGGGCCTCTGGGTGCGCGACCTGATGACCCGCGAGGTGAGCACCGTGTCGCCCGCCCTGACCGTGGCCGAACTCTTGGAAAAGATGATGCGCGAGCGGCACGTGGGCTACCCGGTGGTGGAAGAAGGACGGCTCCTGGGCCTGATTGGCCTGGAAGACCTGCACGGGGCCTCGCCCCAGACCCGGGTGCTCGAGCGCATGCGCCCCCCTTTGCAGGTAAACGAGGACACCGAGGCCCTCGCCGCCTTGCAGCGCATGGCCGAACAGGGATTCTCGAGGCTTCTGGTTACAGATGAGCAGGGAAATTTGGTTGGCATCCTGAGCAAAACCGACCTGCTGCGGGCCTTGCAACTCCGTGCTGCACAGATAAGTTTGTCTGCCCACTCCAACCCGCGCACCGGGAGGGCTTGACAGTTTTTGGGGTAGTCGGTACACTTCTCGTTGCGCTGCCACGAGGTAGCCAAGCACCTTGACAAAGAAAGATCAGCAGAAACACGAACCGTACGTCGTTTTCTCGGACGTTTATAAACGAGAAAGACCTTTGATACAGGTCTACTCAGTCTCGCCTCAGGGCGAGCATATATGGAGAGTTTGATCCTGGCTCAGGGTGAACGCTGGCGGTATGCCTAAGACATGCAAGTCGCACGGACTGTTTTTGCAGTTAGTGGCGGACGGGTGA
>Ga0101944_10000628_pt1 | contig 97802 bp, 99 predicted proteins | sample DewCreD2012metaG_FD_75245 | JGI IMG/M metagenome (GOLD analysis project Ga0101944, IMG submission 75245) | Hot spring sediment bacterial and archeal communities from British Columbia, Canada, to study Microbial Dark Matter (Phase II) - Dewar... ... | reverse complement strand
ACAATATAAGGGGAAATTTGTGTGGGTTGAAGTAGTTGTTCCGAGTCAAACAAAGGCTGTAGGCGGAGTTTGCACTGAAATTCATGCAAAAAAGTTGAACACGTTACCATCTTAGGCAAACAGGCTTTATATGTAGCGGAGATACTGTTCTTACAGATAGCCTTATAAAGCAAATTGAAACACAATCCTCATGCAAGCCAAAAGAGCCATAGGCATCTGCCTAGGGGCATCAAGCATAAAGTTAGTCGAGATAGACAAGCGGCGAAGGGTAATTCGGAAGAGTATTAGATACCATGAGTGTGACCCCAAAAAAACCTTGCTGGAGATGCTCTCTCAGGCTGATTTGGATGGTGCGAATGTCGCCATCACAGGCAGGAAATTCAAGGAGCTTTTGAATCTGCCTTCTATAACCGAGCCAGAGGCGACTGAGTATGCCTTCCGTTCACTAGGCCTATCTAAATGCAATGGGATCCTAAGTCTGGGAGGGGAGAGCTTCATCTTCTATGAAGTCGAGCAAGGCAGCATAATCAAGGTCCAGACCGGCAACAAGTGCGCCTCCGGGACTGGCGAATTCATGCTGCAGCAGATAAGGCGGATGGGTATAGATCTTGATGAGGCGATATCATCTGCCAATGGAAGCGTTCCGCATCATGTCTCAGGCAGATGCTCGGTGTTCTGCAAGAGCGACTGCACTCATGCGCTGAACATAGGCATTCCCAAAGGGCAGATATGCGCGGGGCTTGGCAATATGATAGCTGACAAGGCCATTGAACTTCTGCAGTCTGCAAAAAAAGAGAATATTGTGGCAGTGGGCGGAGTGACGCAGAATGCCTATGTCATTTCAAGGCTACGGAAGAAGATCAAGAACCTTATCGTGCCTAAGGATGCAGAGGTATTCGAAGCCTTTGGCGCAGCGGTATATGCCCTGAAGAAAGGCACAAAGAATAGTAGTATGAAATTCAATGAGGAGAACAGCAGTTTCTCTACCCTTCCATCCCTTCTGGATGCAAAAAGACTTGTCTCATTCAAGGATCAGAAGAGGGCAAAGCCTGTTTTCGGCGAGGAATGCGTGCTGGGGCTTGATGTCGGTTCTACCACGACAAAGGCAGTGCTTCTCAGGACAAGCGACAATACTATTTTATCATCCATATATCTCAGGACTAAAGGCGATCCTGTAGGTGCTTCGCGCGAATGTTATAAGGCGATACTTGCAGAAACAGATGACAAAGTCACCATAATAGGCCTTGGTGTCACAGGTTCAGGAAGGCAGATAGCGGGGCTCCATGCCTTAACTGACGGCGTCATAAACGAGATAATCGCGCATGCCACAGCCGCAGTCCATTTTGACAAGGGTGTTGACACTATCCTTGAGATAGGCGGACAGGATGCCAAATACACTTTTCTAGTTAATGGCGTGCCCTGCGACTATGCTATGAATGAGGCATGCTCCGCCGGCACCGGCTCTTTTCTGGAAGAAGCGGCAAAGGAGAGCCTGAACATAGATTATCTGGAAATCGAGAAAATTGCAATGAAAGCGAAAAATCCGCCAAATTTCAATGACCAGTGCGCGGCATTCATAAGCAGCGACATAAAGGTAGCGAGCCACGAAAATATCAGACGGGAGGACATTGTTGCTGGCCTTGTCTATTCAATATGCATGAACTATATCAACAGAGTCAAAGGTTCAAGAAAGATTGGCAGAAAGGTGTTCATGCAAGGGGGCGTCTGCTATAACAAAGCAGTACCTCTTGCCATGGCAGGGCTTCTCGGAAAGGAAATAACTGTCCCGCCTGATCCCGGTCTAATGGGTGCGTTTGGAGTGGCTCTTGAAGTGAAAAACAGGATAGGGCTTGGGCTGCTTGAGAGAAAGCTTTTCTCTTTAAGAGAACTTGCCGACAGAGAAGTGGAATATCTCAAGCCATTTACCTGCGCCGGCCAACCAGAGAACTGCGACAGGAAATGCGAGATTAATCTTGTCCGGATAAACGGCAAGAGCTATCCTTTTGGAGGGGTCTGCAACAAGTACTATAATATGCTTCATAACATATCAGTTGAGGGAAATCTTGATATGGTTGAAGAAAGAAACAAACTCTTGTTCAAGCGAGATATCATCTCTACCGGGAAAAGGATTGGCATAAACAGGTCATTCTATACATACCAGCTCTTTCCGCTCTATTATCATTTCTTTTCAGCGCTTGGTTTTGAGGTAATCCTTCCTGAGTATGCAGACCCTGAGGGAATAAAGAAAGTCTGTTCGTCATTCTGCTTTCCCGCAGAGCTTTCACACGGGATGCTCTCGAGCCTTCTTTTGAGAAAGCCGGATATTTTATTTCTGCCTCAGGTCTCCCAGCTATATGTCGAGAAGAGCAGGATATCGGGCCGCGAGAGCCATAATACCTGCGTATTCTGCCAGAGTGAGCCGTATTACCTGAGAAGCGCATTCAGGGATTTTGGGGTACCTGTTCTCTCGCCGGTGCTTGACTTCTCTAAAGGATGGGAAACGGCAGCAGTGCAGTTCGCAGACGTCGGAAGGATGCTTGGAAAGACCAGGAAAGAAAGCCTTGCTGCGTATGCAATCGCTGTAGATAAACAGAAGTCATTTGTAAAAGAAAGGAAGAGGATAGGCCAAAGGCTCCTTGACGAACTAAAGAAAGACAGAACCCTAATAGCTGTAGTGCTTTTCGGAAGGGCCTATAATTCATTTGCAGATGAGGCAAACCTTGGAATCCCTTCGAAATTTGCTTCGCGCGGAATTAGGATAATACCTTATGACTGCCTGCCATATGAGCATGAGGAATCCATAGACAATATGACCTGGGCGAGCGGGCAGGAGATAATCAAGGCAGCGAGATTTGTTAAAAAGCACGGCCAGCTTTATGCCGCATACATAACCAATTTCAGCTGCGGTCCGGACTCATTCCTGATAACATATTTCAGGGATATAATGAAGACTAAACCTTCTCTTACGCTGGAACTTGATTCGCACAGCGCAGACGCAGGCATAAACACGAGAATCGAGGCGTTCCTTGATATCGTTGAGAGATACAGGAAGCTTGGCATAGGCGACCCTGCGGCGAAGCCGTTCAGGATGGCGCGTATTGAGCACAGAAAAGGCAGGATTGAGTTTATATCGAGCGACGGAAAGAGATGCGGGCTTACGCATCCCTCTGTAAAAGTTATAATGCCCTCTATGGGGAGGATCCATTCTGAGCTTGCTGCAGCATGCTTCAATGGGATGGGCATAAGGGCGGATGCAGTTCCAACGCCTGACTTCAAGACACTCATGCTTGGGAGGGCGCATACATCCTGCAAGGAATGCCTGCCCCTGATACTTACCACTGCCTCCCTAATGGATCATGTCAAGAAAAGAAAGAAAGGCGAAAAGACGGTATATTTCATGCCGACAACAAGAGGCAGCTGCAGGTTCAGCCAGTACTATGTTTTCATCAATCAGACAATTGAGAAGAACCTGATAAGGGATGTGGCGCTTCTCTCGTTTACATCAGACAATTCATATGCAGGTGTAGGGATACGCGACCAGCTTCTGCTGCTAAAGGCAGTCATAATAGGCGACATCATGGATGACGTGAAGAACGCCATACAGGTTCTTGCTGTGGACAAAGATAATGCGATGGACATATTCGAAACGGAGCTTAGCAAGCTCATTTCATGTTTCAAGAAAAGGGGAAACATACATAAGGCAGTGCGGGTATGCGCTAAGAGCCTTAAGAAGATACCTTTGAAGATGCCTGTCAAGAAGGCTGCAAGAGTTCTTATGGCTGGAGAGATATATGTACGGCGGGATGAGTTCTCGTCCCAGCCGGTCGTTGATATGCTTGCAAAAAGAGGAATTGTTGTCAAGAGAAGCGGCATCTTGGAATGGCTAATCTATGTGGACTACCTGAACCGGACGCTTTACACAAAAGAGATAGATATAAGAACAAAGGCGGTGCTATTCTTCAGGAGGAATGTGCTCAATGCTATTGAGAAGAGCATCAAGAGCGCCATGGTGTCGGGGCTGTACGAATACGAACACATAGATATGGATGAAATAATGAGGCTTGGAAGCCTTTTTATGAATCCAAGATTCACAGGTGAGACAATACTTGGGGTGGGCGGTTTCTTCCATGAAGTAGCAAGGAACTACCATGGCATGATATCAATCGGGCCGTTCGCGTGCCTGCCCACACGAGTTGTCGAGAGCATACTTTCCCAGGAGTCGAAAGTCACAGGCAATGATAGGCTGTATAAACTGCATAACTATAAGCACATAAAGAGACTGAAGACGCTCCCTTTCCTGTCTATTGAATCCGACGGAAATCCCTTTCCGCAGATAGTGGAGGCCAGGCTCGAGGCATTCGCCCTTCAGGTGGAGAAGATGCACCGCATTATGAACAGGACAAATTGAAACCAGAAATCTGCGGATGAGGAGATATGCGGTATTCGTCGGCCGGGATTCGAACTGCGGTCCGCAGGCACCGAAGTATGTTCAGCCTTCGGCTGAAGCATACAATTACTGCTAAGAATTTGCGAATCTAACTATACAACCTATGCGTCGGCCGGGATTCGAACCCGGATCAAAGGCTGTCTTCACGCTAGTGAAGACCAAACGGATCTATGACCCTAGCGTGTGGAAGGCCTCTATCCTAACCGTTAGACTACCGACGCAATGGGTGTATGGGACATACGGGGGTTTAATAAAGGTTTCTAGGCAAGCTTTCAATTCGTGCTTGGAAGGACATGGAGGAAGAACCGGGGTTTCATGCAAAATTTTTAATATCCCCCACATAAACTTTAGCCAAAATGTCAGGCAAAAAGAATGTCTGGTGGATGGGCATAGTAAGTATGCTCACTGATATATCAAGCGAGATGATACTTCCTATACTTCCCTTATTCCTAAATACAGTCCTTGCAGCGAACAGGGCCGTGATTGGTCTTATCGAAGGCATAGCTGAGAGCACTGCTTCAATCTTGAAGCTATTTTCAGGCTGGCTGTCAGACCGAGTCCAGAAGAGGAAGATGCTTGTTGTCATAGGTTATGGGCTGTCTGCGGTGACAAAGCCCCTTCTTGCCTTGGCAACTGCATGGCAGCATGTGCTTGTAGTGCGGTTTTCTGACAGGGTCGGTAAAGGCATAAGGACAAGTCCAAGGGATGCACTGATAGCTGAGAGCAGTTCAAAGAAAGCGAGAGGAAGGGCTTTTGGCCTGCACAGGTTCCTTGACAATTTTGGAGCTGTGCTTGGAAGCTTGCTTGCGGCGTATCTGCTTTATGCTATGCCTGGCAGCTACAGGACAATATTCTGGCTTGCTGCGATACCTGCGGCTGTGTCAGTAATTATTGCAGTTCTCTTCATAAAAGACGTGAAGCCAAGGCTAAAGACAGAAAAGGAGATAAGCTTTAACCTAAGGCGCTTTGACAAAAATTTCAGGATGTTCATAATAGTTGTGACACTCTTCTCCCTCGCTAATTTCAGCTATGCTTTCTTTATACTTAGAGCCCAGTCACTTAATATGGCTCTGGCTCTGATACCCATAATCTATGTAGTCTATAATATCTCAGCAACGATATTCTCAATACCCGCCGGAAAGCTTTCTGACTCCATAGGCCATAGGAGCACCCTTTTTGGCGGATATCTGTTCTTTGGCCTTACTGCCATAGGCTTTGCCCTTGCAAGTGCGTCATGGCATGTGTGGATGCTGTTTGTGCTGTACGGCATAGGGATCGCCATAATAGAGACTTCATCAAGGTCAATTGCTTCTGATATAATTAAAGACAAGAGCATAAGGGGTACTGCGATCGGCACTTATCATGCATTTGTAGGAATGGCTCTCCTGCCTGCAAACATAATATTCGGCGTTATTGCGAACAGGTTCGGCGAGCAGATAGCGTTCGGATATGCCGGGGCTATAGCTTTTCTAGCTGCGTTGCTGCTGCTGAGAGTAAAAGATTAGTTTTTGATTTGGTTGGAACTCAGATTTGCCAAACAAGTCATAATATTAAAGAAAATAATTTAAAGCTCTATTGATTATCAGAGGAACCAGATGTCAATCTACATCTGCCCTAAATGCGGTAGCACTAACTGGAAGATGGCGAGTCCGATAAAGGCGTCAGAGTCTGGCATGATTAACATCCCTTCCATGGTCCAGAACCTGCTTGAATGCCTTGACTGCGGGTATATAGGTCCTTTCTTTGCTGTTGAGATGAAAGATCTTGATGATGTGCAGAAGATGTTCAAGAAGTGAATATTTAAATAATATCCTTGAACCTGTGGCAAGATGCTTACAGCCAAGCAATATTCCCAGATACGCGACGAGCTTGATTCATGCAAGGACCCCTTGTTCTTTTTCCACGATGACCCTGATGGGCTCTGCTCATATCTCCTGCTCTACAGATACAAGGGCGAGGGCAAAGGCGTAATAGTCAAGACCAATCCAAGAATCGATGAGACATGGCTCAGGAGAGTCGAGGAGTATTATCCTGACAAGCTGTTTATACTAGATATAGCTATGGTCGACCAGGACTTCATCGATAACTGCAAGGTGCCAATTGTCTGGATTGACCATCACGGCCCATACCAGAGAGATCGAATAAGGTATTTCAATCCTAGGAGCAATGATGCAGCAAGCTCTCCACCTGTCTCATACATCTGCTATAAAGTGGTGGAGGAAGATATCTGGATAAGCATGGCCGGGTGTATAAGTGATATGTACCTGCCTGATTTCGCCGACGAATTCCGCAATAAATATCCGGGGATGCTTCCTGAAGGTGTAACTGCAAGAGAAGCCCAGTTCAATTCCAAAATAGGCAGACTGGCGAGAATACTCTCCTTCATGCTCAAAGGCACGACAAGCGATGCCATGAAATTCGCCAGGCTAATGCACAAGATCAAGAGCCCTTCTGAGATTATGGACAAGGAAACTATAACGGGCGACAAGATAATGAGAAGGTTTGAGCAAGTAGAGAAGGAATATCAAGAGCTTTTGAAAGAGGCCAAGTCCAGAGCAACAGAAGACTCTGTTTTGCTTTACATTTATCCTAACAGCCGCAATTCTTTCACAGGAGACCTTGCCAATGAGCTGGTCTACAACTTCCCTGAGAAGATAATTGTCATAGGAAGGGAGAACGGAGGCGAGTTCAAGCTCAGCCTCAGGTCAGACAGGCATAACCTTCCGGCACTGATAGAGACCAGTCTTACCGGATTGCAGGGCTATGGCGGCGGGCATGAACATGCAGCAGGCGCTGTGGTCAAGTCAGATGATTTTCCGAAGTTTCTTGAAAACCTAAGGAAACACGCTCTTTGAAAAACCACCTTTTGTGGGTTTTTATGCTACAGGCATTCTAATTTCCAGTAAACCAAAATCAGCTTATTCCCTCCTACATCTGCATAATCTACAATTGCATAATCTACAACTGCGCTGGTAACAAAAGAAAATTATCAGGTGCCTTGATGAGTAATGCAATATATAAAACTAAAGTGGTTGTGAAAGCCTTTTGCATATCACTTGAGAATCATCAAGTGCTCATCAAGGTAACCCCCCTGTGCTTCACCCAATCCGGCAGGGTAGCAATTCTCCTGAATCCCAGCTTCTTGTGTTTATCGCTCTCTTGTTGTTGGCAAAGACCCTAAGATAGATATTTCTGCCTTTTAGCTTCTGCCTTGCCGTCCTTAATAGAAGCCTGAGAGCGAATTCTCCCAGTCCTCTCCCTCTGTATTCAGGAAGCAGGGCAATGCCAATCACTATATTGTTCCGCATCTTGTAGGCTTCCCTGTCTGCATTCAGGATGCCCACTATGTTTTCTTTGTCCTCAACAACCAAGCAGATGCTATCCTTTCTCCTTATAGCCTTTAGCTTTGAAGCGAGCCATTCCTTTGCTTAAGGGTCACTTTCCTGTTGATGAGGATGAAGGTGTTCTCCTTAACAAGGGCGTTGATGTACTTTTGAAAACGCCTAGGCTCATCTTTGCAACTCAAAAATCTGATAAGAATTTTCTTTCCGTCATCTGTTGTATAGTACATCAGATATGCTGAATGGTGCTATCAGTATATAAATAATGTCTTCATTAATCATCTCTTTCGGCTGTTGATAATTATGAGCATGAGGAGTATATACATGCAGTGAAGCAGTATATCCGTGGGCGTTGCATTGAATACAAAAAGCTCTCCAATATCATTTATTACGGTACTCCAATTAGAAGATATGGCAAGTAATATTGCAACGCTAAGAAAAAGTATCCCTGCCTTTGCCGCCAGCTCTGTCTTGAATCCAGCAAGTAGCATGCTTCCAATTATAAGCTCTAATAAGATTATTAAATACGCAGAGAAGATAGGTAGCCTAAGAGCTGCCGACTCATTAAGAGCAGATTGGAAAAAAATTATCCTATATGTTGCAGCCAATAAGAATATGATACCAACTGTTTTCTGCAGCCATGATTTATTCATAATCTAGAAGTAGGCAATCGGTATTTATTGATTTTGGATTTTCCTGTCTGATATGCATCATCTGTCCCAGGCAAGAGTGCACCAGGCCTTATATAGGGAGCGTTCTCCCATCCATGTTCAAAAGATAAAGTATAATAACAACATCTATTGCAGCAGATACATGAAAGCCTTGATTCTCTATTTCAGCACAGGAATGGGGCATAAAAACCCTGCGATTGCAATCGCGAAGGCACTTGGTAAAAGATGCAAGACAAAAGTTCTTGACTGCGCTGATCTTGGCATACCTGATGTAGAGAAAAGCCTTACTGGCTTCTGGAAATTCTCCCTTGCTCATCCCTTTGTTTTGAGAATATTGTATGCAATTTCGGATAATATAGCAGTTGCCAGATTGGGTTTATGGCTGCACGAAAAAAAAGTAGCAAAGAGGCTCAAACCTTACATCTCTAAGATGAAGCCCGATATAATTGTCGCAACACACATGACAGCAGCCGCTGGCGCGGCAAAAGCCGGATACCCTGCTAAAGTCGTAACAACTGAGCCGTTCAATGTACATGCGTTATGGGCTGTTTGTGGAGCTGAGGAATACCTTGTGCCTTCAGAACCTGTCAAGTCCGAGCTTAGAAGACGAGGGGTAAAAGTCCCTATAACAGTAACCGGGTACCCGCTTAATCCTGATTTTACAAAAATCTCAAGGTCAAGACAATCCATTCGGAAAGAGTTGGGTTTAAGGGAAGGCAAGCTCTCAATACTTTTCACAGGCGGTGGGGAGGGAATATCCAATGCAGAGGAACTTGTAAAAAAGCTTAAGGAAGTTCAAGCAAACATGGATTTTGTCATAATTTGCGGCAAGAACAGGGTGCTATATGAAAGATTGATAAACTTTAAGTGCGATAAACCCCGCCTAATCATCAAAGGGTTTGTTGATAAGATGAACGAGCATATATTTGCTGTAGATATGGTCGCCGGAAAAGCAGGGGCGAACACAGTCCTTGAAGCGCTTGTAATGTGCAAGCCTTTTTGCTGCACACATGTCATGGCGAATGAGGAACCTCTCTCAGACTATGTAGTGAGAAATGGTTTCGGCTGGAAAACGATCAAACCAAATGAATTTGCTGATTTGGCAATGAGACTCACTAATAGGCGAAATGAACTGAATACGGCTATCAAAAAACTTAGCAAGGCGAATATCAAGTCCGGCGCTGATGAAATCGCCAGGCATCTCCTTTCGCAAGCTTGCTAATCTTCTCAGTCCCATCTAAGAGTATTTTCATGGTAGCCTCAAATGCAGCTTCGGCAAGCCTGCCGTCATCAAGCCATGAGTAAAGCCATTCTGCTGCATATCTAGGGTCTTCCTGAGGGAAGGCAAGACCCATGCTCCACAACCAATGCAGGTTCCTCTCCTCATGATGTCCAATGGGCGGTGCAGCTATTATAGGTATGCCAAGACCCGCATAGAATGATATCTCGCTCGGCTTGCTCCATATAATATCTGTATTTCTCAATGCCTGATTGAACTGGCTGAAATAATCCTTCATTTGGAGCGAGTGTATAATCGTTACCTTTTCATAAAGACCTGATGATTCTATCAGTCTGTTTACTCTTGCGAATAGCTCCACATTTATTCCGACTGACAGTATCAGTCTCAGCTTGCCTTCATTGATATTATGCTTCAGGCTTTTTATAACCTCAACCATAAGCTTTTCCTGAGCGCCAGCGCCTCCAACAGCAAAGAGAACAGTAAGAGGCCTTTTCGGTCTTCTGATTTTCCTGCCTAAGTAGGACTCGACAACCCCCCTCATCCTCCTGATAAAAACATGCGAAGGGTCAAGCATGGCTATCCTTGCAGCGAGATCGTGCTTGAGGATGCTCTTGTCCCGGCCGATATTCTCCTGCGGAAGAGGAAATCCAGTCAGATGGATATTCTCCTTTGGCACGCCGTATTCAAGAAGCCTCTCTTCAACTTCCCTGCATGGCGCGCAGTACACTATTCTAGTCTTCCTGGAATCTACCGGGACCCATGCCCTGTTGACATCTGAATCAGTGCAGATACACAGTATTCTCTTCATGCCGTAATGCTCAGCGGCTATGGCTGTAATGAAGAATGTTGTTATTACAGGCAGATCCTTCTCTTTAATGTAATCAAAGATGCTCTTGCAAAGACCACCTTTTATCTGGTACCTTATGAAATATGCCTGGAAGCTTGGGCGGCTCAAATCCCTGACCGGATGATATTGAGGAATATGCTGCAGCAGGTCGTAGAGGTGGAACAGATACTTGCCAATCAGCGGCACCGAGTGCATCCTGCTGATCCATTCATAGAACTTCCTTGCCCTTCTCCAGGTCAGCTGCTCTTTGTCGGAAATTATCCTGTCATTGTTTGCTGTTATTATCCTTTCCTCTGCTATGGGGTGGAATGGATACGCCGCCCTCTGGTGGCCATAACCCATATCCACGGTGATAACCCATGCCTTGCCCATGGTGATTCTTTCTGAAGCGGGATTTATAATTGTTTTGCCCCAAAAGGCTTAAATATAATATATCTTCAAAGGCACCCATGAACATCGTAATTCTTGGCGCGCAAGGTTCAGGCAAAGGGACACAGGCAAAGCTCATCGCAGAGAAGTTCAGGTGGCCCCATATATCCACAGGCGATATATTCAGGGAGAACATAAGGAAACAGACTGTTCTTGGAGAGCTTGCCAAAAAGTATATTGACAAAGGCAAACTTGTCCCAGACAAAGTTACAATCGCCATAATCAATGACAGGCTGAAGAAGAAGGATTGCGCAAAAGGATTTGTTCTTGATGGATTCCCAAGGAACATATCACAGGCAAAAGCCTTGTCTAAGATAGCCAGGATAGATTTGGCTATTGAAATTGCGATATCGGATAAAGAAGCAATGAAGCGCATCTCCGGCAGGAGGACATGCGAGTCATGCGGAGCCATCACAAGCGTATTCTCAAAGGATGCCAAGAAGTGCACGTGCGGCGGAAAGCTAATCGTTAGAGATGACGACAAGCCGGCTGCAGTGAAGAAAAGGCTAGATATATACCATTCTATGACTGAGCCTCTAATCAAGTTCTACCAGAAGCAGGGCATAATGGTCAGGATAAATGGCGAGCAGCCGATACCTAATGTGTGGAAAGACATATTGAAGCAATTAAAACGCTGAAGCCACAAAAGCATGGGCAATTGCCACATATGGTGCAAGCGGAATTTCCGGAGAGAATGATTTGCCAAGCTCGATTATGGGCACTAGCGAATTATTGTACCTTACAAGGCTTTTTCGCATGATGCCTCTGGAACATGCATTTTCAAGGTCTTTTACTTTGAATTCGTCGAAATCAATGAATTCAATAGGCACAGCAACAAATCCAGCCAATTGGGCAGCTCTCACGCACAAATAACTTGCTGCAAGCCTTTGGCAGTAATTATCTATGCCTTCAAGAGCAAGGTTAATGTTTCTCCTGACTGTTCTGCTTTGATGGTATTTTATTCTGCCTTTCAAGGCATCAGACGGGTGACTAATCTCCATGAGGTTATTTCTTATCACACCATCTTTCCATTTGTTTCCCCTTACTGAAGCGGAATCGGGCGATTCGCAAAGCCTCCTGTAAATGTCAAAACCGAACGTCTTATCCAAGCTGTAGCTCAATTCAGTGCGGCAGACAAATGGCAGATTACAGTCATCAAGACTGATCAAGACTTTTGGCACAATCTCTTCGAGCATACTGCACGTGTAAAGAAGTACTATAAAAATGTTACTATTCTAGAATGGTGCTATTTTTTCTTAATGCGCTTCATCCTGAAGGTGTTCTCGCGCTCCATCTCCTCGAGTCTCAATGCGATGAAACTCTTGGTCTTGATGAGCTTTGGGATTATCTCGAACTCGAGGCCGTTGACACGCCTTTTTGTCCTCTCTATCTCGATAAGAAGCTTTTTCATGCTTATCTCGGCTTCTGCTACTTTTGTCGCTTTCTCGACCACAACTTCAAAGCTGTGTGCTGCCTCATCTATTCTCGAAGAGCCAGTGATAAGCCCATAGCCTCTTTCAGGGAAGTGCTTCCTGATATCGCTATCCCTTGAGATCTTCGGTACAAGAACACCCATAAGGTTTCTTGTTTCGAGCTTGACCTCCGGCTTTTTTGCGATGGCAAGGGCAATTGACTTTATGTGAAGGTCTGATTCAGCCGCTCTTGCTATATTCATCTTCTGGACAGCCTGCCGGTATTCCTCGACAAGCTCCTGCCTCAAAGTTTTCGTCTCCTTGAGTATCTCGAAGAACTCCATAATGAGGCCGTCTCTCTTTTTCTTTAGGAGATTGTAGCCGTTCTGCGCAAGCTTTATCCTTCTCTTTAAATTGATGAGCTCGCTTCTTGTGGGTTTCACTTGCTGTGACATCGTCAATCCTTAATCATATAGATTTTCTTATGGCCTTTTGGCCCCAACTCCGCCGTGAGGACAATGCCCCCCCTCTGCCTGTAGTCATGAATGAAGGGCTCCTTTTGCAGGAACTCTTCCAAGTCAGCCGGTACCTTATTTTTATCATAAGCAATAATAACAGTTCCTGAATTCTTGAAACTCCCATGCCCTTTAAGTGCATGCGTGACTGCATAAGCTATTGAGTTATGAGGCAGGCCGCTTATCCTGTTCTTCTGCATATCAACCCAGAAGACATCACCTACTGCATTGGTATTTATCCCGTTCAGGAAGAGAATCTTAGGATCTTGTCCTTTTCTCATGCTCTCAAGTTTTTCTTGAGTATATGCCTTTTTCAGATGCTTCTCAAGCGACTGGTAGACAGGTTCTACCACTTTCGGGTTGTGCACTTTGTGCTTGTGGATCTTACCCGTCCCCTGGTTGAAATAAAGGATGCCTGCCCTCAGCTCTTCCCGCACTCTTGCGAGCTGAGCTTCAGCATTCTCAAGATGGTCTGCTGCCACATATTCCACAACAGAAGGCAGAGGCGAGTCCTCTTTTTTCTTCAAGCCTCTGACATGGTCTCTTGCTCCGCAGCATGTCTCATCCTCTATACCATGTCCGATAATTATAGTGGGCAAGCCGTAATCTTGGGTTATTGCGTTTCCGGCAGAGCTTATGTGCTTGACATTGCCAAGCTTTGTCAGGGCTTTCCTTATCTCGCTCTTCCTTGCGTCACTGCAGACAACTGCAAGGATCTCATATTTCGGCTTATCAATTAAGTCTATAGACTGGATAAATTCTTTTGTCTCATGGTCTTTGATATCATCAAGCGAAATCTCATGCTTCCTAACCATAATAATCACCTACTTTCCATAAAACTTCTCTTTCATCTCCGGGCTGATCCGTGTGAGCTCGTCTTTAGGTATCGTCTTCAGAAGGTCCCAGCCAATCTTTAGCGTAGTTTCGATAGACCTGTCCTCCGTCCTGTCCTGCCTGACGAACCTGTCCTCGAACTCCTTTGCGAATGAAAGGAGCCTCTTGTCTCTTTCTGACAGAGATTCCTCGCCCACAATCGCTACAAGCCCGCGCAAGTCCCTCCCTTCAGCATAGTTGGCATACATCTGGTCAGAAACCTGCTTGTGGTCCTCGCGCGTCTTGCCCTTTCCTATTCCAAGGTTCATGAGCCTTGAAAGGCTTGGCAGCACATCAACCGGCGGATAGACATTCCTCCTGTGCAGTTCCCTTGATAATACAATTTGGCCTTCTGTGATATAGCCTGAAAGGTCAGGGATAGGATGCGTTATGTCGTCGCCTACCATTGTGAGGATTGGAAGCTGCGTTATCGAGCCCTTCCTTCCCTTTATCATGCCTGCTCTTTCATAGATCCCTGCAAGGTCGGTATACATGTATCCCGGATACCCCCTCCTTCCAGGGACCTCCTCCCTTGCCGCCCCTATCTCACGAAGTGATTCGCAGTAATTGGTCATATCCGTCAAAATTACAAGCACGTGCATGTCATGCTCATAAGCGAAATATTCTGCTGCCGTAAGAGCCATTCTCGGCGTGACAAGCCTTTCTACTGCCGGGTCGTCTGCGAGATTGAGGAACACAACAGCCCTCTCAAGAGCGCCTGTCTGCTCAAGATCCTTCATGAAGTACTGCGCCTCCTCGTTCGTGATGCCCATCGCCGCGAAGATGATTGCGAAGTTCGTTCCCTCCTGAAGCACCTTGGCCTGTCTTGCAATCTGAAGAGCGATCTCGTTATGGGGGAGACCCGAACCTGAGAATATCGGCAGCTTCTGCCCTCTTACAAGAGTGTTCATGGCATCAATAGTGCTTATACCTGTTTGGATGAAATCAGACGGGCTTGATCTCGAATACGGGTTTATGGCTGCACCTGTTATGTCCATCCTTTTTTCAGGGATTATTTCCGGGCCGCCGTCCTTTGGCTTGCCCGCGCCGTTCAGAATCCTTCCGAGCATATCACGGCTTACAGAGAGCTTAATGGTCTCTCCAAGGAACTTTACTCTTGTATTCTTGTCTATACCGGATGTGCCTTCGAAAACCTGGACCACGACCAGGTCATCCGAGGTGTCCAGGACCTGGCCCTGCTTAATAGTGCCGTCTGGGAGAGCGATGCTCACCAAGTCACTATAGCCTATGGGTTCTGTCTTCTCGACAAATACCAGCGGACCTGCAATCCTTGTTATTGTCTTGTATTCTTTCATCGTCATCACCTTAAAGACTTGAATTCGGCCTCGATCTCTTTCTTCACGCTATCAAGAAGCTTGTCATGGTCCTTCTCGAACTTGGCGTTGCCGATCTTTGCCTTTGATTTGGTCGCGAGTATAGCTTTAATTCCAATCCCCCTGGCGAGGGCGGCATTCGCTATGTCGCTGAAATACAGTACTGTCTTCATCAGCTTGTAGCTTTTCTTTAGGTCACAGAACGTATCTATTTCATGGAATGCGTTCTGCTGGAGTATGAACTCCCTGATGAGCCTTGCCACTTCCAGCGTGAGCTGCTCTCTTTCAGGCAGGGCATCGCTTCCGACAAGCTGCACTATCTCCATCAGTTTCTCCTCCTCCTGGAGTATTGTCATCAGCCTGTCTACGCATTCCCTCCAGTCGCCTGAGATGTTCTCTGCGAACCATGGCTCAAGTGTCTTTAAGTAAAGAGAATATGAAGTGAGCCAGTTGATTGATGGGAAATGCCTTCTTTGGGCAAGCTTCGCGTCAAGTGCCCAGAATGTCTTCGTAACCCTTAATGTCGATTGTGTAACAGGCTCTGAGAAATCGCCTCCCGGCGGGCTCACTGCACCTATTATGGTCACGCTTCCTTCTTTCTTCGCGCCTAAAGGATTGACCCTTCCTGCCCTCTCGTAGAACTCCGCGAGCCTGGTTGAAAGATATGCAGGATAGCCCTCTTCGCCAGGCATCTCCTCAAGCCTAGAAGAGATCTCCCTCATTGCCTCTGCCCATCTGGATGTCGAATCAGCCATGAGGGCTACACTGTATCCCATATCTCTGTAATATTCCGCTATAGTAACACCAGTATAGATGCTTGCCTCCCTTGCCGCTACCGGCATGTTCGATGTATTGGCGATAAGCACTGTCCTGTTCATGAGAGGCTTCTTGGTCTTCGGGTCTATGAGATGAGGAAATTCTGTGAGCACCTCTGTCATTTCGTTGCCGCGCTCTCCGCAACCGACATAGACGATGATGTCCGCATCAGACCACTTGGCGAGCTGCTGCTGAGAGACTGTTTTTCCGGCTCCAAACGGTCCTGGAATGGCGGCGACGCCTCCCTTTGCAAGCGGGAAGAGCACATCAAATATCCTCTGACCTGTGACAAGCGGCATCTCAGGAGCGAGCTTGGCTTTAACAGGCCTTGGCTTTCTCACCGGCCATTTGTGCATCAGTGCAATGGTCTGACCGTCTTCAAGAGTGCAGACTTTCTCTGTCACAGTGAACTTGCCGCTTTTGATCTCCTTGATCTTACCCTTGATACCTGGCGGCACCATTATCAAGTGCATGAGGCCTTCCGTCTCCTCGACCTGGCCTATAACTGAGCCTTCAGATACAGAATCCCCTTTCTTTGCAGTGGCTTTAAAATCCCATTTCTTATTATGCGATAGGCCGGGAGCATCCACTCCGCGCCTTATGAAATCACCCATCTTTTCCTGGAGCACCGGAAGAGGCCTCTGGATGCCGTCATAGATGCTCGTGAGCATGCCGGGACCTAGCTCCACAGAGAGAGGCAGGCCTGTGTTCTCGACAGGCTCACCGGGCTTAATGCCTGAGGTATCCTCATAAACCTGAATGACTGTCTTGTCGCCGTCAATCTGGATGACTTCACCCATGAGGCGCTCGTTTCCAACCCTTACCACGTCATACATCCGTGCGCTAATGCCTTTTGCGACAACAACCGGTCCGGCGATTCTGAAAAGCATACCCGCCTTGTTTTCATTCTTGATAGCCATATTCTTCACCTGTTCCAAAGATCCACTCCTATGGATTTCTTTATGAGCATCCTCAATTCCTCGCTTGACTCCTGCCTGGACAGAACGACAAATACCGGGTTTATCGACTGCAGAACCTTCTCCTTTATGTCCGGTGGCATGATGTCAGCAGTTTTCTGGTGCAGTATCACTATTCCTGCATCACCGGTCCTCATCAAGTTTCCTGCTGCTTCTGCCACGTTTGACTCATCCACTTCCAGCGTACCTATTCCGGCCAGCTGGAATCCCACAACAAATTCATTGCTGCCCATCGCTAGTATCTTTGACATATTACATCACTATAAGCTTCTCCTCTATGTATTTGTCTTCAATTCCAAGCTGCTTTGCCCTGGACAGGGTTTTAAGGTTCTTGACTTCAATTATCTTGTTCATCATATAAGTAAGTATTGACATGACGCTCATGGGATGCTGATGGGTGTAGAGGAAAGACCTCTTGATCAAGTACTTGTCCAGCTCAAGCTCGGCATCAATAAGGGATTCGCCACCTGTTTCAACCGCTTTCGCATAGTCAGTTTTCTTCAGCTCGTTCATCAAGGCTGCAAAGCTTTCAGCTTTTGCAAGCTTCACAAGTCTCTGCCTGTTGAGCACCCTGCCTGAAAAGATGAGATGTTTCTCAGTATCGGCGCGAGAGAAACCTTCTCTCTTCATTCTCATCAGGTTCCTGATGTTGATTATATCTATCTCAGTCAGTAGGAATTTTGCGAACAGCCTGCCCTCATCTCCAATCGCAAGCGCTACATTCAGGCCGTTCTCGAAATATATCTGGTCAAGCCTGTTCTCTATCTCAATCAGCTTTCCTGATTCCTTGAAAGACTGTATCGCCTGCTTTAGAGATTCCAGCTTGAATATCTTTGCTGACTTAAGTACCTCCTCTACGGATGCTGCCTTGAGTAGGGCTTCAAGCTTGGTAATGTCAAGCAAACCAACCGGAACAAGAAGGGATCTGATGTAAACCCTATCCGAACCACTGAATATGCCTCTTATGATAGTCTTGATGTTGTACATGTCCCATCTCATGGCATACGCGTCAATCAGGGTGCGCACTTCGGGTTCGCTGATCCTCCTAAGTTTCTGGAATGTTAGTACTAGGTCGAGATTAAGTGACTGTTCTACAAGGTCTATCCCACTGTACTGTAACGCAAGCCGGTCAATGGCGCTCTTATAGCTTGAGTCCTGGAGGTACTGTGTAATTGATTCTATCCTCATCCTGAGAAGCTTCTGGTATTCACTTTTCTGCAGGAGCTTCGATTTCATCACACTCACTCGCGCGAATGTGTAAGGATATCCCTTTTTCTTTAAACCTATTTTTTTCATCTTGTCAACATCTTAACAACTTTTTGAAGCTCCTTTTCGCGGAATTCAGAAAGCAAGGTCTCTATGCTGTAGTCTACTCTATGGGTTCCGTCAGCATTCTCTGCCACTAAACCCCCTTTGATGGCAGCCTCGAATGTTTCCAAGCCCTTGACAAGCCTGAGGTCGTTCTTGTTCACGAATACCCTGGCTATGTCTATCTCTTTCTTTGCCTTTTCAAGGTATTTCGCTATGAGTGCCTGGCGCTTGTCAGCCGGAGCCGAAACGAGCTGCTTTTCAGCAGCATCGAAAACCTCATCTATGAGTCTCTTTTTTTCTTCGAATGCGAGCTTTTTCGCCTCTAGATTTGCTTTGCTTTTCTCTCTCGCTATCACCGCATCGCGCATTGCCTTTGTCTCAGCCTCTATCTTTTCTCTTGCCGGTACAAAGTCCTGTTCAGTCTTGGCAATTATAGCTTTTGCCTCTTTTCTTGCCTGATCCAATATTTGCTTTGCCTTAGCACGAGCAGAGGCGATTATCTCGCCTTTCAGCCGCTCAAGTGTCATCTGGGTTCACCTATATAGCTATCTTCTGGATGAGCAAATAGGCAATGACCAGACCGAAAATGACGATTGTTTCCGGAATGACTGTAAGGATAAGAACCTTTCCAAAAAGCTTCTCATTCTCTGCTGTCGCTCCTACTGCCGCTGCACCTATCTGCTGCTCTGCCCACGCTGCTGCGATTGCGCTTACTCCAATTGCTATGCCAGCGCTGAGCGCTATCAAGCCTGTACCTATGTCTACCATTTTTATACCTCCTCACCGAATGGTGTATATCTCTTTCCGCCGCCCTTGTAGAATTTCGTGAAAAACTCCACATAGTGCAGCCTTAGTGAATGCAAGAATGGACCTATCACGCCAAGCGCGATGTTCACTGTATGGCCAATAACCAGTATGAGAATGCCCACTGCTGTCATGACTCCCCCGCCCTTGATGAATTCCATGCTGTTCTCGTTTATGACAAGCGCAAGGACAACGCTCGCAAGCCCTACTGCCATTAACCTAGCATATGACAGAGCGTGGCTTGCAAGAGTGGGCAGTTCGATTACGCCTTTTGCTCCTTCACCTAATATAAGAAGAATTATGCCGAGCAATATGATTGCTGCTCCAAGAATCCAATCGAATGGAATCAAGCTTAGAATAGATAGAACAAGAAGTATAATTCCTGCCTCTATAATCAACCACGATCCTTTCTCTGTTATAGCCCGCCACAGGCCATGATGCAGCTCATTAAAGAAGCCTATTATGAAACCAACATTTACGTGAATAGCCCCTATCGCCACTGCGATTATGAGCATAGTCGTCACCTCATGAGTCCTGCTGATGAGATGAGGAATGTGCCAGTGCCCTATCTGTTCAAAACCGAACACCTCTCCATATATAAGACCGAATGCTATGGATGATAACGAGCATAGCACCATGGCGTTCAGCAGAAATCTCATATCCGGCATAAGTTTCCTAAGAGCAAGGAAAAAAGCGAGGGTAACAAGCCCGTATCCAACATCACCAAGCATGAAACCGAAGAACAAGGGAAATGTTATGAACATCATTATTGTCGGGTCAATCTCCTTGTAATGAGGCAGGCTGTAAAGCTCCATGAACCATTCAAAAGACTTCACCGGCTGGACGTGGTTAAGCTTAATTGGGACGTCAGCGTCATGGTCTGCATCCACCCTGTTTATTACTATTTTGCCTTGAGTCAGCTCATTCATCCTCATGAAGAATTTATCATAATCTTTTAATGGAACCCAGCCTGTTATAAGACTTGTTGACTTTGTCTCTGCAAACCTGAGAGGCGCGTTCTCCTGCTCCACAAGTGAGCTCAGCCTTTTTTCGTTTATGACAAGGAAATTGCTCCATTCCTTGGTGAGCTTGTCCAGTTTCTGCATGACCTTGCCCTGCCTGGCTTTGAGCCTTGCCATACTGTCCTTTCCTTCATCATGCATCTTTTTCAGATCGCCTTCCTTTATAGCAGGTCTGAATTCCTGGAAATTATATCTAGACAGAATCTGCTGGACTTCCTGCTTCTTTTTCTTTCGGACGAAGAGGGCTATCATCGTCTTTTTTTCGACTGGAGCAACCGAGACCTCATAGTCCTGTGTAAGAGCTCTCAATTCCGATAGAAGAGACCTTGCATCATTGACCGTTCCAAGAAAACTCGCCAGTGATTGGGATTCCCTAAAAAAAGAAGGGTCAACGTTAAGCTCCCTAAGAATACTTATCTCCTCTAAAGACTTTGAAAGAGAAGCCACCTGCGATTCAATTTCTTTCTGCTCAGCGAGCAGCGAAACTATCTCTTCATATAGTCTGCCTGCTGTCTTAGAAACGCTCTCTATATCTGTAATTCCTCTCTTGTTAACAAACCTGTCGAACTCTTTCTCGTTCACCTTGGTTTCAGGGTCTATCTTCAGGTAAGAGATAATGCCTCGGATCTTTACGAGGGTTTCAGAAACCCTGGCAGAACCTTCAAGAGGAGAGCCGATGTCAAGCTCACCTTTGACATGGTCCACTATATGAAGTATCTTCATAGTATGCAGCTCTTTTATGACTTTCCTGAGCTGCTTTTTTGCGCAGAGCAACTGCACTTTGACCATTTCTTCCGGCTTCATGACAAGATACCTTCTACTATGAACCGAACTGCTTTGTCCCTGTTAGATTTGTGCTTGGCTTGCTCTGCCCTGATATCCTCATGTGACTTGGCAAGGATCTTATCCCTTGCCTTTGCCGCCTCTTCCTGGGCTTTTTTTAGCTCCAGGTCGCGATTTGCCAGAAGCGACTTCAGCTCTTCGTCCTGCTTCTCCGCAGCCTGGCGCCTCGCCTGGGATATGATAGCTTCTGCTTCTTTCTTGGCTTCCTCAAGAATTTTTTCAGCTTCCTCTTCCGACTTAAGAATCTCCTTCACATGCAACATTTTACCACTCCCACTTCGTTTTCTTCGAGGATTGACCGAGAATTAAGGGGGTTTATAAAAGTTTTGCAATTCCTGCAGAAAAAGAATCAAATCAAATGCATTTCCTGATTGCTTCGCTTACAATCTTTCCGCTTATCCTGCCACGGTACTTTTTCATCACTTCACCCATTATGGCTGCGAAAGAGGAATCTTTGTTTCTCGCGATTATCTCTCTTATATCCTTTTCGAGTTCGGAAGAATCTGCCTGATAGGAGGATATATCGAATCTCCCTTTAATAATATCAGCCATGGCCTGAACAATTGACTCCTTTGGCAAAGCGCCTGAATTCAAGTGCGAGAAAAGGGTTTCAAAATGATCCTCTCTGATATCCCATTCAACACCATATTCTTTTTTCAGGCTTATCGGTATCGAGAATATCGTTTCTGCTATGAAAGCAGGCTTGATTGCCTTAAATTCGTTTATGAAAAGCTCAAGCATCCTGCCCTTGCCGGACCTGGCGATTGACATGGCAAGATCCTTGCTTAGCTTGAAATTTTCTGAATATCTTCTTGCTTTTTCTTCTATAAGCTCAGGAAGCTCGATATCGTCTGACCTGGGCCGGATCGGCATTACGTCTGTCTCAGGATACATCCTCGCTTCGCCAGGTATCGGCCGCATGAATGATGAAGTACCATCAGGGTTTGCCTTCCTCACTTCCTGCGGGACACCATCAAAGACCATCTTCGCTCTTCTGATTACAGCTTCAAGCGCTTTTGCAGATTTCTCCTTTGAGTCTGCAACTATAACAAACGCGTCATCTGGTCTGCATTTGAGAGCCCGTCTCACTTCTTCAGTCTCCTTTTCAGTTATGCCGTAATTAGGCAGCTCATCACTATGGAAGATGCCTCCAACTCCTGCTGCGACTTTGGCGTAATCAGAGAATTCAGTGCCGAGCCTGCGACCGGGTATTAGTTCCTTCCCTAAAAATCCATGAAACCCGGGAAGCCTTGTTGCAAACACTGATTCTGACCTCTTAATTATCTTTGCCTGCGTATCCCTGAAAACCTGGGTTACATTGTGGATCCTGTCTTCGATATTAAATCTCTTTAGGCCTGTCCTGATATCAAGCAGGCTTTTCTGCCTTAGAGCCTCGTTTTCCACCAGAGAAGGGATCATCCTTAAGTCTTGGGCTCCTTTTATCTCTATCCTTGCCCCGCCCTCTATGCTCACATTGACATCCTGCCTGATGGTGCCGATGCCCCTCATGACCCTTTCTGTTGACCTCAATATAAGGCCGAGCTTTTCACAGGCTTCCTTTACGCCCTCCGGTGTCTTTAGGTCAGGGCCGGTCCCTATCTCTATCAACGGGATGCCAAGCCTGGAAAGGTTGTAGACATCAGAATCACCTTTCCTATCAACTATCTTGGCAGCCTCCTCCTCAATGCTTATGGTTGGTATGCTTATGCGCCCTTCTGAAATGTCAATATAGCCGTTCATGGCGACAAGCGCAGTTCTCTGGAAGCCAGTGGTGTTACTGCCATCAATGACTGTCTTTCTCATCACCTGAATTTCGTCTACCGGTTTTGCGTGCAGCATCTTCGCCACAAGCAGGGCTGTGTGAAGCGCATCGCTATTTATGGGCTTTGGCGGTTCCTCATCAAGCTCTATGAGGCAGGTGCAATCCCTGTATGCCTGGTAGATGAAGCTTCTGTTCCTTGCCTCTTCCTGCGCTGCTGCAGTATCCACAGTCCCTGTCTCTCCTATCACTGCATGGAGCTTTCTTTTCACAAGAAGGTCGGGTTCGCTGTCGTTTATCTTTGCAGGGCAGCTGCAGAAGAGTTTCTTTCCTGAGAGCTGCTGATGTATCTCGATTCCGCACTTGAGGCCTAGTCTGGAGTAATCCATAAGGTAGTTGTTTTAGGGCTATTTTTTATATTTTGTCACAGATGTGCTCTTTCTGCTTGCTCGCGCAGCGAGCGATCCGTATGCCAAGGTCAGCAAGAGCCCAACCGGCGTTGATTGCAACCAAACCGCCCAAAGCATTGCTGTCATAGACAATTGCAGGCAGATTTAGGTTCATCTGAACCCATAGTCGCGTGCTGTACATGAAATCCGATGCCGAAATGAAGCGCCATTTTCAAAGCTTGGTTATCCTGAGCCTGGCTTCTATAGCATGGCTTCTCCTTTCGCACTGGATTAGCTCATGCGAAATGATGTCATAACCATGCTTTCTAATGATTGCCTGCAGCTCCTCATTGCTGAAGAAGTAGAAATACTTCCCGTCGATTGTTGTCCATTTGCGCTTGGGGCAATGCTTTTTGGCATACTCATCGGCGTCGCTATAAGCCTTCACGAATAGAATGCCGTTGTGCTTGAGTAGCTTAGCAAGGACATGGAAGAACCTCTCAACTCTCTGTTTCTTCAGCGTGTGCGAGAAGCCGCTGTCTATTATGACATCGAACGAGTCCTTGGCTGCGGTCTTTGCATAACTAAAAAAGTCTGTGCGGAAATCTATGCTCTTGCTTTCCGGCTTGGCTTCCCTGATTGATGCATAGTCTGTGTCCACTGCGGTAACCTTAAAGCCCCTTTTTTCGGCGTCCACCGCATCACGGGCAATTCCTAAGCCTATAAGTAGAAGCCTGCCTGGTTTAGTGTATGTTAGGAATTCTGATATGGTGGAGTCTGCCCTGCTCTCCTTATTTTTCCGTGCATACCTGAGAAGGCCTTTTGCCATCAAGCAAGTAGTGTGAGTGCTATATATATAGTTTTCCAGCTAAGGGTGCCATACCTCTTTTTTCACACCGACCAGGCCGCAGACTTCGCAGATATACTGCTCATCCTCAGTAAGCCTAATTTTCCTGCCGCATATACTGCAGTCCATTGTCTCACGCCGCATCCTCACAGGTATTTCTCCATACGGCATCTCAACAGTTTCCGTATTCTTCATTGCTTTCCCCTTCCCATTTAATTAAGCCAGCACTTAAAATATTGTGTTTAATCAGTAAAGAAAGCTTCTAATGTCGCTCCTATCTGTGATTTCTCCTGCAAGATTCTGCTGCATCATCTGCCTGACTTGTTCCATATTATTAGTATGACCAAGCACCCAGCCGAGCTTGACGTAAGCCACTTCAGGCAGCATGTCCTCCACGAATATACAGCCGAGGTCAACTGATAGCCTTCTAAGGTTTGTGTAGACAAGCGGGTGTACGCGGCCGTATATGGTCTGGGTGGCTATTACTACAGGGACGCCCATATCTTTTGCTCTCTTTAGTCCAGGCTCGAGGCTGAGCCTGTTATTGAGCGGCACGTGCCCTAATGCTGTCGCTGAGATGACTATTCCTTTGTAGCCTTTATCTAAATAGTAATCTATGATGCCCGGGTCCATCCCAGGGTAAGCGAGAACCATAGCAGTCCTGTCTTCATACCTATCATCAAGTATGACTGCACCTTCACTTTTTCCCCTGTAATCACTCATGTATTCAATCCTGCCATCATAGAACACTTTAGCTATGGGGATGGCATTTATCGGTCTGAACGCATCTCTTCTAGATGTATGCATCTTCCTGACTTTAGTGCCTCTTATGAGATAACAGTATTCGTCGTCAGATGAGCCGTGGAGGCACGTGACCACTTCAGCAATGCCTGACTTGGCTGCAGCTATCACAGCGCACTTCAGGTTAATGAAGGCGTCGCTTGAACCGCGGTCAATGGAGCGCTGCGAAGCTGTGAAAACCACTGGCTTCTTGAGGTCCCTTAGCATGAATGACATTATGGCTGTCGAGAAATGCAGAGTATCTGTGCCTTGGGACACGACTACGCCATCCGCGCCTGATCCAAGCTCATCAGCGATTGACTTTGCCATTATCCTCCATTGTTCAGGAGAGAAATCCTCACTCATCATAGAGAGGACTTTTCGTGCCTTCATGTTGGCTATGCCCGCAAGCTCCGGGACCATCCGCAGGAAATCTTCTGCAGTATAATCAGCGTGGACAGCGCCCGTCCTGTAATCTATCTTAGATGAGATAGTGCCGCCAAGGGATATTATAGAGATATTAGGGAGTTTTGGGTCTGGCTTATCTTTTCTTGGCTTATCTTTTGGCGGAGCATACTTATCAACAAGAATAACCCTCTTGATTCTTGACTTGTCTATCCCTATATTATACCCGCTGGCCAGCTTGATTATCACAGCATCGTCTTTCATGAGTTCTGGCCGTGGCATGAGTATGCCCTCAAATTCCTCGTCCTCGCAGACTATCCTGACCCTGTCGCCTGTACTGCACTCCATGCTGAAAGCGAATTGATGTGCATATTTAAAAGTTGCCCAAATCAGCGCATTGCGCAGAGGCATACTTCTTTGGAGCAAGAAATGAATCTTGAGGCAGGAAATTCAGAAAGCTTTCCTATGCAGGAATTCTCAGGATTGAGCCTGGGTTATGCTTAGCGGCCCGTGTCCCTATATGAATCATAACTGGCTGCCGAAAAATCGCTTGTACAGGTAGACTATGGCGCACCCCAGAGTGTATGGGATGAACATGAAGAAAACCACAAGATATGCAATAGAATAAAGCTGGTCAAGCATGCTGTTGCTGAAATACTGCGTAGATACAGCAGGGGCAGCCGGGTTTATCGGGCAGCTTGCCTCGCCGGTGCCGTCAAGGAATTTGCATGGTATTATAGTGGTCCTTGAAAGGATGGGTGTAAGGATACCCAGAGTCACAGTTCCAAGCATCAGCAAAGAGACAGCAAGCTTCATCCAAGAGAATCTGTAGAACTCACAAAGAGTACAACTGACCTCAATAGGTTTTGCTGGCGGCCTTGGGATTACCATCCCTTTGTGCTTCTTCCTGATTTTCTGTCTGCTTCTCATTTATGGTAAGGCCTGTTATGGATTATCGAATACGCCCTGTATATCTGTTCCATTATCACAAGTCTCATGAGCTGGTTGCCCATTGTCATCGATGAGAAAGACAGGATATAATCTGCTCTTCTCTTGACTGTATCTGCAAGCCCTGTCGGACCTCCGACGACAAATGCGATTTTTCGCATGACCTCATTTTTCTTGATAATTAGGGCAAATTCTTCCGAACTTATATGTTTCCCGTGCATGTCAAGGACTATGACAAAATCACCTTTTACTTTCTCAAGAATCCGCTGCCCCTCTTTCTGCCTGGCAAGATGCTCTGTGTTCTTCCTTATAGGCTCATCCTTTATCTCAATCACTTCAACCTTGGTGTATCGGCAAATCCTTTCCAAGTATTCCTGGAATATTTTGGTAAATGACCTGTCCTTGACCTTGCCTATAAAAACTAGCTTAATCATGGATATTTATCAGGGACACTCATTTATATAATTTTTGCAATGAAAGGACATATCAATGATCAATGAGCAAAGTATATAAGTATGTGCAATCAAACTTTGGGAATGCGCCACAACCATGCTATGGCAATAACATTCTGCCTTTTGCTGGCCTCATGCGGCAGATGCGGACCTTGCCCTGTCCTGGCTCCTGCTTCACCTGATTTCTGCAAGGGCGGCTTGATATTTAGCGGCGTTACTGATGAATGCGGATGTGAAGAGCCTCCTGTGTGCATGATGCCTGAATGCGGCGACTGTCCTATGTTCATGCCTCCCGGACCTGATTTCTGCAAGAACGGAAGCATTATAGATGGCGGCAAGGATCTTTGCGGGTGCCAGATGCCGCCCAGATGCCTTGGAGAAAAAGAATGTCTAGATGATTTAGACTGCGCCTGCGGCAGGCATATTGTTAGTGATGACTGTTTTGTGGGCAACAATAGATTTGTTAATTCGGGAAAGCAATGTCCTGACTATTGTACGGGCATTGATGGAAATATCAAAGTAAAGTGCCTTTCTGGCGAATGCAGACTGGTTAGGCAGTAATAGTGCTCTTTGTCAAGCCGCAATTGCCAACAACCATGCGTTTATGGCTTTTGCTGTATCTCCTTTGAGGTTTCTGCCAGCCTTTTCAGATACTCATCGAGTTTTCCAATTGTGTATCCGACCTGACCGTTTAATGGTATGCCATTATAATTGCAGACTTCAATCTCCATGATGTGGTTCTCTAGCACCTTTACTGTTTCAGTTAAGAGAGCAAGGTAATCAGCATTTTGAGCTCTGAATCTGTTTTTAGGGCGGGCTGACAAAATGTCTTCCTCAGCGTTTCTGCCTGTTTTGGTTTTGTAAAGGCTCTTTAGCAGACTTAGCTCTGCAATTATACCCTCCAATACTTCTGTGCCTCTACACCTATGGCGGCATGGAAAAATCTTTTCGTGCATCATTGTTCCAATCACGTACCTATGTTACTGCTTTTGAAATTAATATATCCTGTATATATATGTGATTAAACAATATCCAAAAAATATACCATAAATATTTAAATAATTGAACATTATACAATTATTATGAAGAATATAGATAGTAAACTGGTCTCAATTCTTAGGGCAGGAGGCTGCACTCCTCAAATATCAAGAATCGCAAAGCAGATTAAAGAGCCATCAACAACAATCCATTATAATATAAAAAAACTTGAAAAACAAGGGTGCATACTAGCGTACAAAGCAGTACTAGATCACAAAAAAGTAGGTCAGGGTTTTACATCTTATGTACTTATGAGCTTGTCTCCTGATGAATACGGGAGACCTGAAAGGATAGCAGATGAACTTTCTATATACAATGAGGTGGAGAGTATAGATATAATCACAGGGGACTGGGAGATTATTGTGAAAGTCAGGGCAGCAGACCAGGATAGTTATTATCAGTTCGTAAAGAAAGTGATATCAAGAAAAGGTGTGGCTAAAGTCAAAACCCTAATATCCCTAAAGCAGGTAAAGAGCGAGTTCATGATTATTGGTGATTGATAATCTGGTGGTTTATAGTAGCATCTGTTCTTAGGGTGTATTCTTTGAAATCAAAAATCAACACAGCGCTGGTATAATACAGGAACTATAAATCTTTGAAGTGATTATTTTTTTATCATAAATGTTTTTTCAAGAAAATATCAAGTAGGATACTATCATAAAATCTGCTGAGAAGGTGGGGGTGGCGGCAGGAAAAGAGGTCTGCCAAAACCTGCCGCCACAATCAATAGGAGGCTGTGTTCCAATAGTTTATATTTAGACATACCCTTTATTAATCAGTTATTAAGCCAAAATACTGATTGAAAATCCAAAAAATTTAAAAAATGTAAATCTGACCCCTTTCTTATGCTTCTCCTAAGCGGGCCAAGATGGTTTTATGGGTTGGATTACTTATTTGAAATCGTTGCATTGTTCATAACACTGTTCATTGCCTTATACACTATCAGAATATTTTTTTTGGCTTGGGATAGGAAATACCTTTATCTTACGTTCGCATTCCTTTCAATCTCAGCCTCTTTCGCCATCAGAGCTGCGATGGACTGGTTCATCTACCGGGATCTTGTACCGAACCTGCCGAACCTGACAAAAGCGGTGTCAGTTGTTGCGGCGCCCGCCACACTTCATGTCCTTGGAGTTTTGATAAGCTCGTTCCTGCTTCTTTCAGGGTATCTTTTAATCCTCGCTGTTCTTCTGGGAATCAAGGACTCAAAGATGGTGCTTGGAATCGAGGCTGTTCTTGTGCTCATCACCGTCTTCGCACCTTTTATCTTCGATAATATTGTACATTTTCTGGTTATGGTGCATCTGGCGCTTATCGTAATGCTTGTAATCATCAGCATCCGGCTGTCCCAGAATTATATCAAGAGGAAGACAACCAATTCTTTGCTGGTCTTAGCGGCTATATCATCCATCCTGCTTGCCCAGGTGTCTTATTTCATTATACCCTACATCAATCAATACCTGTATGCCATCGGCCATAGTCTCCAACTGCTGGGCTATCTTTTATTGCTTGCCAATATGCTCCTGGTGTTCAGAAAATGAGCGAAAAAAGAGACAGAATGCAGATCATCCACGATATTCTGCTTGCTATACAGAAAAAAGGAGGAAGGATCAAGCCAACGCATCTTCTATATAAGAGCAACCTTTCATATCAGAGGATGAACCTTTATCTTGAGGAACTCATCAAGAACGGTCTTGTGGCAAAGGACTTTGATGAGGAAAGCAAGTTCTACAGCCTGACTGACAAGGGCTATATGTTCCTTGCCGAGTTCCAGCGCATGAACGAGTTCACGAAGAGCTTTGGACTTTAGTCTCGTTGTAGATCTTGGTGGTAGTGCTCATAATATATCTTTTAATGTAGCTAGATCATATTAGTGCTGCGCTTCTTTTGATAATGAAGCGATTCTGGTTTAAAGCTTATTGCAATCTGTTCGCAGCAATGTCAGTTTATAAGTCAGTACGGCTATGTAAGATTACGCATTTTTTAGCATATTCGAATATCAAGTGTAATAAAAACGTAAATTTGTATACCGCTATTCCTTTTCATAGATAAATGTTAGGCGAAGGCCAAGCTATCTTCTCGTGACGGAACCCCCTGTCTTTTCGTCTAGTTTAGTTTTTAGAAAATTGCTCTCCACATTTTTTGTAGCCCCGAAGTTACTGAATAGAACACAGTATCCAAACTGCTAAAGAAATCAAACAATCTACGATAGAAAATAAAAGTCCATATAATCAAATAGACCAAATCAGACTTGTAATTAACCATAAATCCAAAAATATTATCGCCTCTACTAAATGATTCTGACCTTTTTTATTCATTTTTCAAAACCTCTTTATTTATCAAAATCTTAAAGTTATTTGTCTTTGCTTCTTTCTTTAAAACTTCCAGAATTTCTTTTTGTGATTTATTCAAATCTCCAATTTTAAATGTGTCTGCTGTTGTAAGCTTCAATATTGGGACCGGTGTAAATTTCACATTATCAATTTTAACATCCTCCAGGTTTGTAAAGAGAATCATTTTTAACAACCCATCTTTGATATCACCCAAAGCTGGTAAACTATCTTCTCTGGTGTGCTTTGCGTCAATCAGGTGAATATGCCTATTATGCAATTCCACTTCATCAGAAGTAAAATAATAGTTCCCACCCAGGTAATTGGTAATTGTAATAGTCCCTTTTATTCCATCCAAATGCTCTTTTGGTTGCGTAGTTATGCTTTCTCTTTTCTGGGCCATTTCTGCTAGATTTCTTGAAAGTTTCATAAAGGCATCTTTTCCTTTTTTCAGTTCCATTATTCTTTTTTCTGCTGTTGTTTTGGAGTGCATTTCAACTCCGACTTTCCGGGAAATCTTATCATAAGAATCTAAAGCTTTTTTACATATATCAGCAATACCATCTATCTGCGATAAATTCCAATGTAATGCATCAGATTGATAAGATAAAAGTTTCTTTATCTGACTTTTAAGGTAATCAATATCAAACCTCTGTTCAGTTATTTTTTTATCATATCTTAAGCTTTGTATGGCATCGTTATAATAAGCAATTATGACATAAACTCCAAGCAGGCTCATTAAGGAAATTGTGTCCCATTGTAAAAAATCTCTGTCACCATCTTTTCCCTCATCTTTCACAATAGGTATTATTGTTACTTTTCTTCCTGCAAAACACAATGAATCATAAACTCTTGCATAAGGGTAAGACCTTGTTCTTTTTGCAGACACCCACCAACTTAAAGCAATCTGGTTTTTATCATCAATATTTAAGATAAATGTAGCATCGCTTGATAGTCCTTTATCCAATTCTGAAAAGTCAAAAGTATTCAGTTCTCTACACAAAAGAGGGGTATATTGTATTCCTTTGATTTTAGCCGATATGTTGTTCACTGTATCCATCCCTTCTCTCTCTCAATTAACTCAAAAGTGTCATCATTCTTGTTTAAAGTTTTTTGCCCATTAAAACCTACTTTCTCTTTTATTATTGGAATTAATGATTTTTTGATTTCAATACCTATGCTGTTTCTTCCTAATTGTCTGGCCATTTTCATTGTTGTTCCAGAGCCAGCAAATGGGTCTAAAACAACTTCTCCAACATAGGAAAATAATTTAATTGCCCTGTAAGGTAATTCTTCTGGAAATGCCGCAATATCTTTTTCCAAAACCTGATTAGGCATAACATTATTCATATCCCATAAAGTCATATACCATTTTTTGCTTTGAATCTCTTTTGTGTCTACTTTTGACTTTTTCCTAATCTCTTCTGGGATAGATTTATAGTTAAATTTCCCTTTTTGAAAAATAATAATGCTCTCAAGGAGATTATCTGGATAAAAATACATAGGGTAAGGGTTTTGTAAAATAACTCCACTCCTTCTGCTTATCCTTAGATATCCCTCTGGTTTCTTCCAAATAATTCTATCCCTGTATCTAAAACCTGCTTCTTGAAAAATCTTGGTTGCATCTGCAACGATTGGAAATTTATCGCCATTAACTAACATATCATCAATGTTCAAAACAAAAATTCTACCTTCAGCAAGAACCCTGAAAGATTCTTTAGCCATCTTTTTCAAAACGCCTAAATATTGGTCATAAGTTTTGAATAAGTCCTTATAATCAAAAGGAGCATTAAAATAGGGTGGAGAAGTAACAACCAAATGGATACTGCCATCTGGTATTTCCGGCATATCTATACAATTACCAATTATAAGTTTATGATTTGTGCTCATCGGTTTATCATCTTTTGCCATTTTTGTTTAGCTCCTCTTTCATAAAATTTTCAAACTGTTTTGATAGGATAATTCCTCTTTCTTCACAATATCTTCTATATTGTTCGTATATATCTTCATCCACACTTAATGAGATTGTCTTTTTTCCCATTCTGACCCCCTTTTAAATATATATAAGTATATATAAACTTATTTATAAATCTTTTTAACACTGTCCAAAAAGAAGCAAAAACAACGGAATTCCCCCATCTACAAAATGACTGACTGAAAATTGCCCATTGATACTTACTTAAGCGGCAACATTTCATCCGTGTGATTACAGTTTTCTTGGCTTTATTCATTATTGCTTTCACAATTTTTGTCGAGGGATTGGCGGACTATTGGGCTCCTAACATGTTCTTTGCCATATTGATACTTATACCTGCAATTCCATTGCCCTTAATTGTGGCCCAGTATAAATACCTCCTTGCCCGATTATCCAAGTCAGCACAGAATGCATTGATTTTTTTTGTTTTCCTAGCTACTTTTTCTGGGATGATTATGTTATATCCTGTGAAATCTGAATTTCATATATTGATTGTTATATTAGGTATCGTAATAGCACTTTGTGCATGGGGCTTTCTTATGTTTATGTTATTCACTGGTAAGCTTGATTTATTAGACATTATTTAATTACTTTTCTTGCAAGCTCCACCGCTCTCTCGAAGTCCTTCCTGTCCGGCTTGTATTTGGCGAACTCGACAAGACCTGCTATCGAGAGGCATTCGGATACTTCCCCGTAAGATAGGTTCTTATGCCTCAAAAGCCTTATAGTCTCTGTGGCATTAAGCTCTTTTCCTTCGCCGAACTTGTGCGTGCAATAGTACCTGACAGCTTCAGAGAGCTTTCCGTATGCATCTTTCTCGTGCTTGTGCTCAAATAGACTTTCTGCCTCTGAAAGCATCTTCAGCGCTTCCTTAGTATGGTCAATGTGGATAGCAGGCTGCGGCATCTCAGAGGCAAGATTAACTTTGCTTTTCTTCTTCCAGAGATAAAACGCAGCTAAGCATATAGTAAGAACAATCAGAACAAGCAACCAGTAGCTCTTGTTTGCTTCTCTCTCGAGCTTTACCTTCGTTACTGTCATGTTCTTCAGCTCTGCGGAGATGTTTGCTGTCTCGTCTCCTTTCTGATAAGTTAGCTTTGCCTGAGTTAAGTTCCCTTTATTGGAATATTCAAGCTTTGTTTGGTTGAAGCCCTGCCTCGTCAGTTCCTCATTCAGATTCCTGAATTCGCTGCTGTTCTGCAGTGCATCCATTATATTTTGCTCATCCTCGCTTGTCTTCTTAGATAATTCCTTCATCCTGCCGTCCCTCATGCTGCCGCTTATCTGCGCTGTCTCGCCAGACGGCTTCTTGTATCCGTACTGGAAATCGCCTGTATTGTTTGACTGGGGCCGGATGTCCTTTGACTGTTCTTCATAGCCCTGCTCTTCAAGTTGCTTCTTCATATCCTGAAGCGCCTGGTTTTGTTCGAGCTCTCTCTCAAGCTGCTCCTGCATCTGCTGATGCTTTCTTGCCTGCTCCTCAATCTGCTGCTTTACCGCGCTTGAGTCCTGCATCATCTGGCTGTTCTGCAGGGACTGCATCTGCTGCATGCGCTCATCAGCCATCTTCTGCTGCATCTCCTGCAGCATGTCCTGTGCAGTGCGGGCGGCATTTTTCTGCTCATTAGACTTTATTTGGCTGGAGCTAGTCTGGTATCTTGTGGACTTGATGCTCTGGCCCCCGCATTGGTAGACTGTTGTTATGCCCTGCGAATTCTGAGTCGGATTTCCTGGTTTTATCTCAACCGTTATCTCTTCCGAATACGCATGCTCCTCTTTTCCAGTCTCTGGACTGATGTACCTGATGTCTGCCTTGTTAAGGGTGAAATTACCTGGCCTGAAAGGCTGTATGGCAGCAAGAGCTAAGACGATTTCATTATCGGCAGGCAGGGTGTATTCCAGACACTGGATATCATAGCCGTTGTCACCTATGATATTTTTGTCGGCTATCTGTATATGCAGCTCTTTTCCGAATGGATTCTGGAAACGCATCAGGACTGTGACTTCATCGCCAACCTTAAGGTTTTCCTTGTTGTCCACAAGCTTTGTCACCTTGAGCTGTGCTGAAACCAGCTGGAGTCCAACAATCAGAGCCAAAAGTATTATGATTTTTTTCATCTTACTCTGTTATTATCCTGTACCTGCCAAATTTTATATACTGCTCTAAAAGAATGACCAATATCGCTGCTGCTATAAGCCAGTCTTTGATGCTTGTCTCTTCCCTCTCTCTCTTGATGTCTTTGCTTAACCTGCTGTAGATATCCTCAAGGGTCTTCTTGTCAACACTTTTGTAATACTGCCCGCCTGTTGCTTCCGCAATAGCCTGCAGTGCGGCTTCGTCAAGGTCAGCATACTGAGGGTTTCCGAACCAGTCATAACCTATAACTGTCTTGCCATCGCTTCCCATGGCAATAGTGCTTACCTGTATCCTGCTTGTCTTAGCGAAGGAGACAGCCTCTTCGGGACTTATCACGCCTGCATTGTTCGCTCCATCAGAGAGCAGGATGACGACGCTCTTCTTGTTGGGGATGCTTGTTGCCATGTCTATGCCAAGCGCCAGGCCGTCGCCTATCGCGGTCCTTCCCTGCTTTGCCTGGATACTCATTAGCTTGGTTTTCACCTTATCCTTGTCAGGGCTAAGATATGCGGCTGTTGTCGCTCCTGACTCGAATACGACGATACCAGCGAAATCATTCGGCTCTAAGCTCTCCAGGAGTATCATGGCGCTTGCTTTTGCAGCTTCGATTCTTGAAGGCGGGTAATCTGTTGCCTGCATGCTTCCGGAAATGTCTATGACAAGCACTACATTCACTCCCTCTTTGGTCTGCTTTAAGGGAATATGGAGGTCAGCTAGAGCAAGTATCAGGAACATGAGAGCCAGCATGGCAAGGTAGAATGTGATGTCCTTCCTCCAGCTGCCCTTTCCTCTGCTCGCGTCCTTAATTGCAGAGATGCTAGAGAACCTCATGGCCGCGCTCTTCTTTTTCTTCTTGGCGATAAAATAGAGGAGAGTTATTAGTGGAATCAGTGCAAGAAGCCATAAGAAAACAGGGTTAGCGAAGAATGTCATGTTGCCCTCCCTTTGAAATACCTGCCAAGCGCCATCTGGAAATCCTCGCCAGAGATAAGCGGCACAAGACCAATCCCAAGCCCTGACATGGTTCGCTTTAAGGCATTGGCATGCCTCTGCATGATGCTCCTGTAGCGCTTCCTGAACTCCCTGTCACTGGTGTTTACCACTATCTGCTCGCCAGTCTCTTCGTCCTCTATCTCTATGTATCCAACATCAGGGATATCCGATTCATGCAGGTCAGTTAGACCCACAGCTATAACATCGTGCCTGGATTTTAGCATCTGCAGCTCTTTCCTGTAATTTATATCTGCAATGAAATCAGAGACGATGAATATAATGCTCTTCTTCTTTGCTATCTTCCTTATGAAGCCAAGAGCTTTGCCAATGTCTGTGCCCTTATTGAGGGTTTTACTTTGAAGAAGTAGAGAGAGAAGACGAAGGACATGTCTTCTGCCTTTTCTTGCAGGGATGAAGCTTTCAACCCTGTCAGTGAAGATGACAAGACCAACATTGTCATTGTTCCTCTGCGCAGCGAACATCAATGAAGCAGCAAGCTCTATTCCTGACTCTTTCTTCTCTTTGCTGCTTCCGAAATTGCCTGATGCCGACGCATCAAAGAGTATATAGACAATTAGATCCCTTTCTTCTATGAACTCCTTGACGTAAGGCAGGTTCATCCTTGCTGTGACATTCCAGTCTATGGCCCTTATGTCGTCACCAGGTACATACTCCCTGACCTCTGAGAACTCGATACCCCTTCCCTTGAAGACTGAATGGTATGCTCCGGATATGAGGCCTTCCACAAGCATCCTGCTCTTGATCTCAAGTTTCTTTACCCTCTTTAGAATATCCTTGGTGTCAGTCATGGCTTACACCTAAGGTACTTTCACCTTCTCAATAATCCTATCAATTATGGTGTCGCTTGTTATGCCCTCTGCATCTGCCTCGAATGTGGTTATGATCCTGTGCCTTAAGACATCGTGCACAATGGCTTTTACATCCTCGGGGATTACATATCCCCTGCCATTCATTACTGCATGTGCCTTTGCGCCGAGTATCAGCCAGATGCTTGCCCTTGGCGATGCGCCGTATTCAATGAAGCCGTTCATCTCCACCTTGTACTTCTCTGGATGCCTTGTAGCGTCCACAATCTGGGCAACGTATTCCTTTATCCGCTCGTCAGCATATACCTGCGGCACGAAACGCTGAAGCTCAAGAAGCTCTCTTGCTGACAGGATGCGCTTTGCCTTATGCTCCTTTCCTTCAGTCATCCTTGTAATTATCTCTTTTTCCTGGTCCTTGTTAGGATAGGTTATGAGGACTTTTAGCATGAACCTGTCCACCTGCGCTTCCGGCAGCCTATAGGTGCCTTCTGTCTCTATCGGGTTCTGGGTGGCCATTACTAGAAAAGGCTTCTCAAGCTGAAAAGTGTCACCGCTTATGGTGACCTGTTTCTCTTGCATCGCTTCAAGAAGGGCTGACTGCACCTTTGGAGGGGCCCGGTTGATCTCATCAGCGAGAATGAAGTTTGCGAAGATGGGTCCTTTCTTGGTAGTGAACGAGCCATCTCTGTGATTGTAAATCTTTGTGCCTATTATATCTGCAGGGAGAAGGTCCGGTGTGAACTGTATCCGTCCGTATTTGGCAGCGAAGGTCTCTGCCAGGGTTCTAATCATCAGCGTTTTCGCAAGTCCCGGCACGCCTTCAAGAAGGACATTCCCCTCAGAAAGAAGCGCTATGAGTAGCCTTTCAATGACATGCTGCTGGCCTACAATCACATTAGCGAGCTCGGCCTCTATTTCCTGGAGCTTTTTCGCATACAGCAAAGACTGCGAATTCAGCTTTTTTATCTCCTCATTCATATAACCGAATAGACCAAAGTCCCATTTTTTATACTTTGTGAAACTGGTTTTTCAGTGTAGTCCTTGCCTGATGGTTGTAAAGGTTTAAAAAAAGCCCATCCATCCCTTGTATTGGGGGTGTGAGATGTATTGTCTCAGCCAAAAGGAGGTCATAAGATGGGGATTACTGATAAATCTATAATAGCAGTGCTTACGGTACTTGCAATCCTCTGTTCTGCGTCTGCACAGCAGACAGTCACCATCAATGAACCTGATAACGGCGCAGTCTTCCAGGATGTCCTTTCTGCACTAATCAACTTCACAGTAACAGATGATGACAACGAGACTCTTGAATGCATTCTGGTAGTTAATGGAGAGGATAACATCTCCAACACCTCAACGCAAAACGCAACCTTCACTGTCCTGCCTCTGTTAACAGGTATTTATGGTAATTACACCTATTACGTGAAGTGCACAGACTACATAACATGGAATGCAAGCGATTCAAGGTGGCTGCTCTTCAATGAAACAGTTGACATGACTCCGCCAGTAATAAGCTCAGTCGAGAATGTCTCGATAACGAACCAGAGCGCCAGGATAACCTGGAATACTGACGATGTCTCGAATGCGACATTATACTGGGGCGAGTATCCGAGCCTTGGCAACCTGTCGGTCAATGCAAGCCCTGGGACCTTGCACAGCATCAGCCTCTCTGGGCTTAGGAACAACACAGTCTATCAGTATATTGCATCGAGCTGCAACAGCGACGGCTACTGCAGCAACTCATCCCTGCACAATTTCACGACCTTGCAGAGCGTTGACATGACTCCGCCAGTAATAAGCTCAGTCCAGAATGTCTCGATAACAAACCAGAGCGCCAGGATAACCTGGAATACTGACGATGTCTCGAATGCGACATTATACTGGGGCGAGTATCCGAGCCTTGGCAACCTGTCGGTCAATGCAAGCCCTGGGACCTTGCACAGCATCAGCCTCTCTGGGCTTAGGAACAACACAGTCTATCAGTATATTGCATCGAGCTGCAACAGCGACGGCTACTGCAGCAACTCATCCCTGCGCAATTTCACGACCTTGCAGAGCGTTGACATGACTCCGCCTGTAATAAGCTCAGTCCAGAATGTCTCGATAACAAATCAGAGCGTCAGGATAACCTGGAATACTGACGATGTCTCGAATGCGACATTATACTGGGGCGAGTATCCGAGCCTTGGCAACCTGTCGGTCAATGCAAGCCCCGGGACCTTGCACAGCATCAGCCTCTCTGGGCTTAGGAACAACACAGTCTATCAGTATATTGCATCGAGCTGCAACAGCGACGGCTACTGCAGCAACTCATCCCTGCGCAATTTCACGACCTTGCAGAGCGTTGACATGACTCCGCCTGTAATAAGCTCAGTCGAGAATGTCTCGATAACAAATCAGAGCGTCAGGATAACCTGGAATACTGACGATGTCTCGAATGCGACATTATACTGGGGTCCTACATCAGGCCTTGGCAATGTGACGGTGAACGTTACCCTTGGCACCTTCCATAGTATAAGTCTTTTTGGCTTAGCCAGCAATACAACATACTACTATAATGTCAGCTCTTGCAACACAGATGGTTATTGCGCAAATTCCAGCCAGCGCAGCTTCACAACGTTTCTGCCAAGCACCCCCATAATCTATAATGTTCAGTTGAGCAGCTATTATACGGCCAATAACACAAATGTAACTATTAATGTAACAGTGTCCTCTACAGTTACAAGAGTAGAGGCCGAGGGGGTGAACCTAAGCAATGTGAGTGCTACTTTATGGACGGGAACCATAACTTTAATTGCAGGCCGAAGCCCTGTCAATGTGATTGCATACAATGCCTATAATGATTCTGTAAGTGACAACAGTGTATCGTTTACTGTTGATACCACACCTCCTGTGATAAGTTCGGTTGCCATATCAAGCAATTATGCAAGGAATAACACTAATGTCACTGTGACAGTCAATGCAAGCGGAGCTGTGAGTGTGACTGCAGAAGGTGTGGCGCTATCAGCAAACGGAGTGATATGGACCGGCACAATCCCGCTTGTGAGCGGAGCAAGCCCTGTGAACATAGTAGCCATTGATAATGTCAGCAACCAAGCCACTAATAACGCATTGACATTCACCATTGATGATACTGCGCCCGTTATACAGAACGCGACGCTTTCGGATTATTATGTGAAGAGCGGGGATACGATTTCTGTCATTGTCTTCGTCTTTGACCCCCCTCAGAACAGCACGGCAACAGTCACTGCGAATGGTGTGGCGCTCATTAATACCAGCAATATTAGATGGATAGGAAATATCACAGCCGGAGCAAACGGCGGGAATCTGTCGATAATTGCGACAGATACTGCAGGAAACTCAATCACGGATTTATCCAAGGCGGCGTTCACTGTAGACAATGTTGCTCCCAATCTCACTATCATTGTGCCGGCGGCAGGCGGAGCCTACAGCGTGGAAAACATTATTTTCAACATAAGCGTTGCCGAAGCAAATCTTTCCAGATTCAATGTCTCTTTGGATAATCTCAGCTTCTATGGCAGCGCTTTAAACGGCACTCATCTTCCCAATTACACGGGTCTGAAGACAGGTCTTCACACTGCGGTTTTCTCAGCAGAGGACAGGGCAGGAAACTCAGTCAGCGAGACAAGGCAATTCACTGTGACCGTGCCTCTGAATGTGAGCCAGGCGCTGTCGCTTTTAAATGATTCAATAGAAGCCAATGTCACAGATATTGTGCTTAAAGCGTCAGGGGTGGACATTTCCACAAATACCTCCGTTGACATGAATATCAGTGTCGAGCTTGAAATAAAGGTGAATGCTGCCGGAACGAACATAACAGTGAAGGTGCCTGAATTCAACGGCCTTGATGCGAGCTGGAAGCAGAATTTCACAATCAAGACCAACCTTACTGCATCGGAAAGCAGGCTTGCGAATAGCACAGCAGGTACAAAGATAGAGTCTATCGTCCTGCTGCAGAACATGAGCAGGTTCCTATCAGGCGAGAATTATGAGATGGCTGTTGTCACTTTCTATGTTCACCTTTTAGGGAGGGATGTACTCTACATCGCAGACGATTTCGGCAGCAAGATATATAAACTGCGAGAGTGCGGTTCTGTACCATCAAGCGTGAACAGCGTCACAGATGCGTGCTATATGAATTTTACAGGTAATGTGACACTCTACCTGCCGCACTTCTCTGGGGGTGCGATTGCAAACGATACTGTAGCACCGAATATCACTGTAAGCGTTCCAGTAAACAATACCTTATATCCCAACAGCAATATGACTCTTGGCTTTTCAGTCTATGAAGCGAACCCTGCAAACGGGACGTTCTGCAATTACACGCTGTTCAACGGCACTGAAGTTATAACCCAAGACCTTGATATAACAGCAGCTGAGATGATAAACGACGGCAGCACGGAATACTCTTTTTCGGTTGCATTGCCTGCACTTCTGAACGGGACTTACTGGCTTAACATAAGCTGCATGGATGCAAACAACAGGAGCACATCTGTGCACAGGAATTTCTCGATAAGCGACTCGACCGTGCCAGTGATACTTTCTTTTGGGCCGACTGGAGTCCAGTCAACTGCCGGGACATCTGTGTCAGTCACATTGAGTGTTGTTACAGATGAATCTGCCATCTGCAGGTATTCCGCGACAAATGTATCTTTCGATAACATGTCGCTTATACTCGGAAGCGGCTCGTATGCAAAGTCGCATGAGACTGCAATTTCCTATTCTGCAGATGATGCATCTGAAGTGTGGTATGTGGCATGCAGGGATGTAAACGGGCTTAACTCACTGATTGAAATGATAAGCTATTCAGTTGATGTAGGCTCTGGCGGCGGCTCAAGCAGGGGTTCGTCCGGTTCATCTGCCGGCGGCGGAGGTATAATACCTACAATAGACGCTATCACCTTAGTGAAATCATGGCTGAAGCTTGAAGCCGGTGAGAAAGCCTCAGCAGCCCTGCAAGGCATGGCATTCACAGGGCTCAATTTTACTGCTGCAGAGGCGCTCACTGGAGCGCAGTTCATATTGAAGCAGACAGAAAGTGTGCCAGCCGATTCAACTCCACTCAATTTGAAGGTTTACAGATACCTTAATATACGCGAGCTGAATGTTAGGGAGAATCAGATTCTTTTGCCTTCGCTTGATTTCAAGGTTCCAAAAAAATGGCTGATGCAGAATTCGCTGTCTCCTGAGTCAATTGCGCTATACAGGTTTACCGACGGCTGGAAAATACAGCCGACAGCGCTTGTCTTCGAAGATATTGAATACGCACACTATTCAGCAGGACCTCTTGATGGATTCAGCTTGTTTGCCATTGCTGAAAAGCCCATGCCAATTGTCTCTCAGACTCCAGCCGAGCAGCCGGTTGAAAGGACAAACCCGCCTGGGGCAGAACCTGAAGAAGACGTTATTCCCTTTGATGATACACGCGAAAAGCCGGTTATCAAATTGCAGAAGAAGAAATCTCTTGCGTGGCTATTCGTCTTCATAGCAGTGGTCCTTGGCATCGCGGCATCAGTGATATACTATATAAGCAGGAAGAACCCTTACTGAAGCCTGATTACTCTTATTTTTCTCCTGCTTTTCCTTACTGTGGCCTTGTCACCCATGCTTAGAATCTCAACCTTGCGTTGATTGTCAATGCTGAAATGCGCCCTGTCTCTTTCCACCTTCACTGATATAATAGAATCTTCAGGAAGAACAAGATGGTTTATCCGCTCTATATTGTTGTTGAATGCGATTCCTATCCCTTTCGTGAACGAATCGCGGGTGATGGACTTATAATAGCCTGTGCTGCCAAATGGGGTGGAGATGACTACGCCGTCTCCTATCATAGTACCGAGCTTCTTATTATCAACTGTTACAGAGAACCTCAGTGCCCTTGCAGGATGAATATTCCTTATGACAAAATCATTTGCGCAGTGATATATCTTGTTTTTCAGCCGCGCCTCAAGCATAGGGAATTCCTGAATCCTATACTTACCTTTTTTAAGCCGCTCTATCATACTGTGGATAGAGATACTTTGGCAAAGCCTGCAGATGTTTCTGCCCCGCATGAGAAGCTTTGGGATGCCAGGGTACTTCCTCTCATTATATAGAAAGGTTCCATCCCCGCCATAGCAGATGACTATCTCAGGCTCTATCCTGTCAACTGAAAAACCGGCAGCCTTGAATTTTTTCTCAAGAAATATGTTTTTTTCTTTTGCTTTTCCGACAACCGCTATCTTCATAAAAACAAAAAAAAGAAGTGGGTATTTATTTCTTTTCAATCTTGATGCATGAAACAGGGCAGCTGTCAGCCGCTTCCTGGGCGCATCCTGGAGAATCCACTGTGTCTTTCTTTGGGACAGACTTGCCCCCCACCATCTTGAATGATGCCTGGCAGATGGATACGCAGGCACCGCAACCTATGCATTCTTCCTTGTCGACAATAATCTTGTACGGCATATTCCTCACCTCTTGAGATAATTGATATAGACAACCATCCCTGCAATTGCTGCGCCGATGAGAATCAGGACGGTGTTTATTAATCTATCTCTTTTCCATCGCCATCTGAGTGAGGCAATCTTCGCCCTTATCAAGACATGAGCAGTCGACAGAAGCAGGACAGGGACATCAAGGTAGATATCGTGTATAAGGACGCCTGCCCTTTTGGTGAAGCCTATTGATCGGAAAGAGCCGTAGTCTATCATGAAGCAGGCAGCGAGAAAGATAATCAGCATCAATAGAAGAAGCATAACTATAACATTGTCTGCCCTGATAAGCCATGCTAACCTATTATAAGTTTCTTTTGCCATTATTGAACATACATTATATATACTGTGCTGCCTATGGAAAATAGCCCAAAGCCTATGAGCAGTGAGTCCAGCCATCTCTTCGGGCCTATGCCCCAGCCGCACAGCATTATCCTCAAGCTGTAGAGGCTGTGGAATGAGAGGAGAATGATCAAGGGAAGCGTAAGGCTGGAATGCAGTGCTATTGCCATTCCCCGGTCTCCTTGTCCTCGAGTCCAAACATATCCCGTAATCCCATAAACTATGAAAAGCGCAACAAGAAGCCAGGCTGAGATGCGATTGGCTTTAGTAAGGTAATAATAGATGCTTCTCATCCAGATATTGCATTCACTGGCATATTAAATAGTTTGTGCAGGATGCCTGAATATCACTTATTAATACCTGGGATGCACTGCCAAAGGAATTGCTTATTCAAGGGAATGCAGCCCTTTGGGCTGTCCAATATCTTATTTCAAAATTCTCTAAAATGTCAAATTGCATAGCCGTTGGCGGATTACTCTAATGAATGAGGTATGATGATGTGTGATAATTATTGTGCTTGCCATTGTGCTTGCCATATTGTATACTCTGTATCCAGCCAGGAATGACATATATTTATAAGCAACTTGTTACATCTGACGGCGGCTGGTGGGACAGTGGATAAGAATCTGCTCATAAAGGATTTTGAGGAAAGGATGGAGAAGATTGGACTCAGGACTCACTATGTCCATGCGCTTGAAAAGGCTATGGAACAGATGTATAGTCATGATAGGCCAACTTTCTATCACAACCTAAGCGTCGCAAGGCTCGCCAGGAGAATGGCTAGGCTTTTTGGGCTTGATGAAGAGTTTGCATACAATGCAGGTGTCCTGCATGATGCGGGAAAGACTGGGATACTAAGCAAAGTGCTGAACAAGACAAGCATAACCGAGAGCGAAAAGCGCGAGATACAGCTGCATCCTTTTGGAAGCTATGATTTCTGCATGCAGTATGGGCTATATAAGGAAGCGCATACTGTTGAGAGGCATCACAGGTCCCAGAACGGCACTTCATATCCATCCAGACTCCATAATTTCAGGAAAAGCATGTCTGAGGATGGCAAGAAGCAGATTGAAGGGATGGCCCGCATAGTATCGGTTGCGGACTGCTGCGATGCATTGAAGAGGATGAATGATCATCTCGAAGGAATGATAATAAGATCACCAAGGGATCTCCTGGAACAGCTCCTAAAGCAGAGGCCTTATTCATCTGATCTCATACACCCTTCCTTTGAGGCAGGGATACTGCAGAATGGGTATTTCGATAGCCACCATATCTAGAGTACCATTAGATTTTTCCATTTTTCCATAATTATAAACTCGGTCTTCGAAGATATCGCTTCTTATGAATATCTACATGAGCAGCACATCTTGTGGTTTCTGTGCAAAATAATCAACATTTTGTGCTTTGATACCGATAGCTTTATAAACTGAAAAGAAACCTTGCTTTCTCGCATGAAAAGTCTTTCTGGGGGTTGGAACAGCAAACCAAGGCCGAACCGCTGTCATTTAGCCCAAAGAAGGATGATTTATGTTCAGTTACACTAATGCCCTGGTAGTGTAGTCCGGCCTATCATGAAGCCCTGTCGAGGCTTCGACCCGGGTTCAAATGCCACTATAACGGTCCGAAATGGTGCGTTTTGGCTTGGAAGTCCCGGCCAGGGCGTTTATGGGCCGGTAGCTTAGACAGGTAGAGCACCCGACTTTTAATCGGGTGGTCGCGAGTTCGAATCTCGTCCGGCCCAATGAAAAAATGGCAAAGCGCAAAAAACCCAAATTTGATGTGAGGATGCACAGCCTCGTGCCGAAGCACACGAAGCTTACACAAAAAGAAAAAGAAGAGCTTCTGCAGAAGTATCACCTGACTCTCGGGCAGCTGCCGAAAATATCGAAAGACGATGCAGCTATCCAGCCGATGGGGGCAAAACCAGGTGATGTAATCAAGATCCTAAGGCCAAGCGTAACCGCTGGCGAAGCTATATATTATAGGGTTGTGGTGTAAAATGCAAAAGCACTCTCAGGTTCTGATAAGGAAATATTTCGATGAGAATTCACTTGTGGCGTCGGACATAGAGAGCTTCAATTATTTCATTGACAGGGAGCTCCAGACAATAATCGAGGAGAACAAAGTGATAGAGCCTACAATCATCCCTCACAATATTGATGAGTTTAAGATAAGGCTTGACAAGATATGGGTGGAGAAGCCGGAGATTACAGAAGCAGACGGAAGCAAGAGACCTATTTATCCTATCGAGGCGCGCCTGAGAAAGATTAGCTATTCAGCCCCCATGTTCATAGAGGTAAGCGCACATATCAACGGCATCCAGAGGGAGAGTTTCACGACACAGATAGGAAGCCTTCCTATCATGCTAAAGAGCAAATACTGCCATCTGAACAATCTAAGCAGGGAAGAGCTTGTGGCGAAGGGCGAAGACCCTGGCGACCTCGGAGGCTATTTCATAATCAACGGCACTGAAAGGGTGCTTATCAACATAGAGGACCTCGCAGCCAACATGTTTATGATGGAGAAAAGCAAGACCGGACCAAGCGACTACCAGGGCAAGATATTCTCAAGCTACGGTTCGTTCAAGATTCCTCATCAGCTGGAGAAGCACAGGGACGGGATATTCTACGTAACTTTCACAAGAGTACGGAAGATACCTGCAGTAGTCGTCCTTAAGGCGCTTGGCATGCACAGGGATGAGGATATAATGAAAAACATCGCCGGGACTGAGCATAGCGATGAAGTGTACGTGAACCTTCTGGATTTTGTCGACATTAAGTCTGAAGAAGATGCGCTTGATTACATGGCCAAGAAAATAGGGATCACCCAGGCAAAGGAGATAAGGGTTGAGAGGATGGGCGAGATAATGGACAAATATTTCCTGCCTCATCTTGGGATTGACAAGAAAGCAAGGCTCTTTAAGGCATACAACCTATGCAAACTCATAAAGAGGTATACTCTTGTTGCGCAGGGAAAGAATCATATTGACGACAAAGACCACTACATGAATAAAAGAATAAAGATGAGCGGAGATCTTCTTGCTGACCTGTTCCGCGTCAACCTAAAGGTCCTCATAGGGGACATGCTCTACAATTTCCAGAGGATCGTCAAGAGAGGCAAGTTTCCGTCAATCAAGGTGGTCATAAGGGACAAGCTCCTCACGCAGAGAATATACAGCTCAATGGCAACAGGAAACTGGGTGGGCGGAAGGAAAGGTGTCTCACAGAGGATCCAGAGGCTCAATTTTCTTGACACTCTCGCGCATCTTCAGAGAGTTATCTCTCCGTTGTCGACCAGCCAGGAAAATTTCGAGGCCAGGGAGCTGCATTGCACCCATATAGGCAGGCTTTGTCCGATTGAGACTCCGGAAGGAACAAATATAGGGCTTAGGAAAAACCTTGCGCTACTGGCACAGGTTTCACAGGAGATTGATGAGCTTGAGGTCCAGAAGACACTGAAAGGGCTGGGTCTTAAGACAGTGGTGTGAAAATGGCAGAAGTGTATCTAAACGGGAAATTCATTGGTGATGTTGAGAACAGCCAGCAGTTCGTTGAAGGCATCATTCAGGAGAGAAGGAAGGCGAAGCTTTTCAACAATGTCAATGTGTATCATGACAGGGAGAATGAACAGATACATATTGAGTGCTCAAAAGGAAGGCTCAGGAGGCCCCTAATAGTAGTCAAGGACGGAAAGCCGCTTCTTACTGACAAGCAGGTAGCGCAGCTTGAAAAGGGCGAGATATCCTGGTCTGATCTGATTGACCAGGGAATACTTGAATACCTAGATGCTGCAGAGGAGGAAAACGCCCTTGTTGCATTCAGGCCGGATGAACTGACGACATCACACACCCATTTGGAGATATCGCCTCTCACCATGCTTGGGCTGTGCAGCAGCCTGGTGCCATATTCCAATTACAGCCCGCCTGCAAGGATAAACATGGGCTCAAAGAACCAGAAGCAGGCCCTTGGGTTCTATGCCGCCAATTATCATGTGAGGCTCGATATGGACGTTAACCTGCTTGAGACGCCTCAGGTGCCTATCGTTAAGACACTCATGCATGACATCTCTGAATACGAGATGCATCCTTCAGGCCAGAACCTTGTGGTCGCGGTCATGAGCTATAAAGGCTACAATATGGAGGATGCAATCATCTTCAACAAGGCATCGATTGAGAGAGGGGTAGGGCGCTCAACATATTTTAGGCCTGTTGTGTCAGAGGAGCTCAGGTATTCCGGCGGCCTCATAGACCAGATATGCATTCCTGACAAGGAAGTCAAGGGTTACAAGTCAGAGAAGGATTACAGGCTTCTAGAAGGCGACGGCATAATCTATCCAGAAGCGCAGGTGAAGGAAGACGACGTAATAATCGGCAAAACCTCGCCGCCAAGATTCCTCTCAAGCCTTGACGAATACAGCCTGACCTCCAATATGAGGCGCGAGAGCTCAAGCTCTGTCAAGCACGGAGAGAAGGGCATCGTTGACTTTGTCCTCATTACAGAGAACGAGGAAGGCAATAAGCTTGTCCAAGTGAGACTTAGGGACCTCAGGGTGCCTGAAGTAGGCGACAAGTTCACTTCAAGGCACGGCCAGAAAGGTGTTGTTGGGCTAATCGTTAACCATACTGATATGCCTTTTTCGGCACACGGGATTGTTCCTGACGTTATATTCTCGCCCCACTCTATTCCTTCCAGGATGACGGTTAGTCATCTGATTGAGCTGCTCGGCGGAAAGGTTGGGGCTCTTGCCGGCAGGCATATAGACGGCACTGCCTTCGATTCTGAACCTGAAGAAAAGTTGAGGCAGGAGCTTCTTTCGATGGGGTTCAAGGAAGACGGAACAGAGACAATGTATAATGGTATGACAGGAGAGATGTTTGAGGCAAGGATATACATCGGAAGCCTCTATTACCTTAAGCTGAAGCATATGGTTGCGAACAAGATACATTCAAGAGCAAGAGGACCTATCCAGCTGCTAACAAGACAGCCCACTGAAGGAAGAGCGCTTGAAGGTGGACTTCGGCTTGGAGAGATGGAAAAGGACACTTTTGTCGCACACGGCGCAAGCCTCCTTCTCAAGGAAAGGTTCGACTCCGACAGGACTGTGGTTCCTGTCTGCGAGGACTGCGGTCTTATCTGCGTGCATGATGATTTCAAGAAGCAGAGCTACTGCCCGATTTGCGGCGACGGCTCGGAGATAAGCAAGATAGAGGTAGCTTATGCATTCAAGCTTCTCTTGGATGAGATCAAGAGTATGGGCATATATCCAAAACTGATACTCAAGGATAAATACTAGGTGCGAAAATGGAAAACGTTCATAAGCAGGTGCGGAGCATTGTTTTCGGTATGTTATCGCCTAAGCAGATAAAGAAGATGGCGTCAGCGAAAATCGTCACACCCGAGCTATACGACAAGGAGGGTTATCCTGTGGACGGAGGACTCATGGATATCAGGCTTGGCGTTATTGATCCTGGCCTTAACTGCAAGACCTGCGGCTCCAGGCTGAAGGAATGCACCGGCCACTTTGGATACATAGAGCTGGCAAGGCCGATAGTCCATGTAAAGTATGTCAATGTGGTGCTTACACTTCTCAGAAGCACTTGCAGGGAATGCGGCAAGATGCTGATCCCTAAGAACAAGATAGATACCTACATCAATGTACTCGGCAAGGCTGACGAAGAAAATGAGACCGATGCTCAGGAAAAGAGAAAAAAGGCTTCTGCTGTCATTGATGCACTGAAGGCCATAAACAAGTGCCCCCATTGCAAGGCCAAACAGCAGAAGATACTGCTCGAGAAACCCACCACTTTCATAGAGAACGAGAAAAGGATTTCTCCTATAGAAGTGAGGACAAGGCTTGAGAGAATAAGTGATGAAGACTGCGAGCTTCTTGGGATTAATCCAAGGTTCTGCAGGCCTGAATGGATGATAATGACTGTGATGCCTATTCCTCCAGTCACAATGAGGCCAAGCATAACGCTTGAGTCCGGGGAGAGGAGCGAGGACGACCTGACCCACAAGCTGGGTGACATAGTTAGGATCAACCAGCGGCTGTTTGAGAACATAAATGCGGGCGCTCCAGAGATTATCATAGAAGATCTTTGGGACTTACTGCAGTACCATATAACCACATTCTTTGACAATGAGATAGCCCAGCTGCCTGTAGCGAGACACAGGTCAGGCCAGCCTTTGAAGACGCTTACTTCCAGGATAAAGAGCAAGGAAGGGAGGATTAGACATAATCTGGCAGGTAAGAGAACCAATTTCTCGGCAAGGACAGTGATAAGTCCGGACCCCATGATAGATATAGACGAGGTCGGAGTGCCATTCGAGATAGCGATGAAGCTCACAGTCCCTGAAAGGATGACCTCCTGGAACAAAGAGCACCTCAAGTCCTTTGTCCAAAACGGGCCGGGTAAGTACCCCGGTGCGAATTATATAATTAGGCCTGACGGCAAGAAGAAAAAGATAACAGAGGAGACAAAAGAGCAGCTGCTGGAGGAGCTCCAGCCAGGATATACTGTAGAGAGGCATCTCATGGACGGCGATGTCGCGATATTCAACAGACAACCGTCGCTCCACAGGATGTCCATGATGTGCCATAGGGTGAAAGTTCTGCCTCACAAAACCTTCAGGCTGAACCCTTCTGTATGCGCTCCTTATAATGCGGATTTTGACGGGGATGAGATGAACCTTCATATCCCGCAGACAGAAGAGGCAAGGGCCGAAGCAGAGATACTCATGGAAGTCCATACACAGCTAATCAGCCCGAGATACGGGCTTTCCATCATAGGATGCGTCCAGGACGCTATCGCAGGCAATTACCTGCTGACAAAGGACCTCACTTTTACGAGAAGGGAAGCGATTGACCTGCTGCTTGCAGTAAGAGTCACCGACCTGTCCAAGCTGCCCAAGAAGCAGACAATAACAGGAAAGGAAATCTTCAGCGCAATGATTCCTGATGACTTCAATTTCACAGGCAACAGCAAGGGATGCAAGAAATGCTTTGAATGCCAGAAAGAGAAATGCGAGCACAATGCTTATGTATGCATCAGGGACGGAAAGCTTATCTGCGGTGTGCTCGACAAGGCCAATCTAGGGGAAGGTCAGGGACTCCTCCTAAGGAATCTCCACAAGAAATACGGGCCAAAACAGACTATCGAGATAATTGGCAGGATATTCAGGCTGGGAATCGAGACTCTGCTTGCAAAGGGATTCTCAACTGCGATTTCCGATACAGATCTTCCAAAAGAAGCCACAGAAAGGATACGCCAGACCCTTGATGAGGCATATGCCAAGGTTGATGAGCTCATAAGAAACTATCAGGAAAAGAATCTAGAGGCATTTCCGGGCAGAAGCATTGAGGAGACGCTTGAACTGAAGATCCTAGAAGTCCTTAACAAGGCAAGGAATGAGACAGGCGTAATTGTAGCGAGGCATTCTGACCCCAGAAAATCCACTATCATAATGGCGGGCTCGGGCTCCAGAGGAAATCCCTTAAACCTTGCGCAGATAACCGGCTGTGTCGGACAGCAGGCAATGAGAGGAAAGCGGATAGAGAAAGGCTTCCACGGCAGGACAATGTCATGCTTTAGCAAGAATGATCTGAGGCCCGCAGCAAGGGGTTTTATAAAGAACAGCTTCAAATCAGGACTCACGCCACACGAGTTCTTCTTCGGCGCGATGACGGGAAGAGACAGCCTTATGGATACTGCGCTTAGAACTCCAAAGTCAGGCTATCTATACAGGAGACTGGCGAATGCGCTGCAGGATCTCCGTGTCGAGTATGACGGTACTGTAAGGGACGCGAACGGCAAGATTGTCCAGTTCGCCTACGGCGAAGACAGCATGGATGTGGCCAAGAGCGAGGACGGCAAGCTGAATGTGAAGAGAATTGTGGAGGTATTCGAGTAAAATGGAAAAGATATTCGAAGAGTATGCGGAAACCCTCCCGAAGAAGATACTGATGGATATTGAAGCGGCTATTCCGAAAGGCATGGCACAATCGAAAATCAAGAAGATAATCGAGATGGCTGCAGCTGAATATGAGAGCATGAAGGTCGAGGCAGGTGAAGCTGTAGGCATCGTGAGCGCTGAGAGCATCGGCGAGCCCGGCACCCAGATGACACTCAACACATTCCATTTTGCAGGCGTGTCAGAGATGAACGTCACCATGGGCCTTCCCAGGATAATCGAAATTCTCGACGGCACAAAGTCGCTTAATACACCCATGATGGAGATACACCTGAAGAAACCTTACAGCAAAGGAAAGGACATAAGGGAGATAGCGCTTAAAATTAAAGAGACCAAGCTAAAGGAGATTGCAAGCGAGTTCTCAATCAATATAGCAGACAGTTCAATCGATGTGGTGCTTGACAAGGAAAAGCTCAAGGCGCTTGGACTTACAACTGCGAAAGTGCAGAAAGTCTTTGAGACTATAAAAGGCTATACTATCAAGAGCAACAACGATACGATAAGCTTCAAGTACAAGGGCAAGGATGAGGAAGTCAATGAGATATTCAAGATGAAGGAGAAGCTGAAAGAGACCTATGTCAGCGGCATCAAGGGCATAACTCAGGTCTTGCCGGTGAAGAGAGGCGAGGAGTTCATAATAATCACGGCAGGCACCAACCTGTCCGAGGTGCTGGACCTTGAGGAAGTTGACCCGACCACTACGATAACCAATGATATTTTCGAGATAGCTGAGATATTTGGGATCGAGGCGGGAAGGCAGGCAATCATCAACGAGGTCTCTAAAGTCATTAATGTCCAGGGCCTGAATGTTGACATAAGGCATATACTTCTTGTTGCAGATATTATGTGCGTATCCGGTTCTGTCAAGGGCATAACAAGGTACGGCGTCGTGAGCGACAAGTCGAGCGTGCTTGCAAAGGCAAGCTTCGAGACACCTATCAAACACATAATTTCAGCTTCGCTGGTGGGCGAAGTGGACACACTCTCAAGTGTTGTCGAGAATGTGATGCTCAACCAGCCTGTGCCTGTCGGGACTGCGCTCCCGGGACTGGTAGCTGGCAGAGCAGAGGATAAATATGGCAAAGAAGCAAGCAGATAAGAATATCGAGGAGATCAAAAAGCTCTTGAAGGCAAAGAAGACCATAATAGGCTTGAAGGTAACCCTAAAAGAGCTTGGGCAGGGCAATGTAACAAAAGTGTTTCTGGCAGGCAATTCATCAAAGGCCGCTGTTGATGATATTGAGCATGCATGCAGACTTACAGGCGCCACTGTTGTCAAGCTCGACTATCCTAACAGCGAGCTTGGAGCGCTTTGCAAGAAGCCCTTCTCGATTTCAGTTATCGGCGTAAGGAAATAAGCCTTTGCCAAGCTGGTGATCCATCTGAAAATCAAGTATGATGCAGGGCTCATGAAGCTGATGGCGCTTTTCTCTAACATCACAGATGCAAAGCTTAAGGATTGCTTCACTGAAGGAGATACTCTTTACTTTATTGTGGATCAGCATGAGCTTGGAAGGGCGCTCGGAAAAGGCGCCCAGAAAGCAAGGCTCCTGCAGGAACGCCTCAACAGAAAGATTAAAATAGTAGAGTTCAACCCAGACCCTAAGGAGTTCATAAAAAATCTCGTCTATCCAAGCAGGATAAAAGCCATAGAAGAACGGGATGCAACGATAATTATCGAAGCGGAGGATTCTGCCAACAGGGGCTACCTGATAGGAAGGGCGGCTCAGAACCTGAGGGCGTACGAGACCATCGCCAAGAGATATTTCAAGATCGAGGAAATAAGGGTGCTCTAATGTCGAAGAAATCATCAGGAATCAACGCAGCAAAGAAACTCATGAAGCGAAGGAAGCAGTCCAAGCTGCTAAAGAAGAAGTTCATCAGAAGAATACTTGACCCGAAAAGACAGGCAGGACCTCTTGAAGGCTCTTCAATGGCAAAGGGAATAGTGCTTGAGAAGATACAGCTTGAGGCAAAGCAGCCGAACTCAGCTATGAGGAAATGCGCGAGAATCCAGCTCATCAAGAACGGAAAGCAAGTCACTGCTTTTCTTCCTGGTGACGGAGCCACCAAATTCATAGACGAGCACGACGAGGTTGTCATTGAGTGCATCGGCGGCAAAATGGGAAGGGCCAAGGGCGATATTCCCGGTGTCAGATGGCAGGTTATCAAAGTCAATGACCAGTCGCTTAGCGCTTTGCTCTCCGGCAAGCTTGAGAAAGCAAGGAAGTAGGGTTTTTTATCTTCTTTATGTTCTCTGGAGACAGCAGTGAGCTAAATCGCGGCAGTTGAGCAATCAGCAATCTTTTTAAATTCCCTTTGGTTCTTGCGGTTATGGGGCTAAAAAAGCAGTCCAGAATTCTGATTGAGTGCAAGGTGATAGAATGAAAATATTGTCCGAGCCATCAAGGAGCCTGAAGGAATATAGGCTTCTCACCAGATTTACTGCCAAAGATAATGTTGTTACAAATGTAAGTCTCAAAACAAAGCTCTGCAAATATCCTCATAAGAAGGGACATATCGAGCTGAATGTCCCGTTTATTTCTGCCGCAATGCAGGCAGTGTCTGGGGCAAAGCTTGCCGAGGCGCTTGCCCAGTATGGCGGAATCAGCGTGCTTCCTTGCAGCATCCCTATCGCTGAGCAGGCTGACCTGGTCAGGCAGGTCAAGAGGTTCAAGGCAGGATTTCAGGACAGGGTTGCCACTCTTGCGCCGAACGATAAAATAGAGAAAGCAGTAAAGCTCATGAAAGAGAAGGGCTACAGCAAGTTCCCTGTCACGCAAAACGGCGAGATGAACGGGAAACTGCTGGGATTGCTTTCTGACAAGTACTTTGACCCGAAAAAGCATGCAAAAGAGCTTGTCAAGGATTACATGACACGGGATATACTTATCTCCCGCGAAGGTCTCACACTTAAGCAAGCGAATGAGATGATGATCAAGAACGGCAAGGATATACTGTTCATTCTGGATAAGGATGACAAACTTAAGCTGGTCAGCTTCAAGAAGGACATGACAAAACATCTGGATTTTCCGGATGAGCTTATAGATGAACGGAAAAGATACATGGTGGGAGCAGCAGTCTCGACTCATCCGAGGGATAGAGCAAGGGTTGATGCGCTTCTTGAGGCAGAGGTGGATGTGCTTTTCATAGACAGCTCTGACGGATTTACTGAATTCCAGACAGAGATGTATGGATATATAAGAAGCAAAACAAAGACTGTCCCAGTTGTCGGCGGGAATATAATAACAGAGGAAGGGTTTGAATACCTCGCAAAAGCTGGTTTCGATGCAGTAAAGATAGGAATGGGCATCGGCTCTGGCTGCACAACGCAGGAGCAGAAAGGAACAGGCAGAGGGCAGGCAACTGCGATTGCTGAAGCTGTAAAAGCAAGAGACGCATACTTCAAGAAGACCGGTGTCTATATACCTGTTATATCAGACGGGAGCATATCCAATCCTGGGCAGATAGTAATCGCTCTTGCCTTAGGCGCGGACTCTGTGATGATGGGCAGGTTTTTTGCCCAGTTCACTGAGAGCGCTTCAGCGCTCAGAAACCACCCGACCCTGGGACCGCTGAAAGAGTATTGGATGGAGGCATCCGGCAGGGCAAGAAACTACGGCAGGTACGAAACGACATCTGACCTGTTTTTTGAAGAAGGCATTGAGGGCTTTGTGCCGCACATAGGAAGCATCTATACCCAGCTTCAGCCGACCATTAACAAGCTAAAGTCAGCGCTGTCGAATGCAGGCTGCAAAAATATAGAAGAGCTGCACCAGAACGCAGTGCTTGAACTGCAGTCAGTGGCAAGCCTGCAGGATGCGGGCGTGCATGATATAATCATGAAGTGACCCCTATAAAAGCGACAGGGCACTTTTTGATATTGTTGAGAACATAATCCCTCTAAGCCATGTTCTTATAGCTTTGAGCGGTAGGTATTTATATACCCATACACAACCAACCAACCTACCCCTGAAATCTTATGAATATGGGCTTTCCAGAGTCCATAACCGCTGAATATGAGGGGGTTGCAAAGGCAGTTCCACTAAAACAAGGATTATGACTTCATAGGTGATTTGGAATTAATTTCCAGAACAACGTTGCAAAGGCAGTTCCACTAAAACAAGGATTATGACTTTCGGGTCTGGCACGAAACCTGAACAGTTCCATGTTGCAAAGGCAGTTCCACTAAAACAAGGATTATGACTTCTTACTATTTTCTTACTCACTTCTATATACTCTTGTTGCAAAGGCAGTTCCACTAAAACAAGGATTATGACTAACCTTGCTGCGCTTCCAGGCAAATGTTCTAAGCGGTTGCAAAGGCAGTTCCACTAAAACAAGGATTATGACATCTCACTATATCTACTCTTAATATTTTCTAAATTAGTTGCAAAGGCAGTTCCACTAAAACAAGGATTATGACATAATGTCATGCGCTGGCGCATTAAAGTTCTGCCAAAGTTGCAAAGGCAGTTCCACTAAAACAAGGATTATGACAACCTACACGGCTTGCCAAGATATTCTTGAGTAAGTTGCAAAGGCAGTTCCACTAAAACAAGGATTATGACTCTCATCCTTTCTCAGGTTGAAAAATTGCCAATTGAGTTGCAAAGGCAGTTCCACTAAAACAAGGATTATGACTTTTATACGCATCTGTGTCCTGGATGATCGCATCTTGTTGCAAAGGCAGTTCCACTAAAACAAGGATTATGACGGGCCAGACATCCGGTCATCCGGCGCTTGGCCTTAAGGTTGCAAAGGCAGTTCCACTAAAACAAGGATTATGACTAAAACTATTAGAGGAACATAACCTAATAACTAATGTTGCAAAGGCAGTTCCACTAAAACAAGGATTATGACCTCCCATTTTCTCACTCTCCATTTCTTTTTATCTAGTTGCAAAGGCAGTTCCACTAAAACAAGGATTATGACTAATTATAACATATCTATAAGACCTTTTAGGTTCTGGTTGCAAAGGCAGTTCCACCAAAAAAAGGATGGGAATAGTTGGTTCGGCGTGTGTATGTTGATATCATACTATGTATTACTATGGTAAAATATATATACTGGACAGCTACTCCATGTATTGGGAGGTACTTCAAGTAATAATGGATAATGAAAGAACCTTGCTGATGTTTGGCTCTTTGCTGCATGATATCGGCAAACTGGTTCAGAGAGCTCAGGACGACCCTTGGAGCAAAAAGCACGGTGATTTCGGCCTAAAATTCATCGCAGACAATTTTGGCTTTCTCGAAAAGTTCCTAGGGAATTCATTTGGCTTTCTTCCTTATTTCTCCATGTACCACCATGATCCCCTGAAGATAAATGAACTCGATATGGATGAAGAAACGAGGAAAAGGCTTGTCTTTCTCCTGAAAATCGTGCAGAAAGCCGATCATATCAGCGCAGGAGAGAGGACTGAGAAGGAGCTGGAATCCGGTGCTACTGGAAGTTCAGTAGAGCAGCCTATGACAAGCATATTCTCATCTGTGCTGCCAATTCATCATTGGAGAGAGAAATGCCAGATGCATTACTATCCGCCAATGCAGTTCAGCAAAATGGATAGGCATCCGGTAAAGAGCATCGAGGAATGCTATGAGAAAGGAAGTACTGATCTTAGGGCATCATATAAGGTATTGATGAACGGGTTAAAGTCGGATTGTATCAAGAATCCCTATATTAAGTCAGATTATCTGGCTTACTTGATGGTTGAGAATATCCTGCAGGAATATGCCAAATTCGTTCCTTCAGCGACATACAAACACACTGCTGACATACCTCTCTTTGATCATATGAAGACAACAGCAGCCATCGCAACATGCATCTATGATTATCTCATCAGCAAAAATATGGATTACACTGATGACAGGATATTCAGCAAGAACGATAAGATGTTCACATTAATAAGAGGCGAGCTTTCTAACATACAGAAACATATATATCATGCATCGGATGCCCAGCAGTCTGTTGAAGGGAGCGCAAAAAGGCTTAGGGCCAGATCAATGCAGGTCGTCTTTCTTATGGACAGTGCGGCGAATGAACTCCTGGAAAGGCTCTGCCTTCCTTCATCCAATATATTGCTTCTTGCAGGCGGCAGTTTCGAGATTATTGCACCTTGCACCGAATCAAGCAAGAAGATATTGTCAGAATGGGAAAGGGATACACAGACAAATCTTTGGAAATCATATGGCATAGGCCTTAATCTAAGAATCGCAAAGATAGATGCTGATAATAATATGATGACTCCTGGCCAGAGTGATAAAGAGCCGGGATATAAGAATACCAGGAAAATGCTCTGGAATATGCTTCTTGAGCAGAAGAACCGGCAATATGGCCAGCTGATAAGCGATGGGATGATATCTCTCGAAAGGCAGGGTTCTAATCTCAGGATATCGGAAAGTTGTCCAATCTGCAGGAAACCGGCAGAAGGCAGGCTTTGCCGCGAATGCGAGACAGACATTGAATTCGGCAAGCAAGTCATGTATGCAGACCGAATCGTTAGGTCAAAAATCAGGGGACTTAGGAAGATCCTTTTCCATCATTATTCTTTTCAAGGTAACGGTGCTGATGATGAGGTGGTGTATGCCATAAACAGAAAACCGGATTATCGGGAAGAGCATGGTATTTATGCCCTTGCTAATTATGCTGCAAGAGACCAAAATGGTGTGCTTGAATTCAATGCTTTAGCCAGAGGGGAAGGTGTTGAGCGTCTTGGGGTGCTTCGCATGGATGTGGACAATCTGGGCATAGTCTTCACAAAGGGAATCGAGGCCAAGTCATACAGCGTGTCAAGGCTAAACACGCTGAGCACATTGCTTAACAGCTTCTTTACATCATTGCTTAACAGAATCTGCGAAGGCAAAAAGGCATATGTGGTATATGGCGGCGGCGATGACCTTGTCATAGTCGGAAATTGGGCAGAAGTTCTTTCGCTTGCCAAGGAAATCAATTCTGAATTCAGGAAATACGTATGCGGTAATGAATCACTGACCATTTCAAGCGGAATAGAGTTCATATGGCCTAAAGAACCCATCATCACTGGAATCACCAAAGCAGGTGATGTTCTGGAGCAGTCAAAGAATTTTCCCTCTGATGATGAAATAAGGAAAAAGAACGCAATTACTGCTTTTTCAGACACAGTGAGCCAGGAAAGGTTTTCCTTGCTGCTTGATTTTGGAGAAAAATTGAAAGATTACCGATTGAAGAACGAAATAAGTTCAGGTACACTATATTCATTCATAAAGCTCTATCAGCAGTCATTCGGTTATGGTTATGTCAACAAGGCCAAAAAGATGAAGACCAAGAGGCATGTCCCTCTTGTGCATTACATGCTGGCAAGAACAGTGAAGGACAAGAAGATCAGATACGAGCTGATTGATGCGCTTTTCGTCAGGAACAGCTTTGACGATATACTGATACCGGCATCGTATGCGCATCTTGCGCTAAGGAAAGGTGATTGAAATGGAAAGAAGATCTCAATATGGTGGAAGAGAGTTCCAAAGAAGAGATGGGTATCAGAGACCGAAAGAGCAAAAAGATGAGTGGTTTGAGCATTATCGGAAAAAACTGGAATCCACGGATTTCACTAATGCTGATGAATCAGAGTATCTGCCGACCAATGGGTTGATAGACCGGATGGCCAAGGCATTTAATGATAACTACAGGCAACCTAATAACCTGAAAAGCACGCAGATACGAAACATATACGACAGTTTTCTTAAGATAAAGAGCAGCCTGGACGGAAAAAAAGACATGAAATCATGCAAAGTCATGCTGAATCAGATCTATCCGCAGATAGCGTATGCCAAGGGAAGGGGTCTGGTTCCCGCCACTTTCCATTCTTTTGTTGATATCCTCTTAAAGAAATCGGTTGGAAAGGATGGAAATGTCGATCCTATATCCTTTGGCACATCCTTCAATATGTATCAGGCTTTCATCGCATATTTCAAGTTCCACGGAGGAAAATAAAATGGCAGACATAAAACTTGTGAAGAACCTCAGGATCAGCGGAAAAATTGAGTGCCGCACAGGACTGCATGTAGGGGGGATATCGGACGCGTCGCAGATCGGCGGCGTTGACAGTCCTGTTGTAGTGAGCAGCAGGAATGGCATGCCTTATATTCCAGGTTCGAGCATAAAAGGCAAAATGAGGTCTCTTCTTGAGCTTAAGTCCGGTATATATGAAAAAAATGAGAAGATAAGAGGGAGCACACACAGCTGTAATGAAGCCAACTGCTTGATGTGCAAAATATTCGGTCGTCCTGCCGGAGATTCCATGGGTGAAGAAGCTGTAGGACCGACAAGGCTGATTGTTGCTGATGCTGATCCAACTCCTGATACTGTTGCAGGCTGGGAGAAAAATGACAGACTCTCCCATGGCACTGAAATCAAGGCTGAAAACACAATCAACAGGCTGACTTCGATGGCCAACCCCCGTTTCATGGAACGGGTCCCATCAGGAAGCGAGTTCAGCTATGAAATCTTACTCAGCGTCTATGAAAGTGACGATGAGAAGGCCATGCTCAATTATCTTGTCGATGGCATGAGACTTCTCCAGGACAGTTATCTTGGCGGCTATGGCAGCCGAGGAAGCGGAAAGATAGTCTTCAGAGACAGCATCATCGCTGAAAAGAGAGCAGAGGATTACAGTTCAGGGGACAATAAATGGAAAAACGAGAAGAGCTTTGAAGTGTAAAATGGAATTCACTGTCAAATTAAGGCCAAGGAACAGGTCAGACAGCCACATCAATTCATCCACCCTGTTCGGGGCGATTGTCAGCACTTATAGAAGCATGTACGGGTCTGATGAGTGCGCGAACCTGCTTCAGATGTTCGGCATGAAAAAGATTGCATTAAGCTCTGCGTTCCCATTCATTGATGAAGGAAAGACTGTTTACTGCCTGCCTAAGCCTTATGATATAGATTCATTGGACATACCTGAAGGTATCATTCCTTACGAATACCAAAAAAAAATAAGGAAATCCAGATATGTATCCGCTGAGATCTTCAATAAGTTCATGGCTGAGGGTAATTATGAAGGCTTGTTCAAGGATATTCAGGAATTCGTGAATTTCTTCAAGATTAATGGTCCAAAGCAGGGAGAGGAGCAACATGCATTCATAAACAGGCTTTCGAGCTCTACAATGGGCCAGCTTTATTTTAAGACATATCACTCTTTCAAGAGAGGAGGGTTATTCTTTCTCGTTAAAATGCTTGAGGAAAGCAACGCTGAAAAAGTGATTGCAGCAATAAGGCTGATGGGTGAAAAGGGCATTGGTCGGGATACCAGCACCGGATTCGGGTGTTATGATGTCAGTATCGAACGCGGTTTACCTGTCGAAGGAGCAAGTTCAGGAGACAGAATGTGTCTTTTATCTATTTATTCACCTTCTGAGGATGAGGTAAAACAGCTTGACATTGAGTGCTCGGCTTACAGGCTTATGGTAAGGCAGGGGCTCATGCCAAATGGCTTCTTGAGGAAAAGGCAGCTCTTTTTCACTGAAGGTTCTTGTTTTGGCAAGTTCCTTGACATGCCGGGAAAAATAATTGACTGCGGAAGCAGCGGAAGGCCTTCATTTGAGAACGGTCTGGGATTCGCTGTCAGAGCCAGAGGTTTATCATGATAAAGCAATGTGTCACATTAAAGGCCCTTTCACCAGTCCACATAGGAAATGGGCTTACATACTATCCAAGCAGCCTGGTGCGTCGTAACAACGGTATGATGCTAAGGATTGACCCTGTGAAACTTTACAGTTATCTGGACGAGCAAAAAGGCAGGGATTGGCTTGATTATATAAGCGCGAGTGATGCCAGCCATTATGCGGGAAATTTCTTTGCAAAGAATACGGATATAAAGATTCAACCAGATTACAGCCTGTATTCCATGAGGTATTTCGGAAGCAACTATAATGACGGCAAACTGAGTTTCTTCGCACAAGGAAACGTAAGGAACACCCTATATTGGGAAGCTGTGAAAGACCAATTCAATGGGGTTTATGTTCCCGGTTCTTCTCTTAAGGGATTTATACGAACGGCCTTGTTGCTTGATGTCTTTAAACGAAGCGATATCGACAGGTTATTTAGCAACAATATTGAGAGTGAGAATAAGAAAAAAGAAAACAAAGAGAAGGTAAAATACTATGAAAAGAAGATAAAATCTCTTCTGGAGATAGACAGCGGACTGAAAGGCATCCAGAATGACGCTTTCAGGCTTATACAGATAGCTGACTCAAGCTCAGCTGATGTGATTAGCCTTAGAGAGGTAAGAAATATCGGCATGGCTGAATCAGGACAAGGTGTACCCAGTTACTGCGAATGCGTAGATACCGGTTCTGAGCTCAAGACAGACATAACTATAGTCGACGAAATCAAGCCTGACAGAGAAAAAACAGCGAGGATGCTTACAAAGGACGCGATTCTTCACGCCATATACAACCTCTCAAGCCTTATCCTTGAGAATCTTGATGAAAGGCTCAGGGATAAGCAGGACAAAACAAAGACCAATCTCAGCCATGCTATACAGCAGGTGGCACAGCTAATGAAACTGAATGATAAAGACAGCCCTGTCATAGTGCTTGGAAAGCACAAGGGGATAATGGCGAATACATTACTGCCTGCACTGAAAGGTACGAAATACTACACGGAGATTCTCGAGGAGATCCCTCACCCTAGGAAAAAAAAGCATGACCCCTCCAGCTTTCCTATCTCAATCCATCTGGTAATGGACCAGGAACAGAAGTACATACTGCCCGGCTGGATGAAGATTTCGTTAACCTGATACGATGAAAACGTGCATTTTCTCTGTGGGAATGACTCTTGACCCAATAAGACATTCAATCAAGGAAAACAAACCCGATTTCATTTTCCTCTTTTGCTCTAAAGGTTCTGCTCAGAATCTTTCCAAGCTTACTAAAAGCCTTAAGATAAGCCAATATGATTACTTTGTGACAAGCGACCATGAGAACCCCCAGACGTGCTACAGCTCTGTGAAACATGAGCTTGATAATATCCTTAAAAAGGCAGATGGAGATGACGTCATTGTTGACATCACAGGTGGGACCAAAGCGATGTCTGCGGCTCTAATGACAGCAACAGCTGGCATGGGTTTCAAGTACTGTTATGTGGGAGGCGTCTCTAGAGATAAGCACGGCAGAGTTAAAAAAAAGTCTGAGAAGCTGTACTGGGTTGATGACCCAACGAATGCTTTCCATGAGCGCGAGAAAGCGCTTTTCATAAACCTGTTCAATAATTACCTATATGAAAGCGCGAGGAGATGCATAGATGACCTTAAGCTGACAGAGCAGGAAACTGAACTGTATGAAGGGCTTAGGCGGGCATGCGCAGGATACCATAGGTGGGATCATTTTGACCATGAAAGAGCTTTAGAGGAGCTTCGGGAATCAAATAAGCTATTACGAAATTATCTAAGGTACTGCCCCAACAAAACACTGAATAAGCTGCTTGAAGAAATCAGGGAGTCAATTCAAATCTTGTCGAGAATTGTTGTCAATAAGAGCGGCAAGCCTGGAAAAAGATGCTTTTTAATTGCTTCTGATCTTTATGCCAATGCCATAAGGCGGTATAAACAGGGCAAGTATGACGATGCAGTGGCAAGGCTTTATTCCTGCCTGGAATTATGTGGAAAAATCGAATTGGCTTCAAAAGGAATTGATGACAGTGATGTGGACCTCTCTAAACTTCCTGACTGCAGAATCAAGAGAGAACTTCCTAACAGAGACAGGAGAATCGAATTAGGCTTATATAAAAAATACGAGCTTTTGCATGAACTGGGAACGCCTTTGGGCGGCAAGTACGCTCTAAAGAAGGATGAGCTGAAGAAAGTGCTTGAAGCAAGAAACTCTTCCATTCTTGCTCATGGAACAAGACCAATAGAAAAAAGCCAGACAGAGCGCTTAATTGAGATTGTAAGGGAATTCGTTACGCCTGAGAACATAAGTTTACCCAGCCTGACGGCGTGGTAGCATGAAAATTGACGTGTGTTATGCTGATCTCATAACTGACAAACCTATTTTTGAGGACGCTTCAAAGCTGAGAGGCTATATCGGTAGTATATTCCGGGAATTCACTGAGCTGCACAACCATGTCCTTGATAAGGGTTATGTCTATTCATATCCTAAAGTCCAATACAAAATAATCGGGGGAAAGGCAAAGATAATTGGGATAAACGAAGCAGCTGAAACAGTCCGGAAGATTTCGTCCAAGATTGATAAACTCAGTCTCGGCAGAAGCGACTATGCTGTACTTGCCGCCACTGTAACACAGAAAAAGATAGAATTCGGCTGGTCGCCGAAAATGAGAAGATACAGGTTCTTATCACCCTGGCTTGCGCTAAACAATGCCAATTCAGCAATATACTCTGATCTCATAAGCGCTCAAGACCATAAAGGTGCCAAAGAGCTTGTGAACAGGATACTCTGCGGGAATATCCTATCAATGTCAAAGAGCCTTAATTACACCGTTTTCAAGCCTATTGAAGCCCATACGCTGCTAAATGAGAAAGTTACAAAATACAAAGGTGTCCAGATGAGAGCATTCCTTGGCGAATTCAGGGTCAATTACTTCATTCCGGCTTTTTTTGGGTTAGGAAAAGGGGTATCTGTCGGCAATGGGACAATAATAGACAATGTACCTATTCATAGAGAGCAGAGGCGCGAAGCTCAAGATTAAGGAGGGGCTGTTCCTTGTGGAGGAAGAAGATCAAAAGAGAGAATACTCGCCCCTTAGCCTGTCAACTATATTCCTTGGCGAAAGCGTAAGCTTGACTACAGCGGCTGTCAAAACTGCGATTCAGCACCACATTGAAGTAATACTTGCTGATAGCCGTGGAAAACCATATGGACTTTTCTGGAGTCCGAAATGCACTAATGTTGCAGTGCGCCGTAAACAACTTGCATATAATGGAAGCGATTTGGCTAATATTGTTATAAAGTGCAAAATCCTAAACCAATATCATCTGCTTGCGAGTTTATTCAGGTCTAGAAAAACCGAAGTCAACTCTTCCATAATGAGACTACGCGAAATAGCAGATGAGCTTAAGCGCATACAGGGCAATTTGCAGGATGTCAGGAACCAGATAATGGGGAAGGAAGGTCAAGCCGCTGATATTTATTTCAGCGAAGTCAGCGCTATTCTTCCTCCTAAATTTAAGTTCAGAAAAAGGTCAAAGAGACCACCTCTGGACAGGTTCAATGCCATGATAAGCTATGGTTATGGAATCCTTTACGGTGAAGTTGAGAAGAATTGCATAGTTTCCGGTCTAGACCCTTATATTGGTTTTCTGCACAGTGATAATTATGGCAGGATATCTCTTGCGCTTGACCTTATTGAACTCTTCAGACAGCCTATTGTTGACAGAGCAGTTATTACACTTATCACACAAAAAAAGATGGTTGACGCAGATTTCATTGAAGAATCAGGCGGCATATATCTGACAAAAAGCGGAAAATCCAAGGTCATCAAATCAGTCGTAGAGAGGCTTGATACTAGAATTCAATACCAAGGAAGATGCCTGAAATTCAGACAGCTGATATTCGAGGTGTGCCATGACCTGATTGCCCATTATCTTGAAGGAAAAGAGTTCAATGGTTTTGTCTATGATTGGCATTGAAAATGATTACTTATGTAATGTATGATATAGAATCTGATGCGACTAGAACGAAGGCATCTAGAATCTGCAAGTATTATGGTCTGTTCAGATTACAGAAGAGTGTCTTTTATGGTGAACTTTCAAAAAATATGAGGGAGATGGTTGAGAATGAACTGAAGGAAATAATTACGGCTCTTGATTACGCCTGCATAGTAAGTGTTTGCGAAAAATGCCGTGCAAAAGTAAGAATATTTGGTGCACTTGACAGCGATGCTGATTTACACGAAGGCAGGCGGAGTGTTGATATAGTATGAAAGGTGATTATATAACAGCCACTGATGTCAAGGACTTCTGCTATTGCAACCGTATCCCTTATTTCAAGAAGTTGCAGGAGCTTGACGAGAAACCAACTGTCAAGATGCTGTTAGGCCAAAGGAAACATATTCTTGCAGAAAGAAGACTTAGAAACTATAACTGGATTAACCTTCCTTCCGGAAGGAAGATTTTCAGAAAGCAGCTCTATCATGAACCTCTGGGCTTGACAGGGATAGTGGATTGCATTTTGCTCTTTAAAAACGAGGCAGCACCTCTTGAATTCAAAGTATCAAAGCCGAGTATTAACGAACCCTTAAAACAGCAACTTTGTTTTTATGCATTTCTAATTGAGCATAATTATGACCTACCAGTCAGAAAAGGTTTTGTCTGGTTTGAGGATACTAATGTGATAAAGGCAGTTATTCTGTCTCAAAATGAAAGGGCTAACTTAATGAGAAACATAACTGAAACAAGGGACATTTTGACTAAAGGCTTCCTTCTTGATGGTACACCCTTCAAGAGCAGATGCAGGGATTGCACATACAAGAACATCTGTGAGCGGTAGGTATTTATATACCCATACACAACCAACCAACTCACCCCTGAAACCGTATGAATATGGGCTTTCCAGAGTCCATAACCGCTGAATATGAGGGGGTTGCAAAGGCAGTTCCACTAAAACAAGGATTATGACTTGTGCCTCTTTGGTGGTAACATCTTCCTCACTATTTAGTTGCAAAGGCAGTTCCACTAAAACAAGGATTATGACTATCTGTTTCTGCTGTGATTTTTTCTTGTCCATTCGTTGCAAAGGCAGTTCCACTAAAACAAGGATTATGACTTTTGAGTAATACCTCAGACCCTATAGCGATGCAGTTGCAAAGGCAGTTCCACTAAAACAAGGATTATGACGTCCCAATCCAGATGCCATTCGTCTTTTCTTATCATTGTTGCAAAGGCAGTTCCACTAAAACAAGGATTATGACCGCTTGCTTATCATATCGTCCTCTTCAGGTTGCATTGTTGCAAAGGCAGTTCCACTAAAACAAGGATTATGACAGAGGATAAGGCTAAACCAAATGAAACCTAAGGCAAGGTTGCAAAGGCAGTTCCACTAAAACAAGGATTATGACGAACAGGCTCATCACCAGGCTTGACATCTGCACGGGTTGCAAAGGCAGTTCCACTAAAACAAGGATTATGACCAGGGAAACATAGTTGCTTGCAGTCTGAGCACTTGATGTTGCAAAGGCAGTTCCACTAAAACAAGGATTATGACTTTTCCACACTGTCGTGTTTGATGCTTGTCTTGATATAGTTGCAAAGGCAGTTCCACTAAAACAAGGATTATGACACTGAGCAGGCAAGGTCTTTCGCAGGTCTGCATAGAGTTGCAAAGGCAGTTCCACTAAAACAAGGATTATGACAAGTCATTTTCAAACTTGCCCCACTCCTCTTCATGTTGCAAAGGCAGTTCCACTAAAACAAGGATTATGACTTCTGCCTGTAGCTGCTCGTATTTATTCTTGTCAAAGTTGCAAAGGCAGTTCCACTAAAACAAGGATTATGATGAGGAGCGCAAGCAGGCGCAGTCAGAGCGCATGAGTTGCAAAGGCAGTTCCACTAAAACAAGGATTATGACGGTTCTATTCTGATTGTCAGCTTTTTTTCCTTACCGGTTGCAAAGGCAGTTCCACTAAAACAAGGGTGTTAATTAGAATGTGGAATAGACTGTGGAGAATTACTATTCTAAATGCAAAATCGAGCTTATAAGTCAGCGAAACCTATCCTGCAAGATACAAGCCCCTGCAGCACATTCGTCAGATCATCTATCTTGACACGCCTCTGCTCTGCAGTGTCCCTGTCTCTTATCGTCACTGTGCCGTCTTTCTCTGTGTCAAAATCTATTGTGATGCAGAACGGGATCCCTATCTCATCAGCTCTTGCGTATCTCCTGCCAATAGAGCCTGACCTGTCGAAGAAGCACGGGATATCTGACCTAAGCGATTCATAGACTTCTTTTGCCTTGCCTTCGAGCTTGTTCACGAGCGGGAACACCCCTGCCTTGTGCGATGCGAGCTTCGGATGGATCTTCAGCACTACTACCTCGTTTCCTTTCTCGTCCTTCCTTGTGGAATACGCATCAAACATGAACACGAGAAATGACCTGTCCACGCCAAGCGAAGGCTCGCAGACGACATGCGGGACGACTTTCTGCTTTGTTTCTTCGTCAAATATGGATAAGTCCTGGCCTGAATGCTCCATGTGTGCCTTCAGGTCATAGTCTGTCCTGTTGGCTATGCCCTGCAGCTCTTTCCAGCCGAATGGGAAGTTGTATTCCAGGTCCCAGGTGTCAAGGGCATAATGGGATTTCTCTGTTGCAACGTGCTGCCTTATCCTGAAATTCTCTTTTTTCGCGCCAAGCCCTATGAACCACCTGTGCGCGGATGCCAGCCAATAGGCATGCCAGGAGGTTTTGATTATTCCTTTGTCAAGCGCTTCCTTCATGCTCATCTCCTGCGCCTCAGCATGCTTTGCCTGCATCTCTGCCGAATACACAAGTATCCTGTGGCCATAGACGCTTTCAACATAGGGGCAGTCATAGGTCTTATCTGGGTGCACGAAATACTCTATCTCCATCTGCTCGAATTCGCGGCAGCGGAACAGGAAATTCCTCGGCGATATCTCATTTCTGAAAGCTCTTCCTATCTGGGCGATGCCGAAAGGAAGCTTGAGCCTTGCGTTGTCCACCACAAGCCTGAAATTGGTAAACATCAGCTGTGCGGTCTCAGGCCTCAGGTAGGCGACGCTCTTGTCGTCAGTCTTAGGACCTACAAAAGTCCTGAACATGAGGTTGAAGTCCTGGGTCTCCTGGAACTGCCCTGAGCATTTCGGGCATTTCAGGGCGTTGTCCTTCACCAACCTGTTTATCTCAGCCGCTTTCATGCCGTCGGCTGCAATCTTCAGGCTGTCCTCAATGAAATGGTCTGCCCTGAACTTCTCCTTGCATTTTTCGCAAGTTAGCATCATGTCAGCGAAGCATCCGACATGGCCAGATGCTATCCATACCTTTGGGTGGGCGATTATGGAGCCGTCAATCCCCACAACATCATCCCTTTGCGTGACATTCGCCTTCCACCACTCCGCTTTCAGGTTATTCTTAACCTCGACACCAAGCGGGCCGTAATCAAAGAAACCTGCCATGCCGCCGTATATCTCGCTGTTCGGGTACACAAAGCCTTTCCTCTTGCAGAAAGCAGCCATCTCGTCTATTGTTATTGTCATTTTTCTGGTAATAGGCAAGTAGTATAAAAAAGTTGCCTGAAAAAAAACGGACAACAGTAATTCATAATTAATAACCTTGCTTGACTATGGTTTGCAGAAAATATATCAACTTAGCCTGGGACGAAGCGCATAGAGAGCATATATCCTCTGTTGTTTTATCTCCTTAACCATTCGACCTCTTCATCGTCAAAGTCGAAATAGCCCTGCATCGCGCGGTCATTATTTCTGATGCAAAACTGTACATATGGTAGGATATCAGTAAGTGCCCTCTTACTGGATGTGTGTGTTTTCTGAGCTATCTTCTCTGCAATGGCTTTTCTCTTCACGTAGCGCTGGTTTGCCATCCATATACTAAGCGGCCTCCTGCTTCTGACATAATCCACCGGCTCTTTTAGCCTCTCGTCCTTTGCTGATGCTACGCCTGCTGTGGCAAGCGCGCTCGCATAGACTAGGAAACGCCAGTGCTGCCATCTCCTTATTCTGCCCATATATACATCCGCTCTTGAAAGCGCATCATAAGCCCTGCAAAGGTCATTTGGCTTCCTGTATTCCTTAGGCAGGTTCTCATCAATCCACATAATCGCCTCAGCGAGGTCCATGTCCACATTGTCAAGGGCGCCAAGGGAGAGCTCATGGCCTGTTGGCTTGAATATCCTAAGCAAGGCATCCTTGATATGCTCTGCCTGCTCTCTGTCTGATAGCAGGTCAATCTGCTCTCTTCCTATCTTTGCTCCGCCTGAGAGGCTCTGAAGGTCGTTTATTGCTGCCCTTATGTCGCCTCCATTCCTCCTCGCGAGAGTCCTTAGCGAGAAATCATCATAGGAGATGCCCTCTTTATCGCAAATGCGCTTAAGTATCGCGAAGACTTCATCATGCGTTGGCTCGCTCAGCTCGATCTGAAGGGATACTTTTTTCAGCGGAGAGATTCTGTCATCCTCAAGCGAATCGGTTGTGAGTATTATCGGAAATGAGCTTTTCGCAATAACTGAGACTAGCGCAGGTATCCCTCCTCTATCCTGCGTTCCTGATAGGCCTTCCACCTCGTCAACAAGAATGAGCTTGCCTTTGCTGAACAGGCTCTGCTGCCTGCTCGCCATACCTATTATACTCAGGATATTCTCCCTATTCCTCTGGTCAGACGCGTTTATCTCTATTAGCTCAAGCCCAAGGTCTTTTGCAAGGGCATGGACAAGCGAAGTCTTCCCAATGCCGCTTGGTCCGGCAAGGAGCAGGGCTTTCTTTTTCTGCGTCCTGTAGCTTTTCACATAATCGGCAATCCTTGTTTTCTCTTTCTGCGGGATATCAGCAAGATTCCCTGCCTTGTATTTGCAAATCCACGGCTCTGCCATATAAACGGAGAATACTGCCTGATATAAAACATTATTGCATGGCTTGAGAACAGCTCACGAGTGATAGATATCCGCATGCCCTGCCGCCGAAATTGATGAGCTTATCTGTTATGTCATCAACTCTTGCGAGGTGTAAGTTCCCGGTTTTTTGAAGCATAAAGGCGTAGAATGGGTCGGCGAAAACCAGGTTGCTCCTGTAAGCCCTGACATCCTGCACATAAACCATGAAATCCGTGTAATCACCTTGCGGAGCAAAAGCTGAAGCGACATGATGGGGCAGTATGAGCACTCTGTCTCCTGGAGTGAATTTGCCCAGGTGCTCATTCTTGAGGTATAAATCGACTATGCCTTCCGGTTGATTCTTGCGGACTGCAATCTGGGTGACGGGCATATTGATTCCGAGGAAATCAGAAAGATAAACGAGATCAATCCTTAAGAAGTTGGTGAAGTCATAAATACGGTCTGGCATATATCCTGGGGGTTTGGCCGGGGCTAATAAATATATCTTTTTCATATCATTAAATATCCGGTCTGCTTTCATTCTAAAGGACAATCTTTATTAAGTTTCGATGCCTATCATATACTATGGCAAAACAAGAATTCCCTCAAATAGCAGTCGGAGCGCTCATCGTGAACCCTGAAGGCAGGATTTTCCTTGCCAGGTCCCATAAGTGGCACAACAAGTACACAGTGCCCGGAGGCAAGGTCGAGCTTGGCGAGTCCATGGAAGAGGCGCTAAAGAGGGAAGTAAAGGAGGAGACAGGGCTCGACATTTACGACATAAGGTTTCTCAAGGTGCAGGAGATGATATATGACAGGCAGTTCTGGAAGAGAAAGCACTTCATAATGATTGATTTCCTATGCAGGACCGACCAGACCAAGGTCAGGCTCAATCCAGAATTCCAGGAATACATCTGGGAGAACCCGAGGAAAGCGCTTACGCTTGATGTTGATTCTTACACAAGGCCGCTAATCGAGGAGTTCAACAGGATGGGAAAAAGGAAGTAGCTTTTCAGATTCCATCTTCTTGCTGAATTTCTTCTGATTATCTAATCAAAATATAAAGTCCTTCGGCAATATAGCTGCCGCCACTAGGCATTGAATAAGTCTCGACTTGCAATCTCTTTTGGAATTATGAAATCCTTTCTGTCGCATACAATCCCTCGTTTCTTTGGTTATGTTTGTTTCCTTAAGGCATTAATGGATTAAAGTGTCCATATCCGCAAACCTTTTTATACTCATGGAGAACACACCTTTGGATGGAGCTTCCGAAGCATTATGATGAGAAAGCCGCCGAGATAAGGTGGCAGAAGCACTGGGAAGAGAAAGGTATATACAGGTTTGACATCAATAGTGAGAAGGAGATATATTCTATTGACACTCCGCCTCCAACCATATCGGGCTTCATACACATGGGGCACGCGTTCTCATATTCCCAAGCGGATTTCATAGCGAGATTTCAGAGGATGAACAACAAAAACGTTTTCTATCCATTCGGTTTCGATGACAACGGGCTTGCGACTGAGAGGCTTGTCGAGAAAGAGAGAAAGATAAGGGCTTCCATGATGTCCAGGGATGAATTTATCAAGATATGCCTTGAGGTGTCTGACAAGTACAAGCTGCAGTTCCGGGAGTTCTGGGGACGGCTTGGCCTGTCATGCGACTGGAGCCTGCTTTACAGCACGATAGATGATTGGTGCAGGAAGACAAGCCAGAGGAGTTTCATAGAACTGTATAATCTTGGCAGGGAATACAGGAAGGAATCACCCACAATGTGGTGCCCTGAATGCCAGACTGCGATTGCCCAGGTGGAGCTTGAAGACAGAGAACTGGACAGCCATTTCAACAACATCGTATTCAAGCTTGAGGATGGATCCGACCTGATAATTGCTACAACAAGGCCTGAGCTTCTGCCTGCCTGCGTCGCGGTCTTTGCGCATCCAGATGATGAGAGGTATAAGGCGCTTTTCAACAAGACCGCAAAGGTCCCTCTTTTCGGTCAGGATGTGCCTATTCTTCCAGATGCCAGGGCAGACCCTGAGAAAGGGACCGGGATTGTCATGTGCTGCACATTCGGGGACCAGACGGATATGCAGTGGTATCATGCGCACAAGCTTCCGCTAAGGATCGCTATAACAAGGGACGGAAGGATGAATGATCTGGCAGGCAGGTTCCAGGGAAAGAAGATAAAGGAGGCCCGCGGACTCATAATCGAAGAGCTGAAAAGACAGAGCCTTCTCACATCGCAGCAGCCCATCAGGCATACGGTGAACGTACATGAGCGCTGCGGAACTGAAGTTGAGATACTTGTCACAAAGCAATGGTTCATAGAATATCTTGACTTAAAGGAGCAGTTTCTTGAGCAAGGCCGAAAACTCAGATGGTATCCTCCCCACATGAAGGTTAGGTATGACAACTGGATAGCCGGCCTTCAATGGGATTGGTGCATATCCAGGCAGAGATATTTCGGCGTGCCATTCCCTGTCTGGTATTGCAAGGACCATGAGCATGTTGTACTCGCATCTGACAGGCAGCTTCCAGTGGATCCCTTGAAAGATAGGCCCCCTGTGGATAAATGCCCTTATTGCGGCTGCGGCGAATTCATCCCTGAGAAAGATATCCTTGATACCTGGGCAACATCATCTCTAACACCTCAGATAAACTGCCGCTGGATGGATGACGAAGTGATGTGGAAACGGCTATATCCTATGTCTCTTAGGCCTCAGGCCCATGACATAATCACTTTCTGGCTGTTCAATACAGTGGTTAAATCCTATCTTCACAGCAAGAGCCTTCCATGGAAGGATGTCATGATCTCAGGGCATGGCCTTGATTCGCAAGGCGAGAAGATGTCAAAATCAAAAGGAAACGTAGTGCAGCCGCAGGCAGTTATAGAGAAGTACAGCGCAGACTGCCTGAGGTACTGGGCAGCGGGCTCAAAGCTCGGCGACGATCTGCCTTATCTTGAGAAGGATGTCGTGACGGGAAAGAAAGTCATAACCAAGCTCTGGAATGCCACTAAATTCGCCATAATGAATCTTGATGGCTACAATCACATGGAACTGCCATATCAGAAGCTGACACAGCTTGACCGTTGGCTCATGTCTGAGATGCACAAGGCCATTAGGGATTCAACTGAGGCTTTCCATAATTACGAGTATGCCAAGGCTAGAGCTTTTGCAGAGCATTTCTTCTTCCAGGTTTTCTGCGATAACTATCTGGAGATTGTCAAAGACAGGTTCTACAATACACCTCAGCACGGCGAGGATGCCAAGAGGTCTGCGCAGTATGTATTATACAATGCGAGCCTGACTGTCCTTAAGCTTTTAGCGCCAATCATGCCTTACATTACAGAAGAGTGCTATCATCTTTATTTCGCGGCAAAGGAAGGGTGCGATTCTGTGCATGCAAGCCGTTGGCCTTTTTACAGTAAGGATATGCTGAACAGCCATGCTGAACAGATAGGCAGGATGGTGCTTGCCGCAGTAGAAGCGGCGAGGAAGGCAAAGACTGCAAAGAACTTGTCCCTAAAGGCACCGATAAAGTGTCTTGACATCAAGTCGAAACTGAGCGAGGCAGATTTCAAGTCTGTAGAAAAGGATATTAAGGGCGCTACATCTGCGGAGAGCATCATATTCGAACAGATCCCGCATGAATCTCTTCTGGATAATGTCTGCTCTACATTTTTTTGAACTGCCGCAAAGGTTTTTCCAAAACCTTTAAAAATACTCTGCTAATCCAGAGAATGAATGAGAAGGTTAAGAGAGTTCAGGCAGAAAGATAGACCTTCTGCACCAACAGTTGTGGAGAATAAACCTGTAGAGATGCATGAATATTCCGGCTGGAAGAGAAAGCTTCATGATTTCTATTTCACTGAGTACAAGAAGCTGCTTATAATTCCCTTTTTCATACTTCTGCTTGCACTTGCCCAGATAGGATACCAGGTTGCAACTACGGGCGATTTCATAATCAAGGGAGTATCCTTACAGGGAGGAGTCACTATCTCTTTCAGCACAGACAAGGATGTAAATCTCGTAAAGCTGCAGGAGGAGCTTATAAATGAGCAAGGCAGCGGAGATATAATCGTCCGCAAATTCGGACAGTCCGGAGTCATAATCGAAGCAGGACTGCCGGAAGACAAGATAGATTCCTTTCTCCGATTAGTCGAAAGCAAGACAGGCATTGACCAAAGCACATACAGCATCGAGATAATGGGCTCGGCTCTTGGCAAGAGCTTCTTTCGGCAGGCGTTTATCGCTGTTATTATAGCATTCCTATTGATGGGGCTTGTTGTACTTGTGATATTTAGGACAGCAGTACCAAGCCTTGCCATTATGCTTGCCGCGTTTGCTGATATCGTAATACCTATAGCCATACTAAATCTTTTTGGAGTGAAGATACAGACCGCAGGGATAGCCGCATTCCTTATGCTCATCGGCTACAGCGTAGATACCGACATACTGCTCACAATAAGGGTGCTGAAGAGAAAAGAGGGCTCTGTGAATGAGAGGATCATAAGTTCAATGAAAACAGGAATGACAATGACCCTTACAGCGATTGCAAGCACAGTCACTGTGTTGATATTCTCCACATCCCAGGTGCTGTCACAGATAATGCTCATACTTTTCATAGGGCTTACAGCAGATCTTCTGTTTACATGGATAATGAATGTAGGGATACTAAAGATGTATATCGACAGCAAGGAGAATGCGCATGATTAAGAAGATGCTTACAAACTGGCGAATAGTCATGCTTCTCATACTGCTGCTTTTTGCAGTAATCGCTATCCAGCCGAGCTTCGGCACAGAAGGCGCGGCCATAAGAAGCGTTGCCAAGAACAGCTCTGCTGCGCTTGCCGGAATAAAGAATCCCGATCCCGGCGACAAGCCAATGCTAAGGGAAGTGATTACCGATATAAACGGCAAGCAGATAAGGAGCGAAAAAGAGTATCTCGATGCCATAAAAGGCCTTATGCCCGGCGACATCGTCAAGATAGGCACAAGAAGCAGCTTCAGGCACAGCGGAGACAGGCGCACATACTCCTTCATAAAAAGCAGGCAGGAGTACACGCTTACTGTCAAGCCAAGGTACCTTATTACCTATCTCGATGAAATGGAGAATGTCACTGTTGAGAGGATAACGCCTGTAAATATTACTGTTAACGGCACAATAATTACTGTGAATAAAACAGTGAATGTCACAGAGCAGGTGCAGAGATTTGAACGTACACTGCTTGGTGCAGAGGACATTGGAATCAGGGTATATGATGCTCCAACTACCAATCTCAAGAAGGGCCTTGACCTGCAGGGCGGCACACGGGTGCTTCTTGAACCTGAAGAGGAGATAGGCCAGGATAATCTTGATCTGCTTATTGAAAACCTGAAACAGAGGCTGAATGTATATGGCTTGAGCGATATAATAGTGAGCAGTGTAAAGGATCTCACAGGCCAGCAGTTCATTCTTGTGGAAGTTGCCGGGGCAAATGAAGATGAAGTAAAGGAACTTATCGGGCGGCAGGGCAAGTTCGAGGCGAAAATCGGCAACGAAACTGTGTTTGTCGGCGGGCAGGACATAAAGTTTGTCTGCAGGAGCGCGGACTGCAGTTTCGCCGTAGACCCAAGGAAGCCGTGCGGGCAGGTCACAGAAGGTTTATACCAATGCAGTTTCGAATTCAGCATAACCCTTTCACCAGAGGCTGCGCAAAGGCAGGCCGATCTGTCCAAAAACCTTGCAGTTGTAAAAGAGAATGGTTTTGAGTTCCTCAACCAGAGCCTTGACCTATATCTTGATGATGAGCTTGTAGATACTTTGAGGATAGGTGCAGATCTTCGTGGCAAAGCTGTGACAGATATTGCAATTTCAGGGCCGGGCACCGGTGACACTCTGCAATCAGCGATACAGGAGAGCGGCAAGAACATGAAGAAGCTGCAGACAGTGCTTGTCACAGGAAGCTTGCCTGTCAAACTCAAAATCGTTAAGGTTGATTCTGTAAGCCCGCTCCTCGGAAAGGAGTTCGTGGACAACGCGATACTGGTGGTACTCCTATCAATTATTGCAGTTTCTCTTGTTGTTTCAGTCAGGTACAAATCATATAAAATATCTATCCCTATTGTTATTACAATGATAGCAGAGATTGTGCTTATCCTAGGCATGGCTTCGTTAATAGGCTGGAACATTGACCTCGCTGCTATCGCGGCTATACTTGTCGCTGTAGGGACGGGAGTTGACGACCAGATTGTCATCGCAGATGAGACTCTGACCTCCAAGAACAGAGGGAATCTCAACTGGAGGGAGAAGCTAAAGCATGCCTTCTTTATAATAATGTCAGCATACGCTGTGTCAGTAGCAGCAATGATCCCCCTTTGGAGCGCCGGAGCAGGACTCCTCAAGGGTTTTGCGGTGACAACCATACTCGGCCTTTCTTTCGGGGTGTTTGTTACAAGACCGGCTTTCGCTGCAATGGTCGAGATACTTACAAAAGAGTAAATATGAAAACCAAGCTTGCCGCATACCTGCTTTTCATAAAGGCTACGATGCTTACATCTTTCTCCCAGATTCTCCTGAAAATGGGAATGGAGAGGTTTGCTCCTGACATAATATCAATGGCAAGCAATCTGTTCCTTGTCACTGGCATCGTGCTTTATGGTATCGCATCCATAATGGTAGTATATGGGCTCAAGCAAGGCGAGCTTTCAGTTCTCTATCCAGTGATAGCTACAAGCTACATATGGGTTGCGATTCTTGCATACTTTCTGATGAATGAGCCTGTGAGCAGATTTAGGATGCTTGGCATTGGTTCTGTTGTCGCAGGTGTCATAATGATAGGCATAGGAGGCAGAAAATGACTGGACTCGCAATAGTCGGCCTTATCATCGCCACAATCATCGGTGCTTTCGCAAGCCTATCACTTAAGAAAAGCTCTGAGAAATTCAGCATCTCTGTCAAGGGCATGCTTCTCAACAAGGAGTTCATCAAGGGCGGAATTCTTTACGCATTAGCAACTATCCTATATCTTGCAGTGCTAAGGAAGGTTGACCTGTCTTTTGCCTATCCTCTGGTTGCTATGCAGTATATCTGGATAAGCCTGCTGTCAGTAAAATACTTAAACGAGAAGATGAATTCCCTAAAGTGGGTGGGCATCGCCCTTATTATCTGCGGCGCAACCCTCATTGGACTAGGTTAAAGATGGAGACAACTGTAATATCTCTTGGAGGCTCTCTCATTGTCCCAGCAGAGATAGATGTCGATTTCCTGAAAAGATTTAGGGCGATAATGATTGAATATGCAGAGGGCAATCGTGCAGTTATTGTATGCGGCGGAGGCATGGTATGCAGGCTTTACCAGAATGCAGCAAAGACCATTACAGCTATATCTGATGATGACCTAGACTGGATTGGGATAAGAGCGACAAAACTTAACGCCGAGCTTGTTAGAGCTATTTTCGGCGATCTGGCCCACCACAAGATAACAGACGACCCATTGGCAAAGATAAAGACCAATAAAAGGATAATAATAGGCTCAGGTTTTGCCCCCGGAGCAAGCAGCGACAATGATGCTGTGCTTCTTGCGAAGAATCTAGGCGCCAAAAGAGTGATCAACCTATCCAATGTTGATTATGTCTATGACAAGGATCCAAGGTTCTTCCCTGATGCCAAGATGTTCAGCAAGATGAGCTGGGAACAGTACAGGGCGATATGCGGCGACAGATGGAAGCCCGGAGCAAACCTGCCTTTTGATCCGACTGCTTCCAGAAATGCTGAGAAGCACGGAATTAAGGTCTTTATCATAAGCGGGCATGACCTCAAGAACTTTACAGATGCCCTTTATGGCAGGGCTTTCAAGGGGACTGTGATAGGGTAATCTATTAATTCTACACTAAGGCAAACTGGTATATGTTGCAATACCCTTTAATTTATTTCCATGCGATATACATGAACCTAGAGCAGGACAAAAGTAAATTATGTCCTTGTCTCTTTCCATATAAGTGGTTACGGCTGCCAATTATGACCTACTATTGTGAACAACACACTTATAGAAAATAATATAAACCTGTTAATTATTCTGAGCACTATGAGATTTGCCTTTTATCTGATTTGGTTTTGCCAATAGGCATCTCACTGACTTCTGGTGGCGATAAGTGCCTTCGTGGATGTCTTTCGCCCTTGATAAAACTCTATCTGCCACCGGAATGGAGGCGGAAATGGAGAAGCGGATTGAAACAAGGATGAACAGGCTCGGATTCACGGGCAAGATGAGGAAAGTAGTAAAAGATATAAGCGGCACAGATGGTGTGCTTGGCATTCTCATCGGCAACTACAAAGGCGGGACATGCCATCCTGATGGTCATTGTGTAATCAAGAACAATGGAAGCCTTGTTGTATATGTATCAAACGGAAAAGGCGGTTCAGTGCCTATCACAGTGCATTCTAAGGATATGATGAAGACATATGAAGACCTGGCTATAAAATACAATCAGTTTTTCAAAAATAAGATGGATGAACGCAGCTATCTTAACTCACATCAGTCAGGGATTGAGAAAGTGCTCTCAGGGTTAGGCCAAGTCAAAGAGAAGAGAATCTTTCAGCTCAATGACTGCCCACAACAGGCTGGTGTCATGTATCATGGAAGGGACGGAAAAATACACTGCTACAGCATAATAGAACCGCTAGTCAAGAACAGGCAGGCGATGCGGGTTAAATTTGAGGCAGTCAGCGAAAACCATACCCTAATCGAGAAGGCAATCCTTGGCTATGCCTTGAATATCCAGCAACCTTATAAATGAAATGGCGGCTTTTGGCAATAGGCTTAAGTATGCAATAATTTTATTAATAACAAATCTGCCATAAGAGCTAATGGAACCGCAAATGCAGATAACAAAGCCATCTGACATCGGGCTGTGGATAGATAAATACGATGACATATTCTCTGACTTCGACCCTAGGCCTTATTCAGAGAGGGCGCTATCGGATGATTTCCTCAACGAAGCAAGAAAAGCGAGCAGGGACAAGGTGTGCGGCCAGATAGAGCTGAAATTCATGATAGCTGAAAAAGAGCGTGACTTAAAGCTTGAGAGCCAGATAAAAAAACGTCTCAGGAACCATTTCATGAGGCATCATCAGTGCCTTGTCAAGGACCAGCAAAAAATGGCACGTGACGGCAGAAATCTTCTCGTGCTTGGTATTGTCATAATGCTTTGCGCCACATACTTGAACTATAATTTCCAGGCAAAATCCCTTCTTGTCAGCTTTATACTGGTAATCTTCGAGCCTGCTGGATGGTTCCTGTTCTGGTCAGGCGGAGACAGAATGTTGTTCGAGCCGAAGAAATATGCGCCTGAGCTGGAGTTCTATGAAAAGATGAGCAAGAGTGATATATCTTTTGTGTCTCTGAATTGACTTGAAACTTGTAAGTGAAGACTGTTATATGTCTTTCTTGCTATTTCCCTGCATAACGCAGTTTTTTCGTTATCAAAGATGAAAGCATAGAATACTGCATAAAAGAATACCTGAACTCTTTGAACCCACTGTCATATTCAGCCAGATAGCCTAGGCAATTCATCCGCAAAATATTAAAAGCTATCTGTTAGAAGTATGCATGAGGTGGGCCGGTGCACCGTCAAATGGACCGGTCAGTGCAATGGATTATTTATATGGTATACTGCTAGCGCTGTTAGCAGGACTTTTCACGCTAATAGGATGCTTCATGGCAATGTATATCAAAGGCAAGGGTAATCTATGTATGTGCCTTGGCATGGGGTTTACAGCAGGTGTTATGATATTCGTAGCATTTGTGGAGCTTCTCGGGATATCAATTGGAAAGATTGGTCTTGGTTATGCACTTGTATCCTTCTTTGTCGGGATGCTCCTGATATATGTTATTGATATCTCTGTGCCGCATCATTACAAAGCAGAGAAGGACAGGAGGCTTCTTCGAGTAGGCTTCATGGTGATGCTTGGGCTTGCCATCCATAATTTCCCTGAAGGCATGGCCGTGCTTTTTTCCGCTACCGCGGACACGAAACTTGGGCTGGCGGTAGCGATTGCCATTGCCATACACAATATCCCTGAGGGAATCGCTGTAAGCCTTCCAATACTGCAAGCGACAAAGAGCCGGACTAAGGCATTCACTGCATCGCTTTTCACGGCTATCGCTGAACCGCTTGGGGCTTTTATAGGTATGGTGCTCCTTGCAAGCTTCATTAGTGAACAGCTGATTTACATTCTTCTTGCAGGGGTAGGCGGGACAATGGTATTCATAAGCTTCGATGAGCTTCTTCCTGAGGCATTCAACTACCAGAACAGGCACACAATCATTGCAGGAGTAATAGCAGGGATGGGTGTTATGGCACTAAGCCTCGTTGTCATCGGATGAAGCGCAATCTAAGATATCTTAACCTTTGTCGTCTCCAATGCGATTAGCCTATTCCACTGCTCGTCAATATTTGCTTGGTACTCCGTAATCTCTGAATCTGTCAAGTGCTTGTATCTGCCCTGCATCTGAAGGTATTCTATGACCTTTGCATCACCGGATGGCTTTTTGGAGAAAGTAAGCACGCCTCCTTCTATCTCATAGAGCGGCGCAACCTTTGTCTGATACGCTTTCTTGGCGATGTCTATTGTCAGGTTGGATGGGTATTTCCAGCCTGTAGCACATGGGGTAAAAACCTGGATATAGCTTGGACCGTCAATCTTTAGGGCCTTCTCGGCTTTCTTGAAGAGATCCTGCGGATATGCAATATTTGCTGTCGCAACATAAGCTCCGTGGGCTGCGAAGATTATGGGCAGCGGCTTCTTGAATTCCTGCTTGCCGTGGATCTTCTTTCCTGCAGGGCTTGTAGTAGTTGAAGCGAATTTGTCTGTTGCCCCTGAGCGCTGGATGCCTGTGTTCATATAGGCCTCGTTGTCAAGACAGACATACAGGAGCTTTTCCCTTCTCTCAAAGGCACCAGAGATGAACTGGAATCCAATATCAAAGGTGGCACCATCACCTCCAAACACGACAAGATTGATTTTGTCGCGCCTGCCCTGCATTTTCAATGCTCTGCTTATCCCACTTGCAATGGAAGCAGCGTTTTCGAATGCTCCATGAATCCATGGGATTTTCCAGCTTGTTTCAGGGTAGGGTGTGGAAAAGACTTCAGAGCAGCCTGTGGCATTCACTGCTATTGTGTTCTTTCCAGCTGCCTTGAGGACATATCTTATGGCAAGAGGTTCAGCGCATCCTGCGCATGCCCTGTGTCCTGAAGCGAAATGCTCCTCTGTTGGTAGCCCGTTTATCATAGTTTCATCGCCTGTACCTGCACTTCCAGCGGTTGCTTGTTTGCAAGACCTGGCTTTGGCTTGTGCCATGTATCATGGCCTGAGCCTTCAAATCTTACCTGAATCTTGTTGATTTTGCCGCATTGGCACATGTTTGTCTTGTAATGTTTTGCAACCTGGAAATACGATTTCCATGATTCACTATCTAGGGGCCTGCTGCAATATGAGCATACCTCCTTGAAGTCCCTTTCCTTCCAAACCTGGTCTGCTGTCAAATAAACACCTATAGTAACCAATCGCTATTCTTACCTATTGAATTTATGGCTTGCATAAGATGCTCCTTTGTAACATCCCTTCCGCCAAGTCCTGCGATGAAACCTGTTATAGCTGTCTTATTTTCCCTTAGAGCTGCCATTATATCAGTCATGAGAGGACCCTCATAGCCGTAACTCACTGACCTATCTATCACAGCCAGGCCTTTTAAGTTTTTTGCTGCTTTGCGGATGTCTTCTACTGGAAATGGCCTGTAGCATCTGAGCTTTATTAACCCAACTCTCTTTCCCCTGGCTCTTAAATCATCAATCACTGCTCTAGCGGTCCCTGCAACTGTTCCCATGGCCAAAATCGCGTGGGTTGCGCCGTTCATCCTGTAAAGCTCAATAAGACCATTGCCGTATTCTCTGTTGAACTTTGCCTTGAATTCTCTCGACACCTTATTTATTACCTTTTGGCTTTCGATACATGTATCACTTAGCGCTTTTCTGAATTCCATATAAGTGTCAGGAAAGCCGACAGGGCCAAGCGTTGCCGGTTTTTTCGGGTCAAGTACAGTATACTGATGCCTAAATTTGGGAAGGAAGCGCTTTGCCTGTGCAGGTGTAGGTATATCAACTGGTTCGAAAACATGAGTCAGGGTAAAGCCGTCAAGGCAGACCATGACCGGCAGCAGCACTTTCTTATCTTCAGCTATCCTGAATGCCATTAGTATGGTGTCTAGGGCTTCCTGGGCTGATTCTACATACAGCTGTATCCAGCCCGAGTCCCTGCACGCCATGCTGTCTGAATGGTCGTTCCATATATTTATTGGCGATGACAAAGCTCTGTTCGAGACAGCCATGACAACCGGGAGACGCATACCTGATATTATAGGAAGGACCTCAAACATCAATGCAAGGCCCTGCGAGCTTGTTGCAGTAAAAGTCCTTACACCCGCCGCACTAGCTCCAAGAGCTGCTGATATGGCTGCATGCTCTGACTCTGCATGCAGCATCTCGCATTTCATCTCGCCGTCATTTATGTACTCAGCTAGGCGCTCAACCTGATGAGTTTGTGGGGTTATGGGATACATGGGGATGACAGAAGGCTCTGCCAGCTTTACACCAAGAGCCACTGCCGTGCTTGCCTCAATCACTTTCTTGTTTCCTTTCTTAGCCATTTCAGGTAATCCTCGTTTGCCTTTATCTTAAATTTCGCAATCAGGGGCACCTCGTATGGATGCACCTTCCTAGCCTCTTGCACTATGTCGGCATATCTTTTTTCCAGTGATTTAGCGAAAATGACATGTTCTGCATTCTCCATAAGCTTTCCTTTCCACCAGTACATGCTGTGGATAGGGAATATATTTGCGCAGGCGATAAGTCTCTTCCTGAGCAAGTGTCTTGACACGCTTTTCGCGGTCCTCTTGTCCGGGCATGGAATATATATGGATATGGCATTCATTTTTCCTCTTTTACCATTATCAGGGCCCCGAAAGGACAGTTCTTGACGCAGATGCCGCAGCCCTTGCAGTAGTCGTACTTTATTTCGAAATCCTCAGTCACTGCCATGTCCGGGCAGAACATCCAGCAGAACCCGCACTTTGTGCATTTTTTAGGGTCCTTCACAGGCTTCATGACTCTCCAGCTACCTGTCTTGTTCCTTATTGAGTTTCCTGGTTCCATAATATGTGCGCCGAGAGTTATGTTGGGTTTCATTTTGTTGCCCTGAATACCTCTTCTATTGCCTGCTTGTTGAGGTCGGATATAACCTTCCCTTTGGCCAGGAAAATATCGTCAATTGCCATCTTCAGCGATTTTAATGTGATTATTCCAGTTATTCTGCTGAAGGCTCCCAGCATTGTGGTGTTCACAATAGGCTTCTTGATAATATTCATCGCAATCCCAGTTGCGTCAACTACATGAACATCATAGTGCCCCTTGTATTCATGCTTGTCTTTAAGTATCCTGATTATCTCATCCCTGCCCTTATTTGTGTTCAGGATAAGGGTTCCTTCTTTTTTCAATCCTTTTGTCACGTCAACAGCATCAATTAAGCTCGGGTCAAGAATCATCACGACATCCGGATGGTATACCTGCGAACGAATGTCTATCTTCTTCTTATCTATCCTGCAGAAAGCGGTTACAGGTGCTCCTGCACGCTCAACGCCGAACATGGGGAAGGTCTGGCACTCATTGCCATCGTAGAAGGCCGCTATGGCCATTATTTGGCCGGTTGTCACTGCTCCTTGGCCTCCTCTTCCGTGGATACGGACTTCAATCATCGGTTCTTTCGATAATATGAGCTGCTTTTATACTTTTCGCATAATATGTCGTGATTAATTAGGGGTGAAATCTGGTTCATTACCCGGAAAGGAAAAGTATATAGGTATTGACATTGGGCATTTACATGGCTTTACGCAACGCTTGTTTTTGGTACCATTAAATAGCTGATTCAGTATCAGCTGGCAACAAGCTATTCTATTTCTAAGCCGGGAAAATTGATTTCTTGCCTGCAATGTTTGCTTCACGTAGCTTTTTAAACATCATCTGTTTTCTTGCCCTTATGCTGACAGTTAATACTATCATAGGCCCAATCAGCAGGACTGATCTAATCGATGCTCTTGGCTATCCATGTTCACTATTGCCGAAAACCAAGGAGCTTTATGCACAATTCAGGGATGCCAATATACAGCTGACCAAGAAGCAGCTTAAGGAGTCTGTGAAAAAAGATATCATGATTATCCAGGCAGCTGATTCAATATATGAAATAGACAAGGCAGCAAACCTCCTGGCAAAAAGGCTTAGGGAATGGTATGCTTATTATTGCCCGGAATTTTCAAATAGTATAGAGTCTCACGAGAAATTCGCTGAATTGATAATCTCGAAATCACGAGATGAGCTGATTTTAGAGTTAGGAATACGAAAAGAGGATGTGATGGGCGGCGAGATAGAGCCTGCTGATATGGATGCGATGTTGTCGCTTGCGAGGCAAGTGCATGAGCTGTATATCCAAAGATCCAAGACAGAGAGCTACATCGAGACAGAGATGCAGAAGATAGCGCCGAACATAACTGCAGTAGTTGGCGGGCTAATAGGTGCGAAGCTCTTGTCACATGCAGGCAGTTTAAGGAGGCTTGCAACTCTTACGTCGTCAACAATCCAGGTACTCGGCGCAGAGAAAGCATTGTTTAGGCACATGAAATTCGGGGCAAAAGCCCCAAAGCACGGAGTGATACTTATGCATCCCCTGCTTCAGAAGGCAAGGAACAAAGGCAGGGCGGCGCGGGCAATAGCCGACAAGATCGCCATTGCTGCTAAAGTAGATTTTTTCAAGGGCGATTTCATCGGTGACAGGCTAAGCAATGAACTGGAGATGAAACTGCAATGAAACCATCCAAGGTATTCGAGGTCTATGAGGAGGGCAGATACATATACACCAAATCAATATCACCGGGAATCAATGTCTATGGCGAAAAGACTATAAGAGCAGGCGGAGCAGAGTACCGCGAATGGGACCCAAGAAGGAGCAAGCTTGCAGCAGCCATAGTTAAAGGATGCCCTAATGTAGGTATCAGGAAGGGCGATTGCGTGCTTTATCTTGGTGCTGCAACAGGCACCACTGTATCGCATGTGAGCGACATGGTAGGGAAAGAGGGTTTTGTCTTTGCGCTCGATTTTGCGCCAAGAGTCGTGCGGGACCTTGTTCTTATGGCTCTGAAACGGCCGAATATCGCCCCAATCCTTGGGGATGCCAACAGACCGGAGACTTATCTTTCTAGGATAATGCAGCCGGATGTGGTATTCCAGGATATAGCGCAGAAGAATCAGGTTGAGATATTCCTCAAGAACTGCAAGCTCCTCAAGAAGGACGGATACGGCCTTCTTGCCCTGAAGTCAAGAAGCATTGATGTGACAAAAAAGCCGCGGGATGTCTTCAAGAGCGTACAAAGGGAGCTAGAGAAAGAGATTATTGTATTCGACTATAAAGAGCTGCAGCCTTTCGAGAATGACCATTGCATGTTTATATGCAAGAAGAGGTGAGTTGAGGATGAGCCAATATCCGCAATTCACAGAACCAATCTTAACTATACTGCTTCAGATGGTTTCATACCTTAATGTCTTATTATACCATCTTATTATACCATCTTATTATACCATCTTATTATACCATCTTATTATACCATCTTATTATACCATCTTATTATACCATCTTATTATACCATCTTATTATACCATCTTATTATACCATCTTATTATACCATTTATTAAGTATTATAATTAAGTCTAATTAAGCCGGGGCAGATTGGAGCAAGTTGCGCACTGTTGGAATAATTCAGAAATCATGTGAAAACAGATAGTTATTATACCTGCACTGTCTCCTAAAACCCAATGAGATATGATGTTATCCTAATCACAGGGGATGCCTACTGGGACCATCCCACAAATGGGGCGGCTTTAATCAAGAGGCTGCTTATGGACAAGGGCTATTCTGTTGCTGTTTTCGACAAGCCTGATTTTAAGGACAGCTTCTCAAGGTTCGGAAAGCCGAGGCTGTTTTATGCTGTGAGTTCAGGCTGCATGGATTCCATGCTTGCCAATTACACCCCCCTCAAGAAGCCCAGGGAGGGGAAACGGCTGCCTGATAGAGCCGTAATCACATATTGCAACAAGATACGGGAAAATGACAAAGAAACTCCAATTGTCATTGCTGGGGTTGAAGCCTCTTTAAGAAGGCTTGCCCATTATGATTATTGGGACAATAAGGTTAGGAGAAGCATACTCCTGGATTCAAGGGCGGATATCATAGCTTATGGGATGGCTGAAAGACAGATCCTTGAGATTGCCATTAGGCTCAAGGCAAAGAAGGGCATTTTAGGCATAAGGGGCACAGTGACAAGACAAAAAAAGCTTCATCCAGACACCATTATCCTTCCATCATTTGATGAAGTGGCAAAAGACAGAACAAGGTTCGCAGACTCTTTTGTGATGCAATACAATAACAGGGATGCTTTCAGCGCAAGGACGCTTGCAGAGCCGTATGACGGGTTCTTCGTTGTCCAGGAGCCTCCTGCGCTCCCGCTGACTACTGAAGAGATGGACTACTTGTATGGGCTTCCATTTACGCGCGAACTCCCGCATGAATTCAAGAATGACCAGATGATGCAGGCAATTAGGTTCTCAGTCACAACCCACCGTGGATGTTTTGGAGGGTGCAGTTTCTGCAGCATAGGATTTCTCCAGGGAAAGAGGATACAGTCGAGGAGCATAAAATCTATAATAGATGAGATTAAGTCGTTTACCAGGATGAAGGCATGGCGCGGAATTGTCTATGACCTTGGAGGACCAACCGCTAACATGTACGGCATGAACTGCATGCTTCATGACGGGAACGTGGAATATATATCTATTGAAGACGGCAGGCGGAAAATGATGCCCGCGGGGATAGTCTGTAAAAGGGACTGCCTGCCAGGACCCTGCAAAAATCTTGACAGAAGCAACGCGCCGCTGCTATCACTATTAAGGGAGGTACGGGCGATCAAAGGCGTCAAGAAGGCATTTGTAAGATCAGGGACAAGATACGACTTGATGGATGACGAATACATAAATGAACTGGCAGCCCATCATGTTTCGGGCCAGCTCAAGGTAGCTCCTGAGCATGTAAACCCTGATGTTCTAAAGCTAATGAACAAACAGCCCATAGTGGAGTTTGAGAGATTCAGGAAGAGATTTACAAAAGCAAGCAAAACTGCTGGAAAACAACAGTTCCTTCTTCCGTATCTTGTTGTCGCACATCCGGGCTGTGGGATGAAGGAAGCCCGCGAACTCGCTAATTATATTAGGAGAAACAGGATAGCTATCGAACAGGTGCAGGTGTTCACTCCGACGCCAATGACCCTCTCTACTTGCATGTACTGGACAGGGATGGACCCCTTCACAAGGAAGAAAGTCTATGTGCCATACAGCTATGGCGAGAAAAAGGAGCAGAAGAGATTGCTATTTGGGGGAAAGAGCAGCAGGCCTTGGCAGGGTTGATGCTCTCTTATGCATAAGTGATTCTATCAATACTTCCATGAATTAGTCCTATGAAATCTTGCTTATATTACTCTCTTGATTATGATGAAACCGCCTATCAACAGAACAAAGAAGACAATCGCCAGGATATTGAAGTACTTATCTATGAATGTTTTGATCCTTGCTCCGAAATAGTAGATGAGAGCTGCGACAATCATAAACCTTAGACCCCTCCCTATCAATGATGCTGTGACTAGGGTGATAATGTTGAGCTTCCAGACACCGGCAGCTATGGTGAAAACCTTATATGGTATAGGGGTGAAGGCTGCCCCTAAAATGGCGATGAAACCATTTTCGGCATACATCCTGCCGACAGCGATGAATTGTTCCTGGTATCCTAACGTCAATATTATTGCTTTTCCGACAGTCTCGTAGAGACCATAACCTATCATGTATCCGAAAATCCCACCGAGCACGCTTCCTGCGGTGCAGATAGCAGCGAACCTGAATGCTTTCTTGTGCATGGAGATGCATAACGCTATCAAGAGTATGTCTGGTGGCACAGGAAAGAAGGATGATTCGGCAAAAGCTATAAGAAACAAAGCAATTGCGCCGTATTTCGTGTCAGCCCAGGATAGTGTCCAGTCATACATTCTCCTCAGGAAACCGAAGCTGTAGAAATGGAAGCCCTGGATGATATCGCTTTTCCTAATACGTTCGGCAACGCGCTTCATAATCTGATGAGGGGTATAGGTTGTATATAAATGGGATGCATTTAACGCATTTGTGTCATTGCTAAGATACTTCAGATGGTTTCATGTCTGAGTATTCCTACTTTTATTAACCAGATTCAGAAATTAGGGCGAGGAAGAGAACTCCTCAATGGCTTTGATTGTAAACTACTGAACAGTAACATTTAAGTAATCCGGCTTCAATCTTCCATATATGTACAATGCTGATGGCAATAGAATGAGGCTGTTTGATTTCCTGCATAAGGAGCGAAAAGGAAGGCTCAGCAGAACAGAGGTGAATAGGGAATTCACAGCTGATGAGATCAATTCGCTCACCAAGAGAGACCTTGGTGTGATGCTTTGCTTTTCTATGCAGCATGATGATGACCTTGACGATAATAAACAAAAACTGGCGGCCATTGTCTCGGATGATTTTGGAGATGATTTCAGAATGGCGGTATCACTCTGCAGCCGGGATTATAAGGAGAATCCTAACAAGGGCTATTATCCCTTCGAAAAAAGCGAATCAGTAATATTCATTGATAGGCCTCCAGTAGAGAAGAACCTACTTCTTGTCCAGCACGGATGGAATAGCGGCAGGCAGATATATGGAATTCTATATGTTCTTTCACATTGGTTTGGGTATTCTGATGGTAAGGTATTCGCTTGTTTCTCGCATCTGCCTTCTAAAAATGGCAGCAAAGAAGGACCCCACTATAGGTATGTCAGCAGAAAGCTCCTGGAAGAGCACGTCAACAATTTACCTCAGAAGCGGTAGTTTTTTCCCTTCATAAATCCTTCATAAATATGTTTAATATCTCCAAGAAAGGCGTGCGAGTGGGGCTAGAAATCCCATCACCGCAATATTTAAATAAGCACAGCAACAGTGTTTGCCCAAATGGTCGAGATGGAAGGCCCTGAGCCTGTCAGGCACAGGGTGAAGCAGTTTTTCAGGTTCCAAAAAGAGGAGACAAAGCATCTTATCATTAGCATTCTTGCTGTTGCTTTCATCTTCGCCTACAATGACGGCAGGGATTCATTCAATGCCGCATTCTGGATTTCCAATTTTCTGGTTGTGCTGATGATTGTGACATTAACCTTTCTTGTGCATGTCGGGGCACAGAAGGTATTCTCGCTTCAACAGGGCTATATCGCAGAGTACAGAATGTGGACAACAGGCCTTGTGCTCGGCATTGCGGTTGCGCTCTTATCCGGAGGTAAATGGTATCTCGTGCTCCCAGGCGGTATATTCATGCAGCACATGATGATCCAGAGGCTCGGCAAATTCAGGTATGGCTTAAATGTAAAGGCCATGGCTAATATCGCCGCATCAGGAAGTGTGGCGAACCTTGTTCTTGCCACAATAGCTGTAGCGATGTCTAAGCAGCTTCACATACTGCCGCATTTCTTTGATCTAGTGGCAAAGATAAATTTCTGGTTTCTGATATTCATGCTGCTGCCGCTTCCTAATCTGCCTGGGCTCTTTGTGTTTTTCGCTTCCAGGCTGATATATGTTTTCTTTTTTACAACACTGCTGGCATACGTGCTTCTTGTCAGCCTTGGGGTTTATTCATGGGTGCTATCTCTTCTTATCGGTGTGACATGCTGGATACTATTCTATATGTTCTTCGAAAAACCAGTGAGGGCGTGACATGGACAAGAAAGCTGTAAGGTGGATAGACCAGTGGGCAGAGATATCTGCTTTTACTATGATGGCCATTGGGTTCCTTGTATCAATCCTCGCGGACAGTGCAATCGTAAATTACGTGATAATCCTCATGGTTGGGTTCATGGTCGGCAGAACCTATTATATCAGGAAAAGCAGGCTCAGGTTTCCTTTTTTTCTTATCACTGTATTTTTTGTAGGCGGCTATGTGATAGGCACCCAGCTGATGCGCCGGGGTGATGTGGCCGTTATACTAGCGTGCTTTGCTGTTGGCACATACTTAGGGAATTCAATCTACCGGCGCGGCCTGCTTAGATGATGCAGACAATAGTTCCCGGTGTAAGAAAGATATATGCAGGCTCCAATGCATATTATCTTGATCAATACGGCATCCTGATTGATACAGGAGTCGAGGCCAACAGGAAAGAATTACTGTCAATGATTAATCCTTCTGCTGTAAAGATCATACTGCTTACGCATATGCACTACGACCACACAGGCAATGTGGAATGCTTCCTGAATGCCGACATATATGCTTCCAAAGAGGAGATTGATTGCCTCACAGAGAAGCCATTGGCGACAGTTCTTGACAGTTCCCGAGCAAGAGTGATTGAAGGGCTAATGGGCAGGATAAAGGAAGTGCCATCTTTTCCGATGCTTCGCGTGATTAGCTGTCCAGGCCATACGAAAGGCTCCATCGCACTGCTTATGGAAAAAGAGGGCATACTTTTTTCAGGAGACACTCTTTTTTCAGATGGCATTGGCAGAACTGACTTGCCAACCTCATTGCCTGAGAAGATGGAAGGGACACTTAAAAAACTAAGGCAGTTAAAATACAGGATACTTTGCCCGGGCCATGGCTAGAACATGGATTTCACTGCTAAGGTGGCGTAACTGCCTTTATCAAGACAAAAGCTTATCATGACCTTCCTCTTCTGTCCAAGTTCGTCAGGCAGAAGAGGCCCTATGGTTAGGTTCTTGATTTCTGCAAAAAGCTTTCTTTTCCCTGCTTCCATTGAAAGCTCAGGCATCTGACGTATTATGAAATCACGCGGGTCTATTGATTCACTGGCTAGGATATTCTCAACTATATCGTCTCCTGCTGTTCCATGCACCTCGCCGAATCCAGGTACTTTCAGCTCGGCATAATGTTTTTTTGGATACTTTTCATTATACCTTATGGCAGCCATGTCCCATAAATGCGATTGGTATGAATGTACATATATCTGCAGGACTTTTTTCGGGAGCTTCTTTAACGCGCCCACAAAATCGTTCGGATGCGCAGAAAGCCATTCGGTTATCTCTGGTTCCTGAATGCTCTCAGCCGCTCTTCTGAAATCGCCCTTGATAATGTATTTTCCAATAATATGGTTATTGCCTCGCATTCCGAACCTCTGTTCATCGAACAGGTTAAGGAACCTTTCAATATGATTAGGGGCTGTATCTATGTCTCTTACAGTTATCCTAAACTCATTTCCGTCATGCGTGCCCAAGTTAATGCGGTCCTTACCTTTGCCCAGGTACATGAGCTTCAAGCCAGGCAGTGAGAGTCCGGTCTTGTGCCCTCTCCTGATGCTGATGTGCTGGTAAGTGATGGCTCTCCTGTCCTTTGTCCCTGCGAAATTGATGAACTTAGGGTTGATACGCATCTTCTCAGCTATCATCCGGCATGCTTCTATTGTGTTGAGCTCCCTTTTCTCGAGAAGGTAGTAGCTGTATTCGCCAGACGGATCAAGGTTAAGATGGTATATTTCCTTCACTATGAAGTCTTCCGGGAGCTGTTTGAGTATCATGGGGTTTGGGTAATCAACTTTTCTTTATAAACGCAAACATTTTTAAGGCGGTTTTGAACCCGAGTGACTGTTGACCCTGTAGCGCAGCCTGGATAGCGCGACTGCCTCCTATCCGGATAGGTGTCTTCAGATGCCATCTGTAAAGCAAGCAGTAGGTCGGGAGTTCGAATCTCCCCAGGGTCGCTAATTGATTTCTGTTGGTATATTATACCTTATCTTATCATACCTGATGCATGGCAAGGCAACGACGACATTCACGGCACTCGGCCATCCCGGACGGAGCGTCCCCTGGCCTCGTGCGTGGACAGTCGTTGCCTTGGATTATGGAATCTATGGAATGGCCAGTGCCAGAAGTAAGATAAATTTATATAATAGATAAGGTAAATATCCTGCATAGCAAAGGAGATATTTCAAATACCTCATTCCAATATACCTTCTATGGTTTGTTGTGCATAAGGCTTATTTCAACTATTTCATGATCTCTAATCTGGGTAATATGTCACCTTTCCACTTTTTCAATACACCTGAGTTTGGCATGTACATTTTTTCTCATGTGCTGGTTATCGCACTAGGTCTTGCTTTCATGTTCTATATGGTGTTTGATTGCGCCAGAAGGAGATTCAAGGACAGCAATATGAAGGTTGTCTGGATACTGATAATTGTCTTACTGAATACGCTCGGTTCTATAGTCTATTTCTATGTCCATGGCAAGAAACCTGTTGAAGAGGTTGTCTAGTTTCTCCTGAACTCCTTAGGATACCTGCCGCGCTTCAACTCGTCCATTATAGTATCTACTCTCTTCTGATCGAGCCTTGACTGGCGTTCCGGTCTGTCTCTCTTATGAGCGTCCTTTTCCACATTCTTCTTGATGATGTCAATAGTGCTGCATTTGGGCAGAGCTGGCTTGGGTTGCTTTACTGCCTTTTTCAATGATTCTGCTTTCCGCGGGATTATGTCGGGACCCTTGTCTATTATCACAATATCAAAGCCGCTTCTCGGACGAATGTCAAGAATCCTGTGGAACAGGGTATGTCCAAGCGGGACCTCAATTAGCCTTACTTCTTTTAGCCTTGGAATGAAAAGGAGAGATACAATCAGCCTGAGGGTTCCTGATATCATAAATGCGATGAGTATGCTGGAAAAGCTGAACATACTATGGAAATACTCCACAACAAAGCTTCCCAAAGCAGTCCCCAGAAATATCCCTGCGCCAATGAAGAGGTTGTAATATGCGATGCATCTTATCCTCTTTTCAGGACGGACAGAATCGAAGATGAAGTTGGCTGCGCTCAGGTCAAAACCAGCCCAGGCAATCCCTGAGAAGGCCTCAATGGCAATAAGCATGAAGAAAAGGGATGTGCCTGCCGAGCCTGTTCCAGCAACTACCCAGAGGATGGGCACCAGCACAACCAGGTATCCGGTAATGGCAAGGACCCTTCGAGTGCCCTTCCAGTCAATAAATCTTCCCCAGAGTGTCATGACAAGGAAACTTGAGACAAGACTCGATGACGTTACGGCAGCGAACTGCCAATAGCTGAATCCAAGCTCGCGCAGCATGTATATAGCGAAGAAAGGCGTTGCGATATATACTGCGAATTTCAGAAGTGTTATGTAAAGTACGAAAATGCCGTAATTGGTCCTGTTCATCTTTATGATGAACTGCCAGAGGCTGAATTCCTCGGAGCTGCTTTTCTGCATGGCTATATCTGACATGCTGCTCTTGTAGTAGGCTGATATGAGCCTTGCTACAACTGCAACTGCGAATATGATTGCGAAGCCAGCGAAAGGGTTTAATCCTGAATAATGGTTGAGGACGAGGCCTGCACTTACAGTGGAAAGTAGGGTGAATATCCCCACCCAGAAATTCCTTCTGCCAAAGAACCTTCCGCGCTCGTTGTCCGGCACAATATCCCCCATGTAGCTGTTCCAGATAGGCTGCATGAACTGCCCTATTATTGTTGATATGGATACAAGCGCAAGCAGCAGATAGAGGTTGTCCTTTGCGATGAATGGCACTAATATTATCGGTATCCACACCAATGCCTGCAGTAAATTTGCCCAGACAAGCATGTTCCTCCTGCTTGCTATGTGTTTTGATGCATTGATTGTCAGAAGCTGGAACACATTCGCCAGGAGCTCAGGGATGCTTGAGAAAAGCGCAACCATGGAGTTGCTCGCTTTCATAGCTATCGCAAGCGGGGCGATGTATGATTTGGTAAAACCGGTAAATAATGAAGAGAACACGCCGTCCTTTACACTTGTCTTCAGATTCCGTTCTGTTTCCCTGTAGTCTAGCATTTTACCTGCAAAGGAAAATCAAAAAGAAAGAGAGAATAAAAAACTAATGTATTATGCGTATTCCAAGCTCATCTTCCATCTGAGCCCGTTCCTGTTTGACCTGTTTCTTGCTCTTGCCTGTTATCCAAGGGGAATTCACGCCGGTCATGATGGTCATCACAGTGATTCTGCCTTTCATCTGTTCGCTTACTCTAGCTCCCCAGATGACATTCGCATCATCGTCCATGGCTTCTGTCACGAGCTCGCCTGCCTTGTTGACCTCATCCAAGGTCATGTCAGGGCCGCCCTCTATCTGTATTAGAGCGCCTACTGCTCCCTTGTAGCTTATTTCCAGAAGAGGATTGGACAGAGCACCTTTTACAGCCTCTTCGACCCTGTTGTTGGTGTCAGAGCTGCCTACTCCTATCGCAGCAACGCCTCCATTTGTCATGATAGCTTTGACATCCGCGAAGTCAAGGTTCACAAGCGACGGAACTGCTATTGTCTCAACAATACCTCTTATCATGGTGGCGATAAGCTCGTTAGCCACTGCGAACGCCTGGTTTACGGGCAGATTGCCTGCAATGGCAACCAGCCTGTTATTGTCAATCACAATCACTGTGTCAGAAGTCTCCTGCAGCTGCCTTAGCCCGAACTCTGCCTTGTCAATCCTTGCCCGCTCGATTTTGAATGGCATTGTTACAGTACCTATTACAATTGCGCCCATCTCTTTTGCAAGCTTTGCTACTACCGGGGCTGAGCCTGTTCCTGTTCCCCCGCCCATGCCTGCGCAGACGAAAACAAGATCTGAACCTGCAAGGCAGTTCTTTATCTCCTGGATGGTCTCTTTTGCAGCAGCTGCGCCTTTTTCAGGGAATCCACCGCATCCAAGGCCTCTTGTTGTCTCCTTTCCAATCAGGAACTTATAATCAGCTTCGATGATATTAAGGTGCTGCATATCTGTATTGCAGGCATAGATATTAGCCCCCCTGACTCCTTTCTTGTAGAGCCAGTTGACCATATTACAGCCTCCTCCGCCGCATCCCATGACCTTGATATTAGCCTGTCCCACAGTGTTGAATTCCTGCGGCTTTGTTTCCATCGCATTTTTCACGATAAAATCCATTTTTACACCTCTTTTGCCATTAAACAAATTATAAATGCCCAAAAAGCCAGGAGAAGTTCTCCAAACCTTTGGACATAAATCCCTAAGCTTTTCATAGCTCTTTTGAGGGAAGAGTTATAATATATGAGCAAATATATAAATGTTACGTTTTTGTATACTAGTTGTATTAATATTAAATTAGTTTAATATATACTCTTTCTAATACTCTGTCTGGGTTTGTTATATATTTGGATTTCTTTAATTCTGTCGATGGCTATGTTTGGGGTCAGACAATTGGGCTTATCTTTCAGTTTATAAGTGATTAGCAGGGAAGCAGTGATTAATCATGCCAATTCAGAAATTGTGCCTGTGTTTCAGATGCTCCACAAGACCTGGGGGCAATAAGGGTTTTCCATCTACAAGAAGATATCTAAATGGAAGCTCTACTGACTCTCCTTCTTTTATGGGAATCTCAATTGTGTTCTGGAATGAAAGGCTTTTTAGAGGCTTGCCTTGAAGAATCAGTTTTGTAACTATTACTGCAGTATCTGTGGACATCTGTTCAGGACCTAAGTTCCTTGTCTTACCCTTGATTCGGCTTGTAAGGAGCTCTCTCGTCCTGCCTTGCATAGGGCAATCGCCTAGGATGCCGCCAAAAAGAAAGCTGTCGAACCGGTCTTTGTCTCTTGGTTTTAATGAGACTTTTGCCTCAGGGTCGAGCACGCACACTCTACCTAAATTAAGCTCTTCTGCACGTCTCTTTTCTACCTTGGCAAATGCTGACAATCTCTTCCTGTCAGCCGCCCTGCGAATATTGGTGAATAGGGCATTGCCCTTTCCAACTGATTTCGCGATATGCTTATACTCAAGAAAGCACCAGGCATAAAGCCTGCTGTCCAAGTGCTCAATGACAAACTTCATTCCGGAAGCTCGCTTTCGCTTATCAGCTCATTCAGGTTGAACTTGTCTTCTTCCAAGTCTTCTTTGCCGCAATAGGGGCATCTCCTTGTCTGTGCTGATTCCTTGCTTATTGAGAACTTGTAGTTGCACGCAAGGCAGACATAGCGGACTTTCTCTGATTGCTTCTTCGGCTTCTGAGCCGGTGTTATTTTTTGAGTTGCAAGCCTAACTGTCGGCGCAGGGTCCTTTCGTTCTGCGAAGCCTGCCTTTTTCATCACCCACTGCTGTTTCTCATGGCAGTCAAAGCAGATGAGATCACGGCCATTCTGGTCATACCTCACACTGCCTAAAGGAACTTTCTGTCTGCATTTTTTGCAGATTATGCTGGCGCCAACTGACATATTCAATCACCTCCTCTAAAGAAGGCATTCACCTATTTAAAACTTGCTTTTGCAGTTTCGCAAAATATCTGGCTATAGCCCGGAGGGCTGTCTGCTTCAGCACTAATTTTGAAAAGACTATCTAACTTTCGCAAGATGGCTAAATATTGTTCTAAGGAACTTGTTGACAAGGTTTTATGTTCTAATTTTGTAATCTGGTCGCCCACTATACCTTTTTATGTAGCTCAACTATTTGAGCAAAATATATATAACCAAGCGAGATAGATTATGCTTATGATGAAAAGAGGGCAGTACAGCCTTGAATACCTGTTTACAATGGGTTTTGTCCTTATGATACTTCTTGGGTTCCTTGCAGTGTACTGGAACCACCAGAGGACATCGAACAAGGAAGTGGATGTCATAAGAATCAAGTCCATGGGAAACGAGATAATGGATAACATCAAGTCGCTTCACTCCGCTGGCGGCTATTCTGTGAAAGCCATTAACTTTCCAAATACTGATGTGGTAAAGGCAATTTACGTCAAAGACAATTACAGTAGGGAGATAGTGATAAACTATACTGGCGGTTCTGCGTCGTTCTACAGCGATTTCAAGGTAGCAGGGCTCATCAACAAAAGCAAAGTGCCGGCGACTGTATATATAATGAAGAGCAATACAGGCGATGTGGCAATATGCAGCGAGCCCACCTGCAAGTGCAGGGCAGAGAACTGCTGCTCACTCTCTCCGCTTTACTGTGGCAGAGGGGAATGCAGGAACGGGACAAGTGTCTGCGTCCAGGGAACAATTAGAGTCTGTGCCGGGGGAGAGATTCGGCCTGTGCCCGAAATAGCCGGAAACGGACTGGATGATGACTGTGACGGGACGACTAGCTGATTTTTTAAAAAGATTTAAATATTATTTATTAGCAAAAAAATAGGAAAAGAGGAATAATATGAGATATGCAGTTTTCATTGTGATTTTTATTGTAAGTTTATCCGTGGCTTACGCCCAGCACGGCGACGGCTCTGCTTATACTGTTGGCCCTGCATGGCATTGGCTGCAGGATATATACTCTGCGAATGGTGTTAGGGCTGATGACAACAATGATGGTGCAATTGACAGAGCGAATCACCTGCTTACAGCAGGCGGGTATTCCAGGCTGTTTTCGCCTGTTGCAGGAAGCGCGGTGCTTAGGATAGAGGGCGGTGCCGGTCAGTATTCAGCTATTGACTTTTATTCAGGCGGTGCAGCCTCTTGGGGCATGGGGAGGAATATTGCTGGCAATTTCTATATAGACAGGGCAGGAGGGGCCGTGCCAGCTGTGTTCATAAGCTCGGCTAACCAGTTTGTAGGTATAAACACTAACGCGCCTGTTGAACAGCTTACAGTCGCAGGCAGGATAAGTGCCCAGCCTCCAAATTCAGGAGATGATGTCGTGACAAGAGATTACGCTGACACAAATTACGTAAACGAAGGCCAGGCGAACAGCGTAACCAGCGTTATGATAGTAGATAATACCATAACCAGTGCAGACATCTATGATGGGACAATCACATCGTCTGATATCGACCTGAGCAACCTTGACGCGAGATATGTCAATGAAGGCCAAGCCAACTCAATAACATCTGGGATGATAACCGACGGTCAAGTAACCTCCTCTGATATTGCGGATGGCGGCGTGGCTACTGTTGACCTTGCTAATCTTGCAGTCACCAATGCGAAACTTGCTGACGCAAGCGTGAGCACTGGCAAGATCCAGGATGGGGCTGTGACCACCGCAAAGATAGCTGACGGCAGCGTTATCACCTCAAAAATCGCCGATAATGCTGTCACAACTGCCAAAATCCTTGACAGCGCAATTATCACAAGCAAGATAGCAAACTCCGCAGTCACTGGGATAAAAATAGCGCTTGACAGCATAAGCACAAACCATATCCAGAACCTTGCTGTGACGACGGCAAAGCTTGCAGACCTGAGCGTCACAGTGGCGAAACTTGCTGATGCAAGCGTCAGCACCTCAAAGCTGCAGAACCTTGCTGTGACGAATGCGAAGATAAATGATGTTGCATGGGAAAAGATCACAGGAGTCCCTGCTGGCTTCGCAGACGGTGTAGATGATGTTGGAGCGATAAATAATCTTTGCGATCTCCCTAGCGGAACAATTATTGGTTATGGGTATGGTGGGTTAGTCTGCCCTGTATGTAGTGTCCGGATTTGCCTGACAGATCATGGTCCAGGCAGTTATCTTCATTGCGTATGCCGTAAGAGTTAAATATATTGTGAATTAATACTGAAGCTAT